>Ga0172369_10000263_pt1 | contig 76870 bp, 61 predicted proteins | sample LakKiv25m_FD_114539 | JGI IMG/M metagenome (GOLD analysis project Ga0172369, IMG submission 114539) | Freshwater microbial communities from Kabuno Bay, South-Kivu, Congo - kab_022012_11.25m | ecosystem: Environmental > Aquatic > Freshwater > Lake | place: Democratic Republic of the Congo... | reverse complement strand
TTAAAGTATAATCCTTAATCATAATAAAAAATAATTAAGTGTTAAAAAATCTATTCTTACTTTCGCTATTAACTTCAAATTTGTTTAAATATTGTCTTTGTTCCAATTTTTTTGATTAATGAACGCTAATGTTTTAGAAAGGCTTAGGAAAATCGTTACAAAATAAGTAATTTTTTTTGAAATTTGCAAGGAATTCACATTTTGTATTATGCCATTGTTGGTGTTTTTACCAATAAAGGACGACAAATATGCGCTGGCAAGAGTTAATTTATTTTTAATGTCAAACGTAATAATAATTTAGTCTATGTTATGTTTGGAATATACCTATAGAAATGATATTTAACCATCTTTTCTGTATAAATACTCATAAAAATTGTGACCTTCGTCATTCTGCATAGACCCGGGCTTCCGACTAAGGACAGTAGAGGTTGCATTGTTTTACAATCAAAACAAATTTTAACAGGACATGTACTTTACTTATAGCGATGGTTAGGTATAATTTGTTTTGCAAACTAATATCCGGATATAAAACATACATTTGACAATTGATAAAATTAACTGATCATGAATAAAAACAGAATTTTAACCCTGATGATGCTAATGGCTATCTCCATAGCCTCTCTGGCACAGGAAACAGAAAATGATTTGAAAAAATACCCTGTTGGTAATACCGGTAACTTTATTTATTGCCCGGCCAACCCGGGTGAGTTTGAAATCACACTGTCGCAGGACAGCTCGGCTGTTTATACAGCCGAAATTGAATATGACGGCTATAACTGGGCTATTATTGTCGTTGATTTTAACGAAAAAGTTGGATTTGAAAAAGATGTCAATCAGGAATTATTGTGTTCTTACCTTGATTTTTTACAGGAACAATTTGGCGTGGATAATTCTCAGGGTTATGAAAAAAATATTAAACTAGATAGTAATCCTGCTGCCATTGGTGTCAGCGATAAATGGGTTGATCAATCAGAAAATTATTATCGAATTTCAGGCTGGATAGATAATAATTTTATGGCAGTACTTATGGTATATGGGGAAAACAATTATTATCCTGATAATACTTCATTAAAACAATTTTTGAATGGATTTATGTTTAAATAATTGCTTATTAAAAATTTTGATAGAACACATAAATATTTAACTTTAAGTACTTTAGGCACTCTAAGTACTTTAAGTACTCAAGACACTTTATCTTTGCCCTAAAAAAAAGGATTGCTGTTCAATTCATTGTCATATTTTATATTTCTACCCATTGTCAGTATCATATTTTTTATTAGTTCCTCTCGTTACAGATGGATCATTTTACTTTTATCAAGCTGGTTCTTCTATATGTACTGGAAGCCTGTACTAATCCTGCTGCTGCTGTTTTCAACACTGGTTGTTTATTTTTCAGCATTATGGATAAAAAAAACATCACAAAAGCAGCACAAAAAACAGATCATGTGGGGTGCGTTGCTAATCAACATCATGCTGCTGCTGGTGTTTAAATATGCAGGATTATTTCAGTTTACCCTGTTTAAAATGAAACTCATTGAACAATCCGACATTATCAACATTATCTTGCCGGTGGGTATCTCGTTTTATACTTTTCAGGCCATTGGATATTTGCTGGATGTGTACAGGGGACATATTGAGCCTGAACAGCATTTTGGAAAGTTTGCCTTGTTCAAGGCGTTTTTCCCTCAGTTGGTGGCAGGGCCTATTGAACGTGCCAAACATCTGCTGCCACAACTCAATAATCTGTCATCAAAGCCCGGCATCGACAGTATAACATTCGGTGCAAGGCTGATACTGTTCGGCATGTTCAAAAAAGTAGTGATTGCCGACAACCTGGCCATTTTTGTGAACGAAGTGTTCAATCAACCAGAAAGTTATGGAGGTTATCAGCTGGCTTTGGCCACATTTTTCTTCGGCTTTCAGATATTGTGCGACTTCTCGGCCTATACAGATATTGCCATTGGCAGTGCTCGTATTCTTGGTATCACCCTCATTCAAAACTTCAACAGGCCATATCTGGCTGTGTCAGTATCCGACTTCTGGAAGCGTTGGCATATATCATTGTCAACCTGGTTCAGAGATTATCTTTTTTTACCTCTTGCATGGAAAATATCAAATAATTTGCCTGTCAGGGCAAATAATATCTTCTTCTCAAATATGCTTGTTTATGCATTAACTATACTTATTACTTTCTCGCTGACAGGACTTTGGCATGGCGCAAATTATACCTTCGTAGTTTGGGGTGTTCTACATGGTCTGGCATTGATTTTTGAATATTCTACAAAAAAAATCAGAAAAAAAATGTTGAAATTTGCTGGCCTCAGGCAGAAATCAATGATAAATCAGGTGTTTTCTGTTGCAATGACTTTTAGTTTCATAAGTTTTTGCTGGATATTTTTTAGGGCCAACTCACTGAAAGATGCCAAGGTCATCATCACAAGGATATTTAGCAAATGGACTGATTTTTCACTGCCTGACCTTACAAAACCTGAATATTTTTATGGAGGATCGTTAGCTTTAATATTGTTTGTTGTTTTAAGTTTTGTCATGAAACAAAACACTTTTGATAAATATCTTACCGATAAGCCACTTATTGTCAGGTGGGGAGTCTATTACATACTGTTAGCAATGATATTCTTTGCAGGATATTTTGGTAATTTAGAATTCATTTATTTCCAGTTTTAATGCATAAAGGATTTAAAATATTGCTGTTTGTGTTGTTCCCTTTGATTCTATTCATGATTTTTGAACTGGCAGCCCGGCAAATATTTCTCTCTCATTCCGATATGACCATCAAATTCAGGGATTTTAACTTAGTAAAAGATAAGGTAGAGCTATTGTTTGTTGGAAATTCTCATATTGAAAAAGGGGTCAACCCGGATTTTATGGATTGCCCTGCATTTAATCTGGCATACAGTGCACAGGACCTGTATTATAATTATAAAATTCTAAAAAAATATCTTCCTGAAATGGACAGCCTGAAAACACTTGTCATTGGCATCGATCCATTTGCATTTTTTTATGATGAAAGTATTAATTCTATGTATTTTGTGAAGGATTACTTTTTTTATGAGAAAATATTGCCTCAAAATGGTTTTAGCTTTCAATTTATGCTCAACACTTCGGTGTTTTGGCTGAACAGGGGTAAATTCTTTGTTAAGTTGTTAAACCGGGATTTGCAAAAAAAAGACTATCCTTACCTGAAATCATATAATAGATTATTTAATTATTTGGCTGGTCAATACCTCGTCTCAAACGGGCAACGACTTGCAGTAGGCAACATGTCGTTGCAAAATCTGGAAAATGATGCCCGAAATACTATAAAACGAATTGTCAATAATTCAGATTCTGATATGCTCATTAAAAATAAACGATATCTTGAAAAAATTATCAGGATGGCAAATAAAAGAAACATCAGCGTATTAGTGGTTTATGCACCTGTTTCTTCATATTATGTGAAAAGAATACCTGAAAAATATGCTAAATCAGCAACACAGGCTTTACAGATGCTTAAATTTGATAAACAACTTAAGTTTCAATTTTATGATTTTTCATTATTATATAAAAATACACCTGACTACTTTTTCAATTCCGACCATCTAAACAGGGAAGGATCTGAGGCATTTTCACTTGTCATCAAGTCTTTACTGAAATAATACTTAAAACAAATACTACAAATTTATTCTCTCTCTGAAAAATCGATGGCTTTGCCGGTATAATTAAAAGGTGTAATAGTTTTCAGATAATCTTGATATTTTTTATCAATTTTTAAAGTATCAATAAATTGATGAATTTCGTCTTTGCCAATTTTTTTCTTTGTACGTGTCAGATCTTTTAATTTTTCATAAGGATTGTGATACCCCAGTTTTCTGAGTACAGTTTGAATAGCTTCAGAAACTACTATCCAGTTGTCGTCAAGGTCAGCAATGAGTTTTGCTTCGTTCAGTTCAAGCTTTGATAGGCCTTTTTCTATTGATTTTATAGCTATTAATGAATGTGCGAATGGCACCCCAATATTGCGTGACACGGTGGAGTCGGTGAGGTCGCGTTGAAGACGGCTTACAGGCAGATCGATGGAAAGGTGATTGAAAATTGCATTGGCGACACCAAGGTTGCCTTCAGCATTCTCAAAATCAATAGGATTTACTTTGTGAGGCATGGCCGATGAACCTACTTCATTGTTTACAATTTTTTGTTTAAAATATTCAAGTGAAATATACGTCCAGACATCACGGCAAAAGTCTATCAGCACTACATTAATGCGTTTCAAATTGTCGAAAAGGGCAGCCATGGTGTCGTAATGTTCAATCTGGGTGGTATATTGTTGCCTTTCAAGGCCTAATTTTTTTAAAAAATTGTTGGCAAAACTAATCCAATCGGAGTCTGGGTAAGCGACAAAATGAGCATTGAAGTTGCCTGTAGCACCACCAAATTTGCCTTTAAGAGGGATATGTGAAAGCATTTTCATTTGTTCGTTAAGGCGTTCCACAAACACCATCAATTCTTTGCCAAGCATGGTAGGACTGGCAGGCTGTCCATGGGTGCGTGCCAGCATGGGAATGTTGCGCCAGCTACGTGCAAAATTTTCTATATTATTTACCAGATTTGTAAGTAAAGGCATGTAAATATTGTACAATGTATCTTTTACAATTAATGGTACAGCAGTATTATTTATATCCTGACTGGTAAGGCCAAAATGGATGAATTCCTTATATTCACCCCATCCATTTTCTTCAAATTTTGTTTTAAGAAAATATTCTGCTGCCTTGATGTCGTGATTTGTAATATTTTCGTTTTGTTTTACCTGAAGTGCATCTTTTAATGTAAATTCTTCATATATCTTTCGTAGTTTTACAAAGTCATTTTTATTGAATCCTGATAATTCATCCAAATAATTGCATAATGAAATAAAATATTCGATTTCGACATATAAACGATATTTAATCAATGCAAACTCTGAAAAATAAGCCTGCAATTCAGCTATTTTATTTGAATATCGACCATCGACCGGGGATACTGCCAACAGATTAAATTCCTTCATCATTATTATTAAAAAGAAATAATTTTATTGCAAAAATAAGTCTAAATTTTGATGTTTGAAGTTTTTTGTTCTTGTTTGTTGATTCAAGTTTCAACGGCACAGCTTTATTATAACTGAATGCTGTCTATTAATCTTAAACAATAAAGCAGTGAGAAGCTTATGAGAATTAATAATAAATGTATTTTACATATTTGAAGCCAGCAGCAGGTCAATAGCTTTACTGTTCATGTTGAATTTAAATCCAAGTGAACGGCTTGTAAGTATTCCTTTATAAAGATAAATGCCATGGCGAGTATGTGGATTTTCCCACAGATAATTGGCTGTGTTGCCTGAATCGTTAAAATCTTTCATCATTGGTGTTAAAATATTGCTCAGAGCAAGGCTGGCTGTTTGTGCTACTCCAGATGAAATATTAGGTACACAAAAATGTATCACACCATGTTTGGTAAAAACAGGCTGACTCAGACTGGTAACTTCAGATGTTTCTATACAGCCGCCATGGTCAATGCTAACATCTATTATTACTGAGTTTTCTTTCATTCCTATCACCATATCTTCAGTTACTACACAAGGGGTTCGGCCATTGTTGGGCCTGAGTGCCCCTATTAACACATCGGCAGTTTTTAACACCCTGTTTAATAATTGTGGTTGAATGATTGAATTGTAAACATTTAATAATTGTAAAGAGTTTAGTCTGCGTAACTTATATAATGAGTTGTCGAACACTTTGACATCAGCACCCAAAGCTACTGCAGTGCGTGCAGCATATTGTCCTACTGTGCCGGCACCTAATATGACGACTTCGGTAGGGGGAACCCCTGTAATTCCACCTAAAAGCAATCCCTCACCTTTTTGTGCTGATAAATATTCAGCAGCTATAAAAATAACTGTTTTTCCTGCAATTTCACTCATCGAATGCATCAGTGGTAAAATACCCGAAGCATCTTTAATCATTTCAAAAGCAAAAGCTGTGGTCTTTTTTTCCATGAGTTTCACAAAATCATTTTGCTTTAAATGAGGCAAATTAAGTGTGGAAAACAATACCTTGTCGTGCCCCATCATTTCTATTTCTTCTTCTGAAGGGAAAGCTACTTTTACGATGATGTCGGATTTAAAAATCTCGTTTTTGTCGGTTGTTATTTTTGCTCCGTTTTCTGCATATTCTATATCATTGAAATGTGCATTTTTTCCGGCACCACTCTCCATTATCACTTCAATGCCCTCATTAACCAACATTTTTACACCTTGCGGGCTGAAAGGCACACGTTTTTCGTCTATCAGGTGTTCACATGGAATACCAAGTTTGATTATTTTAGCGTTTTTTGCTTTTTTAAAAGGTAATTCAAGAGGCATCATGGTAGATTCCCTTGTCAGTTGAAAAAAATCTTCTTTCTTGATATTATGCATGAAATCTGTTTTTTGTCAATTATTTCCCTTTTGAAACAAATGCAAATTTATTCATTTATCGTAAAATTTCTGCTTTTATCGTGATTAACAGATATTTTAATTTCAGTAAAAAAATCAGGTATCAAACTGCTTATTTTTTCAGGCCATTCAATAAAAACATAGTCATCATTAAAAAAATATTCTTCATATCCAAGTTCAAATAGTTCTTCAGGGTTGTTCAAACGGTAAAAATCAAAATGATATACTTTGCATTTACCATTATATTCATTTAAGATTGTAAAGGTGGGGCTATTAACAGCCGATTCAATTTTAAGATATTTACAAATGACCTGTATTGCAGTGGTTTTACCAGCTCCCAATTCACCTGAAAATGCTAATTTTTTATTTGAACAATATGCTAATATCTCTTCAATGACATTTTCAAGTTGTGATAATGTTTTACAATGCCATGATTTTGATACATGCTTCATATCAGGTGTTAGAATTAAGATATTTGTAGTTTTAGTTTTCAAGAATCACCACAGGCACCATCATTTCTTCCATAGAAATACCACCATGCTGGAAGGTGTTTTCAAAAAAGTTTGCAAAATAATTATAATTGTTCTGGTAAATAAAGTAATAATCTTCCCTTGCGAAGATATATGATGATGACAATGCTGGTTGTGGCAACATAATCTCAGCAGGATTTTTTATGTAAAATACATCCTTCATTTCAAAATCAAGATTTTTACCTTGTTTATATCTTAGGTTTGCAGTAGTATTTTTGTCACCTATTACTTTAGAAGGTTTTTTTACCCTGATAGAACCATGGTCGGTTGTAACTACAACATAACATTTTTCTAAGGCTATTTTTTCTATGACTTCAAATAAAGGAGAGTGTCTGAACCAGCTATATGTCAGTGAACGGTATGCAACTTCGTCTTCTGCCAGTTCTTTTATGATTTCCATTTCTGTACGCATGTGTGAAAGCATATCGATAAAGTTGTAAACTATGATTCTGAGGTCAGCATTCATCTTGGCAACAGTTTCAGGGAGTTTACGTCCTTGTTCCAAGGAAGTGATTTTTTCATAATCAAAAGTGATATTTTTCCTTAATTTACGCAGGTATTCTGCAAAAAATATCTTTTCATACTGATTTTTTGAGCCTTCTTCCTCGTCATAAACCCAGGAGCTAGGGTAGGTTCTTTGAATGTCAAGTGGTAAAAGCCCTGAAAATATTGAATTTCTTGCATAATTGGTAGCTGTAGGTAATATACTCAGATAAAGTTCATCTTCTATAATTCTGAATTTGTCTGTCAGAAGTTTTTGAATAATCTTCCATTGATCAAGTCTGAAATTATCAATAAGTATGAAATAAACTGGTTTATCTTTCCCAATCAGGGGTAATACCTTTCTAACCATCAGCTTGTTTGACATTATTGGAGCATTTTCCGGGTTTTTAATCCATGACTGGTAATTTGTTTGTATGAATTTAAAAAAATTACTATTTGCTTCTGCTTTTTGTGAAATAATAATATCTTTCAGATTGCTATCGTTCGATTTCTCAAGTTCGAGTTCCCAGTGTACCAATTCCCTGTAAAGGCTTTTCCACCCTTCAACATCCAGATTTTCGTTAATGGTAAACGACAATTCTCTGAAATCCTGTTGATAAAGAGAGGTAATTTTCTCACTGACAAGACGTTTGTTTTCTACGTGTTTTTTAACAGTTAGCCACAATTGCTTCGGATTTACTGGTTTTATCAGATAATCTGAAATTTGCGATCCAATAGCATCGTCCATCACAGGTTCATCTTCTATTTTTGTAACCATTACTATCGGTAGTTCAGGACGCATTTTTTTAATCGTTAACAAAGTTTCGAGACCACTGATGCCAGGCATTTTTTCATCTAAAAAAACAATGTTAAAATGGCCATTTTCAACCTCTTCTATTGCATCTGAGCCATTTGTTACAGCAGTTATTTCATAATCTTTTTGCTCTAAAAAAATTATATGAGGTTTTAGCAGGTCGATTTCGTCATCAGCCCAAAGAATCTTAATTTTGTCCGTCATTTTACTAGCTTACAGATTTATGCAAAAGTATAAAACAATCATTTTAAGCTTTTATTATTTGTGAAAAAGATTATTTTTATCAACGATCCTGTAGCTGGATTTATCCGACTCGACAGAGAAATCATTTTATCCATTGTAAATCATCCCTATATACAACGATTACGGAGGATTAAACAGTTAGGTTTGACCGATATGGTTTTTCCAGGTGCCACTCATACTCGTTTTCAGCATACATTAGGCGCATTTCAATTGATGAATGACGTGCTTCATCATCTGAAACTTAAAGGTGTTGATGTTAGTACTGATGAAGAAGATGCTGTATTAGCTGCTATTTTGTTGCACGACATTGGTCATGGCCCATTCTCACATGCCCTCGAAGAAGAAATTGTTGATCAGGTTAGTCACGAACAAATTTCATTGCATTTTATGCATCATCTGAATAAAGTAACAGGGAATAAACTTAATCTTGCCATTGATATTTTTCAAAACAATTATCATAAAGAATTTTTACACCAGTTATTATCAGGTCAGTTAGATGTTGACCGTCTAGACTATTTACGCAGAGATAGCTTTTTTACAGGTGTTACAGAAGGAATGGTAGGTTCAGAGCGTTTGATCAGGATGATGAATGTTAGTAATAACAAACTTGTTATTGAAAAAAAAGGAGTTTTTACTGTTGAAAATTTTTTATTGGCACGCAGATCCATGTATTGGCAGGTATATCTTCATAAAACTGTAATTGCAGCTGAATATCTGTTAATAAAAACATTGCAAAGGGCAAAATATCTTGCTCGCAATAAACAGGAGCTTTTTGCAAGTCCTTCATTGCATTTTTTTCTTTACAATGAATTTAAAGTTGAGTGCTTTGATGATATAGAAGTTTTAAATAATTTTGCACTCCTTGACGATAACGATATTTTGAATGCAATCAAGGTTTGGACGAATCATAGTGATAAGATATTATCAATTTTAAGTAAGAATTTGATTAACAGGGTTACACCTCATATTGAAATTTCAGCCACACCTTTTCAAGGTGATTATATTCATAATATGCAGAAAAAAATCTGTATAGACTTTAAAATTGACTTATCGGACAGCGAATACTTTGCCTTTACTGGAAGTGTGGAAAATACCCTATACAACTTATCTCATGAAAAAATTCTTATTCTGAACGGTAGAAATGAAGTTATTGAATATAAGGCTTCTGAAACTGGTATTAACCTGATAAATTACTCAGAACCAGTTCAACGCTACTTTTTTTGCTACCCAAAATATTTAAAGAATAGTTAAAATAGTGCAACTTACAATAAACAATATCTGCGAATTGATTAATGGAAAGCTTGAGAATTCAACCAACCCTGATTTCCTGATTTCTGCCATTGTAGGTATCGAAGAAGCAAGTGAAAATCATTTATCTTTTTTGCATAACAATAAGTACACTCACCATATTTATACAACAAAGGCAGCGGCTGTATTAGTTGATAAAACTTTCAAACCTGAAAAAAAAATATCATCAGCACTAATCAGGGTTGATAATGTTTATAATTCATTGATACAACTTTTAGAAATAACTGAAATAACAAAATTCAGAAATGGCATTGAAGAGCCTGTTTATCTTGCTGATAATGTGTTTATTGGAGAAAATATTTACCTTGGTGCATTTTGTTATATTGGAAAAAATAGCCGAATAGCCGATCATGTTAAAATTTATCCGAATTGCTATATTGGTGATGATGTAGTTATAGGAGAAAACACCATATTATTTGCTGGAGTAAAAGTATATTCAGGTAGCAGAATCGGAGAAAACTGTATTCTACATTCAGGATGTGTGATAGGCAGTGATGGCTTTGGTCATGCTCCACAGAAAGATGGAACATATAAAAAAATTCCACAGGTTGGAAATGTTGTGATTCACAATCATGTTGAAATAGGAGCCAACACCACTATTGATCGGGCCACCATTGAATCAACCATCATTAATGCTGGGGTAAAGCTTGATAATCAAATTATGATAGCACATAATGTGGAAATAGGAGAAAATACAGTTATTGCTGCCCAAACAGGTATATCAGGCAGTACAAAAATTGGGAAAAACTGTGTTATTGCAGGTCAGGTTGGGTTTGTCGGACATATACAAATTGCTGATGGTTCACGATTTGGAGCAAAAAGCGGCATCTCTCAATCGATAGAAGAACCAGATAAAGATTGGTTTGGTGTACCATTGATGCCAGTGAGTACAACACTAAAAATACATGCTATTTTAAAGAAACTTCCTGAGCTTTATAAGCAAATAAATACGCAACAAAAAGAAATTATTGAATTAAAGAAAAAAATTAATCAGGAATAAGTTATGGAAATCAAACAAAAGACCATTAACAAACCCGTTAGCATTTCTGGAACAGGGCTACATACAGGAATAAGAACTGTTTTAACATTTAATCCTGCACCAGAAAATCATGGTTTTAAATTCAGAAGAATCGACCTTGAAGACCAACCAGTAATTGATGCTGATGTTGATTTTGTGGTAGATACATCAAGAGGTACAAAACTTGGTAAAAATGGTGTGGAAATAGGCACTGTTGAACATGTGATGTCAGCTTTGGCAGGTCTTGGTCTTGATAATGTTTTAATTGATGTAAGTGCTGCAGAGTGTCCAATCATGGATGGCAGTGCATCTCCTTTTGTTAAAGCATTGCTGGATGCTGGCATTAAAGAGCAAAATGCCGATAAAGAATATTTTGAACTAAAGTCAAATATATATTTTTCTCATGAGGAAGAAAAAGTTGAGATGATAGCCATGCCACTGGATGGATTCAGAATGACTGTTATGATTGACTATAACTCCCCGATTTTAGGTAGCCAGCATGCTACATTGCTTAATTTAAGAGAGTTTAAAACTGACATTGCAAGTTGTCGTACTTTTTGTCTGCTGAACGAGTTGGAATATCTTTTAAGTCAGAATCTTATTAAAGGAGGAGATGTCAACAATGCAATAGTAATTGTTGATGATGAATTATCCAAAGAAAAACTGGAAGAACTGGCAAGGGTATTCAACAAAGACCCAAATTCAATAAAGGTTGAAAAAGATGGTATCTTAAATAATCTTGAGTTAAGGTACAACAATGAACCTGCACGTCATAAATTACTCGATTTATTAGGAGATATTGCATTGATAGGTATGCCAATTAAAGCACAGATTATGGCAGCACGTCCGGGACATCGGTGGAATGTTGAATTTGCCAGAAAAATTAAAAAAATAATTAAAGCAACCAAACAAGCTGAGAAAGACTCAACTCCGGTTTATGATCCAAATAAACGTCCTGTTTTTTCTACTGTTGAAATAGAAAGACTTTTGCCACACCGTCATCCTTTTTTACTGGTTGATAAAATAATAGATATCTCTGATAAATCTATCGTTGGTGTTAAAAATGTTACTTATGATGAGTATTTTTTTAAAGGACATTTTCCAGGCGATCCGGTCATGCCAGGTGTACTTATCATTGAAGCATTGGCACAAACAGGTGGTGTCTTGGCATTAAACGATAAAAGTGACCCTGAAAACTATTCAACTTATTTTTTAAAAATCGATAATGCCAAGTTTAAGGATAAAGTTTTACCAGGCGATACATTGATTTTACGATGTGAAATGACTTCACCTATCAGAAGAGGTGTCTGTATTATGAAAGGAGAGGCCTTTGTTGGTAAAAAACTTGTCGCTGAAACCGACCTGATGGCTCAAATTGTTAAAAATAAATAATTATGCACCAACCATTAGCCTATGTGCACCCTAGTGCTAAAATAGCCCACAACGTGGTGATTGAACCATTTGTTACGATTCATCATAATGTTCAAATTGGAGAAGGTACATGGATAGGGCCTCATGTAACCATCATGGAAGGTGCAATTATTGGTAAAAATTGTCGCATTTTTCCAGGTAGTGTTATTTCTGCCATTCCGCAAGACTTAAAATTTAATGGTGAAGACAGTAAGGTAATAATTGGTGATAATGTAACTATACGTGAATACTGCACCATCAATCGGGGTACTGCTGATAGTCATCAGACAATCATCGAAGATCATGTATTGGTCATGGCCTATGTTCATGTTGCTCATGATTGTGTGATAGAACGCAATGTTATTTTAGCAAATGCAGTGAATATAGCAGGACATGTTACCATTGGAGAATATGCAATTATTGGAGGCATGAGTGCAGTACATCAGTTTGTTAATGTAGGAGCTCATGTGATGGTTTCGGGTGGTTCATTGGTGCGTAAAGATATTCCTCCTTATACCAAAGCTGCACGTGAGCCACTCTCTTATGTGGGAATTAATTCTATTGGCTTACGCAGACGCGGATTTCCGTCAAAAACAATAAACGAAATACAAGACATTTACCGTATTCTTTATATCAGAGGATACAATACTTCACAGGCACTGGGAATCATTGAAGCAGAATTTACTGCCACACCCGAACGTGATGAAATATTAAGTTTTATACGTAATTCTGACCGTGGTGTTATGAAAGGCTACCAGAGAAGGTGATGGAAAAATGCTTATTTGCTCAAATAGCAGAAAATATAAATTATGATACTGAGGCTATTAAAATCAGTTCAAATTTCTTTTTAAAATAACAATAAGTAATCAAGTTGTTTATAAGTGCCATATTAGTTTATAATTATGAAAGAGCAAAATCAATATCACCAGCACATGAACATTAAATATAATCATCACGAGGTGATTGATGTTCCTGAAATTGTTGAAGAATGTAAAGAAAAATGGTATAATCAAACATTGACCAAAATTAATGATAGTGTTGCCAGAATTGGCATTGTGGAAGGTAATTATCACTGGCATAAACATGAGAATGATGATGAATTCTTTTTTGTTTTGAGTGGAAAATTATTCATCGATTTAGAAGATAAAACAATTGAACTCAATCCTTTACAGGGTACAACTATTTCAAAAGGTGTCATGCACTGTCCCAGAGCTCCTGTCAAAACCGTAATGTTAATGGTAGAGACCGATAAAATTGATCCCTTAGGCGAGAGAAAGAAATGATCAAATTTTGTCTGATAAACATTTGCTGTGTTATTGAAAATATAAAAGAAATAAGAAAATGAAGGGAAAAAATGATTATTGCAACCCTTCTTTTTTTGTTTTTCTTACCCAACCCATTATATCTTTTTTAATCGTACCTTCAAGATAGCATTCTGATGCAAAAACCTCGTTTTGGTTAGTTAAACGTATATATGAGCTAACATAAATGTCGTCCTGAAAGGTCATATTTCCTATTACCACGCTTAAAGTTTTATCATTTTTTAAATGGATAATAAGCAATGTGCCACTGCTATCAACACCATATTCTTTCCAGAGACTTTGATCTCTTGTAACAAGTCTGTCGGGGCGTATTTTTTCAATTTCAGCCAATGCGCTGTTTACAAAAGTAGTGTCAGCCTCCAATGTTCGAGATCCTGAAGAAACGAACCATTTATTGTTCTTTTTATAAACCCTGAACTTTTTATCTGTATCAAAAGAAGGTGTAATTTCCAGCGATACTATTTCTTTTGCTGTAATGGAAAGTACTTTATCAGGAAATACTCCTTTTTCCTTTTTTCTGTTAAAATAAAATAATACGGCAACAAGTACTATAATAAAAAACAGAAACAGAATAAGATGGTTATTTTTAAGTTTCATAATTAAGTTATTGGCTGTTTATCCATATTTTTCTTAATTTTTGTTGCTTGCGATACCTGAAAATTCCAATAATGATGACCAGAAAAACGGGTAAAAATACATTCAGGTATTTGATTATGGTTTTTTTCTCCTCACTAATTTGCTTGATAGGTCTTGATAAAATACTTTTTGTACGCAAGTCGGATAAGCCTGATTTATCGCACAACCAGTCGATGGCACCAGCTACAAAATTCATGTTATCTGGTGTTCCTTGCATGCGTCCCTGCTGATCATTAATAAAAAAGTTACCATTTGATACAACAATAAGACGGGAAGCAATACCACCCATGGTGCTACCTTCAGCAGCAACAGCAAGGGGTATTCCACTTCTATTAAAATCCTGATCGGTCCATTGTTTCATCAGGTCAAAATATGCAGGAACTAATTCAGTTCCCGACCTGTCACTGGTTTTTATTAATGGAATAATCTTTAAGCCTGATTTGCCAGGTTCAATAACGATTTCTGAGGCAAACGGAAGTAAAATTGACTCTAAGCCTTTGGTGATTGGGTGGTCAGCAAATGATGAAATAAATGGTATATAATAAAAGTCAAGAGGTGTGTTTATGATATAATCTCCTTGTTTTTGCTGAACAGTAATTTGTGAAGATTGCAAGTCATACACCAGATTGGGCATAATTTTTATCCCATATTTTGCTAATAAATTTTCAAGTTTGGTAGCATTGAGATATGATCGTGGAGGCATCTGTGAAAGGTCTCCTACTGCAAAATTATAACAAACAAGCAGATTACCTCCAGCACCTATAAAGCTTTCAAGTTCGGTAAGCTGATTGTCTGAAAATGAATCCTGAGGATTTATAATAGCAAGGGTTTTGAATTTAGGAGGAATGATGAAAGAATCTTTTAAAGGTACATCTTCAAAAATATACAGATCGCTGAGCATCTGTGATAAATAGCTGATTTCGGTCATGCCTGCTTCACCATGACCTGAAACAAGACCAATTATTTCTTTTTGCTTGTTAGAACATTTTTTTATTGCAAAAGTAAGGGCATATTCCATGGGTGCACCAGGTTGAATAGCTGGTATTACCTCCGATTTTTCACTTAATTGCACAATAGCACCCAAATATACTTCCTGTTGTTGAAATTTATCTTTTTTACGAATATTTACTATCACAGGCTGAATACCCTTTTGTTTTGCTTTTTGTAATACACGTGGGTCTTTTGATGGATCAACAAAGTTGAAAACTACTTTTTTCTTTGAAAAATTAGCATATTCAATTAACATATCGCGAAAATCATTACGCAAATACATGATATCGGGTGGCAGTTTGGATGAGAAATATGCAGTAATTGTTACTGTTTCTTTAAGATCTTTTAAAACATTTTTTGTTGTTTTACTTAAAGTATATCGTTTGTCGGCAGTGAAATCAAGCCTGAAATATAAAATACTAAATAAAACATTTAATGCTACAATAATCAGTATAATGATGATCAGACGAGTTACAGCAGATTTTTTTGTTGCATACATGGCTTTAGTCAATTAAAAGTTTACGTGAAAGCATAAAGTTTCCAAGTAATAAACCTGAAAAAATCAGGCTTATAAAAAACATGATGTCTCTTGAATCAATGACGCCCCGCATCAGGGAACTATAATGGGTGAAAATACTTAAAAAGCTGAATACTGCACCTGTTGTTCCAGTAAAAACCTTTGCAATCAGGTCAAAAATCAAATGAAAAAATATTCCGATAAAAAGTGTTGTTAAAAATGCAATAATCTGATTTTTTGAAATGCTACTCGCAAAAATACCTATGCTGATATAAGCACCACTGACCAAAATCAATCCCAAATATCCTCCTAAAATTGCTCCATGATCGGCTTTTCCAAGTGTTGAAATGGAAATATAATAAGGGAATGTAAGGACAAGAGCAATAATAACAAGTAACCAGGCTGCGAAAAATTTTCCTGTTATTATTTGAAAAGGACTGACTGATTTGGTAGATAATAATTCAATAGTACCACTGCTTATTTCTTCTGCCAAAGACCTCATGGTGATGCCGGGAATAAAGAAAAATAATGTCCAGAAACTCCAGTTGAAAAACACCTGTAAACTGGCTTCTCCCATCAAAAAAACATCGTTTCCAAATAACCATGTAAAGAATCCACTGAATCCAAGAAAAAGAATCAGTAAAATATAACCAGTTAAGGAATCAAAATAGCTTTTCAATTCCCTTTTAGCAATGTTAAAGATAGTATTCATAGTCTTAGTTTTCTGTGGTTAGTTTTCTGAAAATATCTTCCAGCCTGGCTTCAACCTCATGCATTTCTAACAAATACCAGTTATTAATTTTGCAAAGGTCAAAAACTTCTTTTTTAAGCAAATATGAATTGGAAGTGCTAAACTCAAAATGATTTTCTTGTTCCTGCTGAACTACAGAATTGCAATATTTTAATGTCATCAATTGCTTCAGCACATTATCGTTTGTTTTTGTGGGCTCAATATACACTTGTAAACTACCGTTACTGCTGATGTTTTGTTGTAATTGGGCAGGTGTGGAGTCAGTCACAATTTTACCTTTGTTAATAATGATGATACGATCACAAAGTGCTTCTACTTCCTGCAAAATATGGGTTGACAGGAGTATAGTTTTTTGTTTTCCCAGGTTTCTGATTAATTCACGGATTTCAATAATCTGGTTGGGATCAAGACCTGAAGTAGGTTCATCTAAAATAAGTAGTTCCGGTTCATGTATGAGTGCTTGTGCTAAACCTACTCTTTGTTTGTAACCTTTCGACAATTCACCAATTCTTTTGTGTTTCTCATTACTCAGACCAACATAGCTGATGACTTCGTTGACACGTGCAGGTATTTTACTTTTCTCAACTTGTTGAAGTTGTGAAATATAGGTAAGAAAATCAATGACAAACATATCGTAATAAAGTGGGTTGTTTTCAGGCAGATACCCGATTTTTTTTCGAAATGATGTCGGGTTGTCAAATACTGATTTTCCATTTAGTAAAACATCGCCTGAACTGGGAGCCATAAAACAACTAACAATACGCATCGTTGTTGTTTTTCCTGCACCATTAGGCCCCAGAAATCCTAAGATTTCACCAGGTTTTAATTGAAATGAGATATGGTCAACTGCTGCCTGATTGCCATATCTTTTCACAAGATTTTCAATTGCTATTTCCATATTTATAGAAAATTTCAGTTGGCAAAAATAAAACTGCTTTTTAATAATTTGTATTTCGTTGTTTGCAATCTGATTAATTTTCAAATTTGAAGCTTTGCAACCTGATTATTGTTAGCTTGTCTTTAATTGAAACAAATTGATGATGAAAAATTTCATATTTATAACAACAATAATTCTTACCACATTAAATGGAGAAAACTCAACCAACAATAGCTGGAAATTAGTTTCACAATCTGATGGAGTTAGCAGTTATGAACGTTGGAAAGTAGTGAGCGATAAACTTTCGGTCAGAGAAAGGATGTCGGAATTTTTTGTAAGAAATGAACCCAAAGAAATAGTGCAATTAATTACGAAACCCGAGCTGGTACAACAGTGGATGAAAAATATAAAGCAGAACACTGTTTATAAAAAGATTAATGAAAATGAATTCTATCAATATACTGTATTTGAATTACCTTGGCCATTTGATAACCGTGATTTGGTTGCTCATTATTACATAACAGCAAACATGAACAATGAATTTATTAAGGTTAATATTGAAAGCAAGGAAAATTTGTTGCAAAAAGTAGAAGGAATCAGCAGGATAGAAAAATACAAAGCAGAGTGGACAGTAAAAAAATATGAGAATGTTACAAAAGTTGTTTTTAATGCCATAACCTATACACCACCTACTATTCCAAGATATATTCAGGACCCTATACTGGAAAGAACTTTTCATCAGAATATGCTGAATTTGAAATCAAGATTGGAAATGCTTAACTGAAAAAAATTATTAAAATGACGCTAATGAACAAGTTATTATTAAAAGTAAAAGGTTTAATCAATAAATTATCTGAGATAAAAGATAGTCCTTCAAATATAGGTTATGGCTATGCGCTGGGAATTTTTTTAGCTACAACACCGTTTATTGGTTTTAAAGTGTTGATTGCTTTAATCATTACTCATTATTTGAAATGGAACAAACTGGCTGCTGTCATAGGAGTTTATCATGTAAATAGCCTGAATGCTGCATTTTTTTATAGCCTTTCATTTTTTATCGGCAAAAAAATGATGGGATATGATTTGTACTTTAGTTTTCCACATGAAATCACCTTCAAAGCTGTAGTAAGTTGTTTCACGGATAGTAAAGAAGTATTTTTGTCGCTACTGATGGGTGGAATTGCCATTGGTGTTCCAATGTCTGTCATTGCATTTAAGCTAATTTTAAGTTTAATCAATGAGCGTAAATTCATTGAAATTAGTAATGGTAATTATGCTTTGGTGACTGGTGCCAGCAGAGGTTTAGGCAGAGAAATATCAGAAGAACTAGCAAAAAGGAATTTTAATTTATTATTAGTATCACTTGATAATGAAAATCTTGATGCAGTGGCTTATTACCTTAACCGAAAATATTTAATAGATGTAAAATTTATGGAAGCCGATTTGACAAAAAATGATACTGTCTTTCAGATAGCAAACTGGGCTAACAACTATCAGGTGAGTGTTTTAATAAATAATGCTGGTATTGGTGGAACAAGAGCATTTGAAGAAGCCAGCCCGGAATATATCGACAATATCATACAAATAAATATCAGAGCAACAAGTATGCTTACACGTCTGCTATTACCAAATCTGAAAGCTCAAAGTGCATCATTTATATTAAATGTTGCCAGTATGGCCTCCTTCAGTCCGATTGCATATAAAACTGTGTATCCGGCTTCAAAAGCTTTTATCTGGAATTTTTCACGTAGTTTGTATCAGGAATTGAAAAAGACAAATGTATTTGTTAGTGTCATTCACCCTGGTCCTATGAAAACCAATCCTGACGTAACTGCCAGAATTGAAGAGCAGGGTGTTTTTGGTAAAATGGGGCTTATCTCCACTACCCGAATGGCAGAAATAGCAATCAAACAACTATTCAGACGTGATAATCTTGTTATCCCTGGTATTTTGAATAAATTGAATTGGTTTTTAATGCAATTAGTTCCAATATGGATACGCTTATGTTTGGTATCTAATGTTGTTAAAAGAGAAATTAAAAGTAAAAAGGTAGCAATGTCTTCAAATACCATCTAAATTTGCTTTATTATGAGAGTATTGATAACTGGTGCCAATGGTTTTTTAGCTGCAAATATTATTGAGGAGTTAAATTTAAGAGGTATTGAGGTGAAGGCAATGTTAAGGGCAGGTGCCAAATTGAGTTCATTGAAAAACCTTGATTATCATGTTTTTTATGGTGACTTAACTGATAGAACATGTGTGAGAAACGCAGTATCGAATGTTGATGTGGTTATTCATACTGCTGCAAATACCTCACAGGTCAGAAGAGAATATAGGAAAATATACAGGACAAATTATTTGTCAACTTATTTTCTATTGGAAGCTTGTGTATTAGCGAAAGTTAAAAAATTTATATTTATTAGTACAGCAAATACAATTGCAAATGGAAGCAAGGAAAAGCCAGGAACAGAAGAGAATTCTTTCTCCCCCTTATTTTATAAATCTTTTTATGCAAGAAGCAAACTGAGGGCAGAGCAATTGGTGCTACAATATTCTAAAAGTGGATTGGTGGATGCAGTCGTTGTTAATCCTACATTTATGCTGGGACCACGTGATGCTAAACCCAGTTCAGGTAGGTTGTTAAAAGCATTTGCCGGGAAAAAAATTGTTTTTATTACCAGGGGAGGTAAAAGTTTTGTCCACGTTGCAGATGCAGCCAAAGCTGTATGCAATGCAATAGATTCAGGAGTTAATGGTGAAAGATATTTATTGGCAGGTGAAAATTTAACCTATAAAGAGTTTGTTTATGTTGTTGAAAAAATTGACAAAATAAAAAAGATTCAAATTGTTTTACCATCATTTATTCTTCGACTTACAGGCATTATTGGTGATATTCTAACATATACCGGGTTTAATGTGTCTTTTAATACCATAAACATTAATATACTTGAAAGCCAAAACTTTTTTAATCCTGAAAAGGCAATTAAAGTATTAAAGATGCCTCAAACACCTGTAAATATTACTGTTATTGATGCATTAAAATGGTTTAAGGAAAATCACTAATAATTACCAGTTATCATCTTTTTTTGTGCTACCGGTCAGCATATATTGTTTAAGGTTATCAAGCATTTGTGTAACCTGGGTGTTCAAAGTAGTGTATCTTTCCAAAGCTTTTTCTTTTTCGCACTTTGATGGGTCCATCCAGATTTCTATACCAGGAGAGGTACTGCCCTGAAAGTTTCTGAAATTGTAAACAATGAATTTGAATTTTCCTTCTTTTAAATATATTTCTATGTTATAATCTATAACAACGTCAACTACTTTTGTTTTTTTCTCCATTCTGAAAATGGTAGTTCTGTCTTTTAGTTTAATAAAACCGTTTACAGCATCTTTCTCAGAGATTTTATTTGCTCCTCCTGTAAAATAAGTATTTATCCATTCAATAGCTCTCTTATAAAGGTCGTCTTTTGATACATTATTCACCTGAATAACTTCTTCATAAATAATGGTTTTCTTTTCTGCATTGTACGGAACCACCCATTCATTCTGTGCTTTTATGCTAAAAGATATAACTGTTAACAGAAAAAACAATGTAAAATTTATCGTTTTCATGTTATTGATGATTACTTAAAAAAAATAATTTTAATTCATTCAATTGTTGCAAAAACTTTTCCGAATAATCTTTCAAATTGCTGGCAATTTCAGCCATTTTTGAATAATCTTTATTTACAGATGCTTCATCAATTTTATGACATAAAAAGTTAAGATAGCTGTCATGAAATATATATGCAAAACTTTCCCGGATCTGAAGCGAAAAATAACTTGTTTCTGTTGTATTGCCATTATCAGCATGTGTCATTAAAGTAGCCATTTTACGTGGAAATTGCCTGATAGACTCGTCTAATATCTTTAAAAACTGTTCGTGTGTTAAATTGTCAAATTTTTCAAGTATTTTTTCTTTATCAATCATTTAAAACTATTTTAATGTTGTGAAATTTAATTATTTTCATTCGTTATTGCATTTATTCTGGCATTACAATTTTCAAACTTACAGTTTTTAGCAGGTTCATCATGCAAATTATTTTTCGTAGGGTGCCAACCAATAATCAGGTATAAAAGAAAAAAACCTATCAAATAGGCAACTATCACATGCCAGCCATTTTTTATCCAGGTTAGCACATTCCGACTATTCGGAAATTTATTGGTTATAGCGATACCTGCAGAAGAACCAAACCAAATCATAGAACCTCCAAATCCTACTGCATAAGCAAGCATACCCCAATCGTAATGGCCTTGGTCAATACACAATTTTGTCAACGGAATGTTATCAAATACAGAAGAAACAAAACCAAGGATAAATGCTACTACCCAAGATGCATCTGGCAATGTTTGAACAGGCATTAATGAGGCACAAATGACCAGACAAAGTAAGAAAATAGTTCCTTTGAATGTATTGTTCAATTCTTTCCATGGTAATTTACTGAATAATGCACTTATAAAAATTGCTATCCAGACCCCCAAAGCTGGCATATCATACGTAATATTTGTTATTATGGCACCTGCAAGAATTAAAATAACAATAACAACTTTTGTCTTATCTATTTTTTCGTGTTTTAGCGCATCTTTACTAATTCTTTGAAATTTATCCTGTTGAATTGAAGCAAAAACAGCAAAAAAAATAAAAGCACTACTAGAAGCAATAAAAGCATGTAAAACATTGACAGGAGATACACCGGAAATCCACATCATCGTAGTGGTTGTGTCGCCTAAAACACTACCGGCTCCACCAGCATTACTTGCTGCAACAATAGCAACAATATACCCTAAATGTACTTTTTGTCTGAAAACAACTAACGCTATTGAACCACCTATCATGGCAGCAGCTATATTGTCGAGAAAGGTAGATAAAATAAAGATAATTAATAAAAGAACAAATGGCCCTTTCCAGTCATCAGGCAAATAATCAGGCAATATGTCAGGAATAAGTGATTCTTCAAAAATTTTTGCCAGAAGACTAAAACCAATTATCAAACCTGCCAGATTGACCAAGATTCCCCATTCACCAGTTCGTGTTTCTTTATTGCATATTTGCTCTACTAAGGGACAAGTTCCAAAAAAATGTTCTGAAAAATTAAAATGTTCTGTGAAAAATATTTTATAAAATAAAATGATAACTAAGCCTGCCAAACCTACCCAAAAAGTGTGTTTGTGTAAAATGACAACACAAATAAGGACAATGGCAAATAATATAAATTCTATTCGTATTCCAAAAACTTCAGGACTCACAAAAATTTTTATTTGTTAAAAATGGAAATCGAAAAATATCTGGTTAAGAAAAATCATATTTTGTTTTTTTGCAAAATAAAAATAATGATACAAAATATTCAGGATTATAAATTTCATAAACCTTTTTTAAAAAATGCGAAGTTAACGTGAATTGGTAATTCTAATGATTTAATTTTCAATGTTGAATTTATCAGAGTGAAATCAACAGAAATAAAAAGATAATATCGTACTTTTGTAATCCTGTTTGAGTTTTGTATTTTATATGACGAATACTATTGGATACTTTTGGAATCAAATGATTTATGGCAAATTTAGCAGTAAATTTAATGAATATTGCCAACGAAAAGATATCCCTACACCCTATAAGCTTTGTTTTGCTGAAGATCCGATTGATCATGTACACGAGGCTTTAAGTATTGACCCTAAACATGCATTGTTTCAGTCCAGTATAGAAATAGTTTTTGAGAAGTTAAAATTTGGAATCAGTGATAAAAAAATTATCAAAATTTATGGAATTCCATCATCCTTCTCGATTCAAAAAATAGCAGATAAAGATTTGGCAAGCTATTGTTATAAAAAAATTTATCATGGTCAAAAAACTAAATGTATTTTCTTTGTTTATGACCATCTGTTTTTTATGGGACAATATATTTTTTCTGATTACTCAACTGCTTTTGCTAAAGAAATAGCTTCAAATTATCTGCTCAAATATAATGTTTCAGACGACATTCAAGGTGCAAATTTTTATGTAGAAGATAATTGGCAGCACAGATTTTTATATCAGGATACAGGTTTTTCTATTAATTGTAAGTTTATTGATTTAAACAATCAGTCTTTGATTAAACCTCTGAATGAATATTATAATCCTGACCTGCCTGAATTAGAAAAAAAAACTGATTACTCACCAATCAATAGAAAATAATTCTTTTTCCCTTTTTGAATAAGTAAAAATTTTCCTTTGATCAAACGAATAATATTGATGATTTCATTAACATTTTCAACTTTTTGACGGTTAATAAATAAACCACCGCCCTGAATCATTCTTCGGCATTCAGCTTTTGAAGTAAATACCTGACTTTTAACAGACAATAATTCTGAAATGTCCACACCTTTTTGAAGTTCTGATTTTTGAAAATGAAAGGTAGGAACACCTTCCAAAGCAGTAAGAAATACTTCCTCCGACACATCTTCAATTTGCAAGTCTTTACTAAATAATAAACGTGAAGCATCAAAGGCTATCTTATAGTCTTTTTCAGAATGTACCAATATTGTGATTTCTTTTGCCAATCTTTGCTGTAGAACTCTATTATGAGGTGCTTTTTGATGTTCAGTAATAATTGATAATATTTCATTTTGTGTTAATGAAGTAAACAATTTTATATATTTTTCAGCATCTGCATCAGAAGTATTGAGCCAAAACTGATAAAATTTATAAGGTGAGGTATATTTTGGATCCAACCAAATATTTCCTTCTTCTGTTTTTCCAAATTTACCACCATCAGATTTTGTAATCAAAGGACAGGTGAGGGCATAAGCTTCTCCACCTGCAATTCTTCTGATAAGTTCTGTTCCTGATGTTATATTACCCCATTGGTCAGAGCCACCCATTTGTAACAGGCAATTATAATTTTTAAATAAGTAAAGAAAATCGTAAGCCTGTAAAAGCTGATATGAAAATTCAGTAAATGATAGGCCCGTTTCCAGACGTTTTTGCACAGAATCTTTTGCCATCATGTAATTGACAGTCAGGTGTTTTCCTATATCCCTTAAAAATGATAATAGTGAAAAGTTTTTTGTCCAGTCATAATTATTTACTATCTCTGCTTTATTAGGCATATTTTCACTGAAATCAAGGAAACGAAATAACTGGTTTTTAATACAGTTCTGATTATACCTTAAGCTTTCTTCATCTAAAAGTTTTCTTTCCTCAGATTTACCTGATGGGTCACCTATCATACCCGTAGCACCACCTATCAATGCAATTGGTTTATGACCACATTGTTGCAATAAACGTAACATCATGATTGAAACAAGGTGACCAATATGTAGGGAGTCTGCAGTAGGGTCTATACCTACATAAGCAGTAATCATTTTTTGTTTAATCATTTCTTCAGTACCAGGCATGATGTCGTGAATCATGCCTCTCCATCGTAATTCTTCAATAAAATTCATTATTATTTTTTATGCAAAAATATATCATCTCATATTAGTGAAAAACTTCAAGTCAATGTATTCTGGCTTTTCATACCTTTGAACAATAATCCAATTATTGTGAATTATATTTCTCACTACTTTATTGATGGTATTGATGGTATGCCATATTATAATTTAGGGTTAATTTTACCTGATCTTGCCGGTATTTACGACCGACATTTAAAACTATTAGACCCGGTTATTCATCGTGAACTAACCAAAACCGACCAGGAATTATATGCAGGAATTCTTAAACACCATGAACTTGATTCAGTATTTCATCAATCTGAGTACTTTATACGCTTTACTTCTTTATTGAAAAAGTATTTTACACAATTCAATTATACGCATCAAAAAAACAGACAGCACTTTATTGCCCATGTATTGCTTGAATTGATTATTGACTTGGTAATTATCAAGCGTGAAGAAAGAATTCTTGACAGATTTTACTTTGAAATCGATAAGGTAGTTAAAGATGATTTTATTCATTTCTTTTTAGGGCTTGACATAAAATATATTATTGGGTTTTATGATTTTGTTGATCGTTTTAGAACTAAAAGATATTTATTGAATTTTATCAGCAGTGATGCTGTTGTTTTTGTATTGCAAAAAATTCAGGAAAGGGTAGGGCTTGAAGTTGTTACAAATGAAAATCAGATTATTAGTTTAAAAAAATGCATTGATACATTATCTGAAGATATCGAAGATGAGTATAATCGGTTAAAAACAATACGTGATGATTTTATTATAGAAAATTATGCTGAATCAGTTTAAAGAAAAATTTAATATACGTGTTTTTAGTCTTCAGGCAGTTCAGATTGTAAGAACAGGCTCAGTGTTTCTTATTTCTGTTTTTCTTGCAAATGTTTATAAAGATACTTTTATTATCAGTCAGTATGAAACATTAGGATTGGTCAGTTCGGCTCTTACCTTTTTTTGGGTTTCCGGCCTCATGACCACATTTTTACCATTTTACAATCATGCTGATGAAAAAAAAAGGAAAGCAGTAATTTTTAATACATTTATTTCATTGAGTATTATTTCTGTTTTATCATCTGTTTTAATATTTATGACAGGAATAATTTTCTTTAAAACTATTACCTACAAATTATTTTTGGTATATTCAGCTTTCATGCTTTTCAATTCACCAACTTTTTTAATAGAGTATATTTTTCTGGTAAAAAATGAAAATAAAAAGTTACTGATTTATTCCATTGTTTCATTCAGTCTCCAGGTTTTTGCTCTTTGTTTTCCTTTAATCATGGGACTAAGCTTGCTTTCTGCCTTATTTTATTTGACAATATATACTTTTTTACGATTCTTATATCTTGTTTTTCTGATACATAAATATGCTTCTTTTATGTATCAGAAAGATGTAATGTTTGCTCATTTAAAAAAGTCAACACCTATAATGTTTAGTTTATTGGTAGGTGGAAGCACTGAAATTGTTAATGGTTTTGTTGTGCGATATTTTACCAATAGTAATGATTTTGCTATATTCAGATATGGTGCACGTGAATTTCCTTTGGTTAGGTTGTTGGCAAATGCTATGAGTGTAGTGTTAAGTGGTGAAATAGCAAATGCATTGCTTAAAAATGAATTAAAATCAGCATTACACAAGCTGAAGCAAGGTTCTGCTCGCCTGATGCATATACTATTCCCTTTAACTTTGGTGTTGCTGGTGATAAGCAAACCCATGTTTAAATTCCTTTTTACAGATGTTTTTATTGATTCATATCAGATTTTTAATGTTTATTTGTTACTGATAGTAAGCAGATTATTCTTCCCTCAAACTATCCTTTTTGGTATGCAGAAAAATACAAAAATTCTTGAAGCAAGTATTGTTGAATTTGTAGTAAATATTGTTCTTGCAATAATATTTGTCTTATTATTCGGTATTATTGGTGTTCCATTTGCAACTTTGATTGCCTATTATACCAATCAGTTTTTGATCTATTTATATGTCAGAAAGATGGGAATAAAAATTAGTGAATATACCCCGGTAAAGCTTTGGTTGGTTTATAGCATTGTTTGCTGGATAGTATTTATATTAATATAAAAAAAAAGCTCTCCTTTAAGGAAAGCTCTTTTTTTGCATAAGAGAATAAACTCTTACTCTGATTTTGTCAAAGAATTAATCTTCATTTTTCATTCCCTGAACTTCAGCTCTGATTTCCTGAGCTTTTACTTTCAGATCCTGCATTCCTTTTCTTACTCTTGTACCTGCAGCTTTATTTCCTTTTTCATAGAATTTGATAAAATCTGTTTCAAGAGAAAGAAGCATCTCTCTTAGTTGAGCATACCTGTTCATAATTTCAAAATTTATTAAGTTAAAAAAAAATTATTTATTTACCGGGTTAAACATTAAATTTTCTGAATCATATAATTTATTCCTGAGCTTATCTGCAATTTCAGTAAATGCTACAAGTGTTTTTTCAATATCGTCATCTGTATGTTCTGAACTTGTAACTATCCTGATAATTATTTCACCTTTTGGAATTACAGGATAAAGCACAATAGAACAAAAAATATTATAATTTTCACGAAGGTCAATGATAAGGTTGCCTGCTTCCATTACACTGCCTTTTAAATAAACTGGTGTGACACAAGAATTGGTTTTACCAATATCAAAACCTCGTTCTTTTAAACCTTGTTGCAGTTTATTCACATTTTGCCACAGTTTGTCTTTAAGTTCAGTACTTCTTTTAATAATTTCAAGGCGTTTAAGGTCGCCAATTACCAATGGCAGAGGAAGCGATTTTGCAAAAGTCTGTGAGCGCATATTGTATCTGAGATGAGTAATAATATTTTTGTCGCTGGCAACAAATGCACCGATACTGGCCATTGCTTTAGCAAAAGTAGCAAAATAAATATCAACCCCTTCAGCAACACCCTGGTGAACGTGTGTGCCTTCGCCTTTTGGTCCCATGACACCAAAACCATGTGCATCATCAATAAATAAGCGGAATTTATATTTTTTCTTAAGCGCTATAATCTCTTTTACCTTTCCCTGATCACCCGACATGCCGTAAACTCCTTCGGTTACAACAAGAATACCACCATTTGGTTCCACTGCTGCTTGTGCATGCTGAAGTTGTTTTTCAAGATTCTCCATGTCATTGTGACGATAAGCAAAGCGTTTTCCAATGTGAAGTCGTGCACCGTCAACAATGCAGGCATGTGCTTCTGCATCATATACCAATACATCATGCCTGTCTAATATAGCATCCAGAATTGATATTACACCCTGATATCCATAGTTTAATAAAAATACATCTTCTTTCTGAACAAATTTTGCCAGTTCGGTTTCCAACTGACGATGATATTTGGTATCACCTGACATCATCCTTGCTCCCATAGGAGTAGCAAGACCAAATTCTTTAGAAGCTTCAGCATCAGCTTGTCTGACCTCAGGATGATTTGCCAAACCTAAATAGTTGTTTAAACTCCACACTATCATTTCCTTGCCTCTGAACTTCATTCTATTTGATATTTCTCCTTCCAGTTCAGGAAACATAAAATATCCATGTGCATATTGGGAGTGTTGTCCTAGTGGACCTGGTTTTTTGCTTATCTTTTCAAAAATATCCATTAAAACGTATATTGACCTATTTGTTAAAAGTTGCAAAAGTATTGCTTGAAAGTTATCCTGCAAGTATTATTGAAGAATTATTTTATTTTTTTGTGAAATAATTTGTTTGGAATATTCAAAAAGATTTTGTATAAATGAAATAATGAAGAATTTTTATTTTTTGCTAAATTATTTTGAGAAAAACTTTTGATTATTGATAGAAATTTGATTATCAAATTGATAAAACATCTTTATTACAGCATATTCCTGATGTTTTCTAAAAAATATCAAATAATTAAAAAGTGCGTAATTCTCATTATTTTGACCATTTTATTATCTGTTGTTTTATATCACTTTATCCACAATGATTTTATTATTACCTTAAATTTATTATTTTTTAAGCTTTACATGACATTGTTCATGGATATTTTATAGTAAAAACAGTGTAGTTTTTTTACATTTGCATTTGCTTATTTTAACAGCATATAAATTTCTGGGGATAAAATAGTAAATTACAACTGATTTAATAAGGACAATGAAATTGGTTTTTTATATTTTTGAAATAATATTATTGTTTTTTTCTGCCTACCTGTTTTATCCTTTTTTGTTTTTTCCATTTTTCTACAAACGTATTAAATCACAAATTTCAAATACTTCAAATGATCTTGCTGGTACTTTAAAAAGTTTTTATATTATTATTCCTGCCCACAATGAAGAAAAATATATTGGAAAACTATTGCAAAGCATAAAAGAGCAGGATTATCCTCAAGAGCTGATTAATGTAATTGTAATTGCCGATAACTGCAATGATCGCACTACCGAAATTGTCAGGTCATTTGAATACGATTTTTTTGAAAAAAATGATAGAATTAATAGCGGAAAAGCAGGTGCTTTAAGTTTTGCTACTGAAAAATTAAAATCTTATTCTGATTTAGATTCAAAATGTATTATTGTTGTTGATTCTGATTGTTTGCTGGATTCAAAGTTTTGCAAAGCCATGGATTATTATTTTCAAAAAAGACCTTCAAATACAATTTTTCAAAGCTTCCGTTATGTTGATAATAGTAATGTGTCATCGGTAAGTGGGCTTGATGCCGGTGCTGAAGCCATTCGGCAGTGGATAAACCTTGGTGTAAGGCATTGTCTGGGATTGAATGTCAGGATGCATGGCAGTGGTATGGCTTTTCATGCTAACGATTTTATCGATACTATTAAGCTGGCACAGGGAACAATCGTTGAAGACAAACAATGGAATGCGTATTTATTACTTATGTCAAAAAAAATATGCTGGGCTCCTTCGGCTCATTTAGCATATTATTCATCTGAAAACAATGATAATTTTTCAAAGCAGCGTAAACGCTGGATTGGCGGTCAATATGAAGTGGCACAAAAAGTTGGGATGCGTTTATTGTTCAATGGTTTAGTGAAATTTGATATAAATAAATTAGATTTTGCATTATCATTATTTTTACCACCACGTTCTGTTCTTTTATTTGCATTGATAATGTTGTTGCTGGTAAATATTATTTTTAATGTCAGCTTACTTACATCGGAGTTTTTACTACTTTTTATCATTCTAGCATTGTTGTTTTATGGTTTTATTGGAATTAAATTATCCGGCACTAAAATCAGTTTTTATAATTTAATAATTAAAGGTATTCAGCTTGTTTTAACCAATGTTTTTACATCGCTGATGTTAATATTTTCTGGTAAACAAAAAAAATGGGGTAAAAGCAGATGAAGCAAACAAATTTTCCAATTTTAATGTACCATAGTTTCACCGGCTCAAGGTCATTGTATAAAAAGCTTGATGTTTTTATTAATGAATTCAGGCAGCAAATGTTCTATCTGGCCGATTTAGATTATCAGACAATATTGCACCCTGAGCATGCTGCCAATACCATCAATCCGGTGATGATTACTTTTGATGATGCCTTATTTTCTGTTTTGCAATATGCCATGCCTGTTATGGAAGAATTTGGTTTTAAAGGTGTTGTTTTTGTGCCCACTGCTGCACTCACCAACAGCATGCCTTACGACTGTGGGGTAGAATACAATGCTACCGACAGGTTTTTATCGGTTGATGAACTTTCTGTTTTAATAAATATTGGCTGGAGCCTCCAGTCACATGCTCACAGCCATCAGCACATGAATGAACTGACTTTTGATCAGATCATTGAAGAATATGATAATAGTATTCATACCCTTAAAACATTTTTTGGTATTGTTCCCGAAATGATTGCCTATCCTTTTGGAAAATACAACCGTTTTGTTATTGATTTTGCCGTTAAGGCAGGTTTTAATTATGGTTTTTCGGTACATCAGGGTTTGGTATCCCCTAAATCGGACAAAATGAGGTTACCTCGTCTTGAAATGAGCAATGAAGTAGATATAAATACCTTTAAAATAATGCTTGACAGTGGTTTTAAAAGCAATAAAGACAAATGTATCGGGCGAATGAAAAATATATTATTCAGTTCACTTTATATTAAGGATGTGGTTCAGTCAGTTTTTCCAAATAAAATTAATTAATCAATGAAAAATAAAGCTGAAGAAATTGTTTCCAACTTTTACAACTCAATAGGCTGGGATACCGAGAATGATATTACCGGAGATGCCCGCAAATACGAAGATCTCAGGCCTTTTGCTCAGGAATATATCAGCAAGTGCCGCTTGCGGGTGTTTCGCTACATTCCTGAAAATGGCGAAAACATCCTCGACATGGCCTCGGGGCCGATACAGTTTCCCGAATACCGTGAGTTTTCGAGGGGTTTCAACAAACGCTGGTGTGTTGACCTGTCGGCAAAGGCACTCAAAAAGGCTAAAGAACGCATTGGCGATCATGGCGTGTTTTTGCATGGTAGTTTTTTTGACCTGCCATTAGAAGAAAACTTTTTCGACTGTACTTTGAGTGTGCATACCATTTACCATATAGATAAAGATATGCAGGAAACGGCTGTGCGTAAGCTCATTGCTGTAACAAAACCCGGTCATCCCATTGTAATAGTTTACAGCAATCCGGCTGCATGGGGAAGGTGGATACTGGCTCCGGCAAGTCTGATACTAAAGCTCTTCAGGCTTTTTAAAAGAGTATTTGTAAAAAAGAAATTTGTTCAGGAATTGTATTTTCATTCGCATCCATTGAGCTGGTGGAAACGCTTTGAAAACGAAGCCGAAATACGCATGTATCCCTGGCGAGCCTTTGATGTACGGCATCAAAAACTGTTAATTCCAAACAATTTTATTGGAAAATGGATGCTTAATAAACTCTACGATTTGGAAGAAAAACATCCCGATTTCTTTGTCCGCCATTTTCAGTATCCGATTATTGTGATGGTGAAAAAGGGATAATGACCTCAAAGATTTAAGTAGATAGTTGTTTAATTATATCCATTTATTGAAGTTTTTAGAGCATCCTGATAAGGATTGGCTAAAAGACAAAAACAATAATGTTCAGTTATCTCTTTTCTAAGTGGGCTTACTTTTCGTTAAAAAAACTTTTTGTTTGTTATTTTGATTTTCTAACGTAAATTTGTGTTGATATTTTTTTTATCGGACAACAATGTTTTTTAATCTTTAATAATGATTTTATAAAAAATATAATTAATGCCAGAATTTTAACTAAATTCAAAGTTAAAAGAAAAAATCCAATGTTAATTGTTGTATTACTTCTATTAGCATTAACACCACTAATAGTATTGTTTTCTTGTTTTGATGATAAAGATGGACCTAAAAAGATAAAAATAAAACCATCTTTTAGCTTTTCTGAAGAAGATATTACACCAAGACTTATTATTGATCCTTCGAATGCTAATAATCCATATGATTCTTTTGGGAATTCTTCATAATATGTTTTTGGATTATTTAAAAGCCGAAGATTTTATTTTTAATTATGAGATGGAAAACGATACACTATATTTTGATTCTACTTATCGAACTGATATAGGAGATATCTTCAATTCTTTTATTGATGAAATAGGTTTTTTTCAAAATTATAGTTATTACTATCATAATGACACTGATTTTTATTATTTGAATCATTATGAGGCATATAATTTTGATTGGGGTTATGTATTAAGTGAAATGGAATCTGCTAAGATAATATCAAATGGTTTAAAGTCTTATTTGCAGCAAATAGATGATTTAATAAGCAATATTGATACTACAAGCTCTCTTGAAATACAAACTGAAGAATTTATTTCAGAAATGATTACTTTGGAAGGCAATGTGCAAAATGATGGGGGAATTGAAGAATTTGAGAAAATTATTTTCCTCTCTGTTGCATCAATATATCGTCATAGTTATGCATATTATGTAAGTTGTTTATACTACGACAATGATCCTTATAGCATTATTGATTTAGACATATTTGAACCAGCATCTCAAATTGTAGTGGCTGACTTTAAAAAAGTTGGAAAAGCTGATGGAATTGGCAGTGCTACTGGATTAGTTGGCGCTGTAATTAGAAATGGCGTTTTAACTATAGCTGGTGCTGCAACTGGAGGAATTGTAATGATTGTTGCATTAACTTGTGCTACTTCTGGTGCTGCTTCAGCAGGTGAATTAATAAGACAATTTGAGAAAGGTGAAGCTTTTATGGTTGCTGGGGGACCAGATTTGACATTAATTCAATTTCCTTAATTTTGTATTGAAATGTTGCGAATAATTTATATATCTATAACCGGAGTAATAGTTGGTATTGTTGTTACTTTGTTATATTACTTTTTTAATTCATTGTTCCCGGAGATTATACATCTCGAAGAAAATGTATATAAAAGTGCTATTATTTATTCAATTTTACTTATGATATTCAATCCACTTGATAATATTTTTAAACAGAATCAAGAATTTAAAAAGTATTTATTAATATTTGTGATTTGTATCCTAAGTTTTATTATTAATTGTGTTGCTTTATATTTTTGGAGGTAAACGGCAAAGACCTTAAAGGTTTAAGCAGAAAGTTTTGTCTTTAAGTTTGATTTAAAACCTTCGCGGCTTGAAAGGAATCAGGAATCAGTCTTTAAAAGCTTTTGAATTTCGGTTTTAAGCTTTGGTAAATGAGAACTCACAATACCCCTTGCCTGGGCGTAGTATGCTACTACGCCCAAATATCAATTAATTGGTAAGAAAAATATTAGGGTGTAGATGCAATCTACACCCAGCTTAAGATTTTAAATCTTAAATCGTCAATCATAAATCCGCAATCCACAATCCACAATCAGTCCAGCTTAAATTCTTCCTTCCAATTAATATCGTTCAGCAGTGCATGTTGGTCTTTTTTATCAAAGAAGAAATTTCCTATCACCAGGTAATCCATTTCGGTACGCATAAAACAGCGGAAAGCATCGTCAGGGGTGCACACTATAGGTTCTCCACGCACATTAAAACTGGTGTTTACTATCACTCCGTAACCTGTCTGGCGTTTAAACTCGTTGATTAAAGCCCAGTATTTGTAATTGGTGTTTTTGCAAACACTTTGTATGCGTGCTGAATTGTCGATGTGTGTAATGGAAGGCACATCCGAGCGCAGCATATACAGCCTGTCGTACAAGGGCAGTTCATGGTAATTGTCGGGCATTTTGTTCAGCCGCTTCGGGTTTACCGGAATTACCAGTAACATATAAGGTGATGGTCTGTCGAGTACAAAATATTCCTGTATATCTTCTTCGAGCACAGTAGGAGCAAAGGGGCGGAAACCTTCCCTGAACTTGATTTTAAGATTCATTTTCTTTTGCATCTTAGAATTGCGGGCATCTCCCAGTATGCTACGATTGCCCAATGCCCTTGGCCCGAATTCCATTCGTCCCTGAAACCAGCCCACCACATGTCCTTCAGCTATTTTTTCGGCAGTGAGTTTTATCAGTTCTTCAAAACTTTCAAAATAGTTGAAATTAGCATTGTATTTTCCAATCATTCCCCTGATTTGATTATCAGAATACTGAGGACCAAGATAAGCACCTTGCATTGAGTCTTTTAAAAGTGATAAATCTTCCTTAAGCGGTGGATTTAAATTATCTTTTAGCGGGGGAATTAAAATTTCTTTTAGTGGGGGATTAATATTATCTTTTAGCGGGGGATTTAAATCCCCCGCTACTAAATCCCCCGCTACAAAATTCTCCGATACTTTATCCCTTGCTATAAAATCTCTTTTTTCTCCTTTCCAAAGGTGCCAGGCAAGGTAGGCTGCACCCAAAGCACCACCGGCATCTCCTGCAGCAGGTTGAATCCAAATGTCTTTGAAGAGGCCTGTTTCGAGTAATTTCCCGTTGGCCACACTGTTGAGTGCCACACCTCCGGCCATCACCAGATAATCGGCATGGGTGAGTTCTTTAGCGGTTTTGGCGAGTTTCAACATCACCTCTTCGCATACTTGCTGAATAGCCAGTGCCATGTTCATGATATCCTGTGTAATGGGGTCTTTTTCTGTTCTGCGTGCCACACCAAACAGCTTTTCCCATTTTTTATCATCCGTCATTTTCAGACCTGTAGCATAAATGAAATATTTCATGTTGAGCAACATAGAGCCATCTTCACGAACATCAGCAAGCTCAGTGTAAATAAGATTTTTAAAACGCTTTGTTTGCTCCGAATCAGGGTTGCCGTAGGGAGCCAGCCCCATGAGCTTGTATTCGCCACTGTTTACCCTGAAGCCGGTGTAATATGTAAATGCAGAATACAAAAGCCCTAAAGAATGTGGAAAATGAAGTTCTTTGATGATTTTTATTTCATTGTCTTTAGCAAAACCAATGGCTGTAGTAGCCCATTCGCCAACACCATCAATTGTTAAAATAGCAGCTTCCTTAAAAGGTGAAGGATAAAAGGCACTGGCAGCGTGGGAGAGGTGATGTTCAGGGAAAATGATTTTAACATTTTTGTTGCCTAACTTTTCAAACTCATCTTTCAGCATTTTTTTCATAAAAAGCTTTTCCTTAATCCAGACAGGAATAGCTGAAAGAAAACTACCTAACCCTTTAGGTGCAAATGCATGATATGTTTCGAGCAACCGCTCGAACTTAATGTAAGGTTTGTCGTAAAAAGCAACTACCTCAACTTCCTTTAAAGTTATTCCTGCTTCAAAGAGCACATATTTAACTGCATTATGCGGAAAGGATGGGTCATGTTTTTTGCGGGTAAAGCGTTCTTCGTGTGCAGCAGCAATGATTTCACCATCGACCAATAAAGCTGCAGCACTGTCGTGATAATAGGCTGAAATGCCAAGAATATAGCTTGCCATAATAAAACTAAAATAGAGTGTAAATAAATGGAGCAATTGCAGAACCTGTTGTTAAAACTATTAATAGTCCGAACAAAAGCAGGAGAATAATCAAAGGCAATAGCCAGAATTTTTTTCTTTTCTTTAAAAATGCCCAAAGGTCTCGTAAATATTCCATTTTTTTTAATTTAGGATTTTGAATTTTGGTTTTAATGTGTCTATTGAAAACTGCATATTGCCTACTATTTAATAAGGATTTAGAATATCTTCTTTTGTAAACCATTTATCACGGGTATGCATAACACTGGAAGTATTTAGCTTGAATTGTTTTAGTTTCAGGCTGTCTTTACCGGCAATTTTACGAATGACACCAACAGGAATTACTAATAGAATAAAAATAATGCTCAATAAAATTTTAGAGATAAAAGTACCGAGTATATGTGCCAGACCAAACCAGAAAATGGCAAAAGGATAATAAAACAGGGGAGTGACCATTGCTATGACTAAAAGCAATACAGCAATTTTGACAAATAATAAGTCTTTTAAAAATAAGCTGATCAGTAATATAATTAATGTTGCTGCTGCACCAGAGTCGGCACATTGCTTTTTAGATATTTTGCTGCTGAAGGCTTCACGAAAAATATTCATTTTACCTGTTTTTAGTTATATAATTATTAATACTTGTTGCTATTAAAAGGTGTCCATCTGCATTCATGTGATCATCAAGGATGTAAAAATACCTGTCATTAAGAACTTTAGAAAAATTAAAAAATACAGTTTTACTTTTTAAATCTGGATAATTGTCAATATTTTTTAGTAAACCTGGAATAAAATCAGGCTTGCATTTTCGGTAATCAATATTAAATACAATGATTTTTGCATTTTTCGGTAATTGAAGATTTTCATTAAGAATTCTTAAAAAAGCATTATACTCATCAATATAACCTTTTTTCATCTCGAAAGGTGATGCATTAAATTCTCCTATTGTTCGTCCAATTAACTTTTTAGCAATAATTTTTGGGAAATGAATAATATTCTTAAAAAAGTAATATTTCTGACTTTTAACATGTGCATTACAAATATCCATGTATTCAATTTTATTCCTGATTTTAAGTTTGTTATGATTGATCAGAAACTGATAATTTTCATAATAATCGTTATCTGAATACTGTATAATAAAATATTTGATGCTGTCGGTATTAATTCTTTTTAAAAATGAAGTTTCCCTGTCAGTAGCAAAAGAAGATATAGCTGTGTTAAGAACCTTCAACCCTGATAGTTTTTCCAGGATAGAAGAATAGGTTTGATCTTGTTCAACTCCCCAACCCATGGCATAAGAATCACCTGTTACTACAATGTCAGGAAAATTTACAGACACTTCGTCATCGCGCAAACCAAGAGAGTTGACTTGATATTTGTTAGCAAACTCCCTGTTTTTAAAAATAAATGTTCCTGGTTGAAGAGTATAGAAAAGTGTGCTGTCGTAACGTGAAAATTCAGGTACTGCCTGTATCACCAGTCTGTCGTTCAGCATATAATATTCCCTAAATATATTTAGTAATGGGTTTGGAATACGTGTGGGGTGATTCAGGAAAAACAACAAAATAATTTCAACAATAAAAAGAAATATGAATATTACCAGAAAATTATATAAAATCAGAAATAATTTCTTTTTTAAATTGAGGGTTCTCAATAGGTTATAATTTGATTTTCAAATACAAATTTAATTGTTTTAATAATTCATTTGTATTCATTCTGCAATTCTTTTATTTTTACATTTCAAATAATTATGAAGATGGATTTAATGATTCATAAATTAGAAATAAAAGTGATGGAATTGATATGAAAATAGCTTATATTATTATGGCATATAAAGACCCTGAGCAAATCGACAGGCTTGTTAAAAGTATGTCTCACGATGTCTTTGATTTTTATATTCATGTTGATGATAAATTCGATATCAAACCTTTTTTATATCTTAAAAACAATAAAAACGTTTATTTTTTTAAAAAACATCATGTGGTGTACTGGGCAGCATGGAATTTTACCAAGACCCTGATTCTTTGTATCAGGGAAGTTCTTGAATCAGGTATTCATTATGATTTTGTTGCAAATATGTCGGGGCAGGATTATCCCATCAAATCAAACGATTTTATTACCAATTATCATCAAAATAATATTGGCAAATCGTTTTTTAGCCTTGAAAATTATGATTCTGACTGGTGGACGCATGCCCACAGGCGTGTGCGTGAGTATCACATGACCAATTATAGTTTTCCGGGACGATACAAAGTGCAAAATGCTATGAACCTTTTGCTTCCAAAACGAACTTTTCCTGTTTACAAACAATTGTATGGAGGTCCGCGTGCCACCTGGTGGACCATGAGTGCTGATGCTGCCCGTTTTGTAGCCGACACTGTGCTGAACAACCAGAGGCTTCAGCGTTTTTGCAACTTTACATGGTGTGCCGATGAGTTTTTAATCCCTACTGTGCTGATGAATTCTCATTTTAAGGATACTGTGGTCAACAATAGTGGCCGATATATTGACTGGTCTCAGGGCGGTGCCAATCCTAAAATATTGACATCAAAAGATTTTGAGCAGATCATGGCTTCGGAAATGCTGTATGCCCGCAAGTTTGATATGAAAGTAGATACAAAAGTGCTGGAGTTGATTGATGAGGCAAGGCAATCAAGCATATCATGAAAAGTAGGTAGTAGGTGCTATCCAAATAGGATGTGAATATTATCAGTCAGCATTTTATCTCAAAATTTGTAACAAAACCAAATATGATTTGTTAAAATTTTGAAATAAAACCAAGGATGATTTTCAATTCCTTTACCAAAATGTACTCAACAAAACCTGTTATCAGCCCTTAATATAGCCGGTAACCTTCGCCAATGGCGAAACTACTGATGTAACAATTCCTATGGTGATAGTGGGCTGAGAAAATAAAATCCCTCTATTTCTTATTATAATCAGGCACCTTAAAGCCATACAAGTTTAACAGTTCTGCTGCAGAATAGTCAACAATGCTTACTTTTTTCATGTAAATATTGGTTAAAGGCTTACTATTGGCATTTACCGGTTGATTTGCAATTGTTTGAACAACATTCATTCCTGAAATTACAATTCCAAAAACAGTATAGTTCTTATCCAGATAATGAACACCTGCAGGGTTTTGCACGATATAAAATTGAGAACCATTTGATTTTTTTTCAGGATTAATACCATCCGGCTGACGGGCAGCACCTATGGCACCATTTACATGCTTTAAACTATCGTGAAACTCAGCAGGAATATCATATCCCGGGCCTCCGGTGCCTGTGCCTGTCGGGTCGCCTCCCTGAACCACAAAGTTTTTAATAACCCTGTGAAAAATAATACTATCAAAATAGCTGTCACGAATAAGTTTAAGATAATTTGTTTTATGCCCCGGTGTTTCATTGTACAGCCAGCAATATATATCACCAAAATCGGTAGCAATTTTCCAGATTTCATATTTTTCAGGCTCGGTAATGGTCACACTTAAAGTTTCTGTCCCAGCAGAATCTGAAATGCTGCAAATGTAAGTGCCTGCTTTCAGACTGTCAATATCTTCAGTAGTTTCCCCATTTGACCAAACAAATGAATAAGGAGCAGTACCACCAACCACCTTCAGGTCGATACTACCATCTTTGCCACCTTTAAAACTGACATTCACTGAAGTGTAGCTGATTGTCATTTTAGGAGGATCAACAGGCTCCTTGCAACATACTATGAATAAAATTGAGTAAGCCAGAATGAAGAATAAAGGAAAGTGTCTCATTTTTATTATTTTAATGATTAAAACTAATATCTAAAGTACAGCTTTTGATAAAAACAATGATATTTGTCTCAAAGAAAAAATACCTAATGAAAGTAGTAGCCTTCAATGGAAGTCCGAGAAAAGATGGTAACACCCATTTGTTAATAGAGGAAGTTTTTAAAGTGCTTACAGAAAATGGAATTGAAACAGAATTGGTTCAGGTTGGTGGTCGTAATATAAAAGGTTGTCAGGCATGTGAAAAATGCAGAAAGAACCTCGATTTTCAATGTTCCATGAAAAAAGATATTGCTAATGAATGTATAATAAAAGCAAAAGAAGCAGATGCTATCATTTTTGGCTCTCCAACATACTTCAGCGATGTAACAGCCGAAATGAAAGCCTTGCTGGATCGTTTGGGGTATGTTTCAAGAGCAAATGGAAATTTTCTCAATCGCAAAGTAGGTGCATCAATAGTGGCAGTTCGCAGGGGAGGAGCCACGCATGCTTTTGATACCATAAACCACATGATGCAGATATGTGGGATGTATTTGGTGGGTTCTTCTTACTGGAATATGGGTATTGGCCGTGAAAAAGGCGAGGTACTAAATGATGTTGAAGGATTAAAGAATATGAAACATCTGGGTGAAAATATGGCCTGGTTACTAAAATGCATTGACCAGAGTAAATAAAATAAAGCTTGTTGATTTCGAATTTCAAACACCAAATTTCAAACTATCTTAAGCTCTCTTTGCCCTTTCCCAATTGACACTTTGTTTTTTTCTAATAAAGCGGAAAAACCCAAGATACACTGCCAGATTCATGATGAAAAAGTAGTAAGGGACAAAAAATCCGGGTATATGAACATTCTTGTTTCGGAATGTCCAACCCGCTAATACAAACAAATAAAATAATATTTGCCCTGCAAGCAGTGTAGAATAAAGATTATTGCTATTGTAATTTACCAATAAAATATTTGTGATAAGTAATAAAAGCAGGCTTAATGGTGTGATTGTCCATCGCAATACACGGTGGGAAATGTATTGAAAGCTTAATAATCCATATTTGAAAATATTAAGCAATGACAATAGTCGTAAAATAGATTGAATGCCTCCTGCAGCAATACGGATTTTGCGTTTAAGTTCTTCTTTAACATTTGCTGAAGAGGTCTCCATTGCATAAGCAGCGGGACAATAAGCTGTTTTGTAACCTTTTTGTGCTAACCTGAGTGAAATCATAAAATCGTCAAGCAAAGTATCTTTTTCTACCGGATTAAATAGTTCAGTTCTGATAGCAAATAATTCTCCGGCAGCACCTACCACTGAATAAAGCTGATCATCCAGTTTTTTTAGAAAAGATTCATATTTCCAGTATAAGCCTTCACCTGCTCCGGCTGCATTGTCATTATTTATTATGCGTTTTTCACCCGACACACAGGCTGTTTTAAGATCATTAAATCGTTTAACAATTTCCCTGACAGATTCTTTGTTGACCAGCGTATTTGCATCAGTAAAAATAACAATGGGTGTTTTAACAAATTGCATTCCCCTGTTTATGGCCTCTATTTTACCATTTCTTTCTTTTAGATGCTGTACTTCCATTTCAGGATAAGACAATAATTTTTCATAAGTACTATCATCAGAACCATCTGTTATCCAAAGAAAATGAAGTTTATTTTTTGGATAATCTATCTCCAGCGAGTTTTTAACTTTACTTTCAACATAATCTGATTCATTATAGGCAGGAATAAAAAATGTTACATCAGGTTCATCAAATTCATGGTTGAGAGTATCATTTTTCGAAAATGCTTTTTTCAATAAAACAAGGAAGGCCAGAACAATTCCATAGCCTAAATAGGTGTAAAAAACGATCAAAATTAAAATCCAAAAGACAATTTTTAGTGTAAACATCATATCAGACAGGTTTTTCCCATTTTTGTGCGGATGAATTATATTGTTTTAAAATTTTAGCCGGATTGCCACCTACTATGCTGAAAGGAGGAACATTTTTGGTCACTACACTGCCTCCGGCAACCACACTATGTTTGCCAATAGTGATGCCGGCAGTAATGACCGAGTTTGCACCTAACCAGCAATCATCTTCAATGACGATTTTTTGTGTTGAAATTGCCTGATCACGTATTGGTAAATTAATATCTTCGTATTGATGATTTAAACCTGATATGACCACATGCTGGGCTGTCATAATGTTGTCGCCAAGCTCTACCGGACCAATGATAATATTTGATATACCGATAAAAGTATTTTTTCCTATCTTTACATCTCCAACACCATTGTTGACAACACTATAATTTTCAATGACTGACTGCTCACCAATACTGAATTTGTTGAAAGGTAATAAATCGAGCCTTGCCCTGGCTTTAATTTTAACATTTCTGCCACGATAATGAAACATCGGGTTAATAAACCAACGTACCCACCAGCGTGGTCGCGAACCCTGATGAGGAATAATTAACCAAAGAATTAGCTTTTTTATCTTTGGGTTTGATTGTATGCTATCCTTCATTCCCATGATTCATATTTTTAAGTTTTTTTCTGAAGCAACCAGTTCAATGTATTTGTAAATTTCATTAATATTATTTTTCCAACTATGACTTTTCCCAATTTTCTTACGTTCAGATTTCAGTTCCTCACAATCTTCCTCCATGGCTTTTTTTATCAATTTAATGTAATCTTCTTTATTTTCAGCAAGATATATCCAGTCAGCAAAATACGACATGGCCTCCGTTTTGGTTGCAACAATAGCTTTACCCATTGCGAGGTATTCATCTATCTTTCTTGGATAATTTCCAATGGTTATATCATTGACTAGCTGCGGATTGATTGCAACATCAAAACCTTTTATCCAGCCTGGCACATCTTTCATTTCGACACTACCCATGAAATATACATTTGACAATTGGTGAAGCGAAGATTTTTTAAAGTTTTCGTCTTCTGGACCAACAAGAACAATACTCCAATCTGGCTGATTTTCAGCAATATATTGAATAATTTCAATTTCTAATCTTAAGGTCCAGACAGTACCAATATATCCGATGATTGGTTTTGAGATATTTAACAAAGCATCAGGAACTGAAATGTTGTTTTTTAATTCATCAAAAGAACTGACATCACATCCCTGACCTACCATATAGGAATGAGGGTTATATTTTCTTCCATAGGCAGCATAATAATCGCTATTATTTACAATTAAATCAGCTTTAGCTATTACTTTTGGTTCGATTTTTAAACCATGTTTGGCCCAGAAAGGTACTTTAATCATATTGTCGCGCATGTAATAAATATAAATGGCAGGCTTAAGCAATCTTTTTAAATGTAAGCCTAAAAACATGGATGTATCGTTAAATAACACATAATTTTTGAACCCCAGTTTTCTGGTTATCTTTTTTACTTCTTTAGCAAACACAATTGCATTTAAAAAATTAATTATTGAAAAGATGATTCCCCTGGGGAGCCAATTGGCAGATAATAAAACTTTATTTGTATAAAGTAAATTCAGGTTTTCATTCACCTGAACGAGGCCTTTTGATGTACTTCTGCTTATTTCTTTACGCTTTGAGGCAAGTTCATTGCTGGCAGTAGAGGTGTTTAGAGGATAATAGATATATAAAACCCTATTATGTTGAGAAATTTCAAGCGCAATATCCTGACAATTGCTACGAACAGGCAAATCCCAATGTATAATCCCGGTTACAATAAAGTCTTTTCCCTGTATCATTTTTTATTTTTAACGTAAAATTTAACATCGAATTTAAGTCATTAAATGGATTTATTTAAGAAGCCCCGGTATGTTGGGTGTGGATAAAGCCTTTTTCTGCTTTTTTATATTGGATAGTTGCTTTTAACATCATAATAAAAGCTAAAGGAAGTGAAAGAAGTGCTTTAAGCGTTTTTTTATTGTAATATTTTACAGGAACAGATATCAGTAATGAAGTAGCAGAAATGATGACAACTACCAGCCAGAGGTCTATGACTTTAATGGTTTCAAAAAAAATATCAAAAAGCAGGATCAGCACTGGAAAAACCAGTTGAAATACCCTGGGTGGCAGCCCTGTTTCAAACGATCTGAATGCTAGGCTTCTTTTATGCTTTTTAAAGAAATAAAGGAAAGACTGGAAAAAAAATTTTCTGAAAAAATATAGCTGAGAGTAAATCCATCTGGTTCTTTGTTTCCCAAAAGAGGCATGTTCCTGAATTTTTTCATCATAAACATAAGTACAATGAAGATATTGGATATTCATGCCTTTTTTAAGTAACATAAATTCAATTTCTTTGTCTTCAAAAGAGGTATTTGCATTTTGAATTAATTCTAAGAGTAATTTAAAAGGAAATGCCATTCCCGAACCTATTAATATAGAAGCAAGACCAAGATTCTGGTGTGCTTTTCTGAATAAATGATTATTAATTTCTTCGCTGATAGCATCCAAAATTGCAAAATCAGAATTCAGATTTTTAGCTGTTCGATGTGCCTGAATGATCTTATTTCCAGATGAAAATGCATCATTAATTTTCTTTAAAAAGTTCTTTTCACATTGGTTGTCAGCATCAAGAATAACAACAATTTCGTATTTGTTTTCAGGAATTTGTTTCATTGTTTCAAATAATGCTTTTGCTTTTGAACTTTTAATGAGATTAGGTTCAACAACTTTTACTTTAGTTTTTTTTAATTCCTCAATGGTGGTTTTTTGAAGATGATCTGCAATAACATAAACATCGAAATATTCCTTTGGATAATCAAGCATTAATGCTTCATTTGATGTGGAAATGATTACAGCGTCCTCTTTATATGCAGGGATTAATACTGCAATTTTGTTAAAAGAGCCAGCTGAGGAATATTTTATTTTGTATGGAAAAGTTCCGGCAATAGCAAATATAAAATAATAAAGTGCTGAAAACAAGAAATAGCATAGTAAAATCCATTGTAGTGTATCAATAACAAAAAATAAGGTGCTATTCATATTATTATTTAAATGGCTTATTGATAATTTTATATGCTTTTAATAAACTCATAGCATTATCCCATTCTTTTTTTAATGCATAAGCAATCAGATTTTTTATTAAAGCTGCTGTATATAAATACACAAGACTTAATAGCACTTGAAAAGGTTTAAAATGTATCTTCAATAATTTCAATCTGTTTCTGTTGAGGTAATAAGTTTTTAGTGGACTATTTTTTCCGGTACTTACAGATTCTTTGTGATAAACCACTGAATTAGGTTCATACCAAATCGAAAAACCTGATTTTTTTATCCGAAAAGCCCATTCAAACTCTTCATAATAAAGAAAGAAGGATTCCTCCATCGTCCCGACTTTATCTATTACTTTTTTAGGTACCATCATGGCAGCTCCATGTGCAAATGCTGTTTCACATGCATCATTTAAATGACCTTTATCTTCCTCAAATAATCCAATAGTTTTATTCCTTAAAGTAATTGGGTGTAAATTGGTGTAACCAGCATATTGAATAGTTTTTTTGTCCTGAAAAAAGATGATTTTGGGACTCAGCATGCCAATATTACAATCATACCGTATTCTTTTTACCAAGGGTTCCAGAAAGTTTGGCTCAACCTCAGTATCATTGTTGATGAAAAGTAAATAATCTCCTTTTGCTTCTTTTATGCCTAAATTATTACCACCAGCAAAACCTTTATTTTCTTTTGACACAATTATTTTAACCTGTGGAAATTTGTCTTTTATTTTTTGCGGGAAGTATTCAGAACCGTTATCTACCAGTATTACTTCATAATTTGGATAGGATATTGAAAAAACAGATTGTAAAAATTCAATACTAACCTGTTCTTGCCTGTAATTGACAGAAATAATAGAAACAAGCGGAAAATTATTATTAGTTTGCATCATTTACAATCAGATTTTCTTTTTGTTGCATTTCATTATCCAATTCAAGACTGCCGAATAAGAAAGCAATACTGAAATAACATAAAAAGGAAGTAGGTAATTGACCTATCACATTGTTACCATAACTTGCCACAGCAACTCCGGCTAATCCTGCAAGCAATGCAATCATTTTTTTTATTACTTGTTGATTCTTTAATTTAAATAGTATGAGATACGAGCTTTTACCCATAATGTATAACAACATTAGAATATAAAGAGACAAACCTATTATACCTGTTTCAGCCCAGATTTGGACATACCAACTATCAGTGGCAATGCGTGCCAAAGGTGAACCTGGAGCAAATCGTTGCCCCCAATATCCTGCAGAGCCTATTCCTCCACCAAAAGGTTTATCTTTAAGGTATTCTTTAAAAAGTCTTTGATTGCTTAATCTAGTTTGTAAAGAAGCATCTTCAGGATCAAAAGCAGTTCTCATTCTGTGAATAAAGTAGTTTGAACTACCGATATAAGTATATTTTAAAAAAACAAATGCAGTAGCAGAAAGAAATAATACCAATAATGCTGCCCTGATGTTTTTCCTTAAAATAACATAAGCCAAAGCAGCTGTGTAGGGAACAAAAACTGCACCTCTGGTTCCGGAAATTATCATTCCATACAAGCCGGATACTCCCATCAGCAGATAAAATATTCTTAAACTTTTTTTGTTGGCAGCTGTAGCTAAAATTATTCCTACTACGGCAGCATGTCCCTGGGCAGCACCAAACTGTCCTGCATCGGTATAAAATGAAAATACCCTCAGCCTGTTGTTTACAAAGTGGGTAAGATAACCAACACTATTGAACCAGATTTGTTCGTATGTGTCAAGACCAATTATTAACTGTAAAGCACCTTTAATTGTTCCTAATATACTTAGAATTCCCCATAATAGGGTAACAATGGTAAAATATTTATTGCTGACACTTAACATGGAGGCAAGTGGTAGAGCCAATAGTAGGTAAATGGCAATTGGCCTGACAGCATAAAACCATGCCTGATAATATGCAGTATAAGGATTAAACAATTCAATAATATTATATACCATCCATATCGTTGAAATGATGAGAAGGTCGATTTTAATAAGTTTAAATCTTGCCCTTAATTCCTTACCATTAATCAGAATTGCAATGTAGGAGAAAATTAGCAAAACATCAATGATCAAACCTAATTTTGCTTCAGTTGTGATATATCTGCTAATACCTGGAATAACAAAAGATAATATGACAAAAGTGATAATGTTTAAAGAAGGATTTTTTATGGAGAGGAAAATATATCCAATAATAAATGGTAAAAAAACAATGAAAAGAGAGGTCACAACATCAACCTTACTGATAAGATATGCAGCAAATGCTAACCCAATAAACAGCAATGATAAAAACAGTGGTGTTACTATTTTTTGAGAGCCTGTATGCTTATTGAATTGCATTTATTATTTGTTTTTTAATATTTTTTGAAAAAAATCTTTATAAACGGCATAACCTTCGGGTAATATTCGTCTGGCATTTATCTGATTATATTTAGCATTAAAAACAAGTCCTGCAATAACACCTGTTATCAGAAAAAGTAGTGAAGCAAAGGCAACAAGGTGTAATGATTTAAAAGCGAAAACAGCAATAACATCGCCAATGATATTACATGCGACCATAAACAGTATTTTATAAAAATTTAAATCAGGACGATTGATACTATCCAGTGCTATGCCTGAAAAACGATCAAGGGGAATAATTAAACTAAAAAAAACAAATATTCTGAATATATCAGCTGCATTTTCATATCCATGTCCTCCCACCACCAGCACTACTTCTTCAGCGAAAATATATCCTGTAATTAAAAAGGGTATTAAAAATAAAGTTAATGCACCCGTGTGTGAGTAAAATTGTTTTCTGAATTCATCCATTTTATTTTCAATACTTAGTTTCGACATCAAGGGAAAAAATGTCTGAGAAAAGCTTCTTACCGGAATTTCAATCACCTCAATAGCTTTTAAAGGTATGCTAAAAACTGCTACTGCTTTTGCGCCTAATGTAGCACTTAATCCGATAATAAAAGTATCAGCACTACGTAATAAATGAGCACCCATTAATGTGGCAGTGCTGAATTTGCCAAAGTGTAATATTTTTTTATTCATTTTTTTGTCTGAATATGACAGAAATTTTGTTCCATCCCAACCTTTTAAAAAGCAAATTAGTGAACTTACAGCAAAAATTATTATTTGGGTAATGATAATTTCCCTAATGTGCAAGTTGAAAAACAAGTGATCAATTAAGATAAATAATGTAAAAACACCTGCTTCAAATGAACGTATAAACAACATACGGTCAAATCGTTGAGTAGCTGTCAGGTATGCTTGTGAATTAAATGAACCTAAGCTGGCAATTATTAATAATGGATAATAAATGAAAAAGTATAGATAATCAGAGTTTTCTATCGATTCTCTGTAAAGGAAACGAATGGTAAGAACAAAAAATATTAATATTGCTGCAATAGCAGCATTAATAATCCAATTGGCAGCCTGAAGTTTTTTTGCATCATCAGCATTTGCACCTGCTAAAAACCGAATAACTGCCTGCAATGTTAGTCCATAGCGAAAAACATCAATAAATCCACAGGCAGTAATGTAAATTACCCAATGACCAAAAGAATCTTTATCAAGACTACGTGCTAGAATAGTAAAACTGGCAAATCCTAATCCTGCTGATATAAATTGTAATAAAAGGCTATGCGTGTTTTTCTTTTTGAATATTTTTTTTAATAATTCCCTCACCAGTACAATCATTTTCTTCTATAAAGAGAATTTTTGAAGAATAATCTAAGTTTACTTCTTTTTCGAGGTACTTCTCCAAATACACTTTCTACTGCCTCTGTAGCAGTATTATTCAGGATAATTTTAGGTTTTGAAAACATTAGTTTACTTAATGCTTCTAATGAATTGGTATCTGCATTTGAAAACTTTCTTTTTGCATTACATACATAGTAAGCATTACTGAATGTTTTTATCAGGTCGGATGGAAAATTATGGGTAAGCAATGCAGGTATTTCAATTAAAATATATTCATGATTGGTATTTGGGTTGAATTCACTAATGTTTTTGGCTGTATTGTACTTTAAATCAGGTTGATACAAACTGAAATGGTTCTGATTTAATGTAATAGAATCAGAATGACTTAAACAATGAACGTCAAGGCCGTAGCTCAACATTTTTTCACCAATAATTTTAAGCAAAAATGTTTTTCCTTCCCCTTCTCCGTTACTTATAATTCCTGTGATATTTGGGTATTTATTTCCGACAGCCGTTTTAGTAAGGTTGATGTCCTGAATAATCAGGTCAGCCATTCTGTCTTTAATCAGTTCATAGTTAATTCTTCTGTTTCTTTTCGGGATATGTGGAAATACTCCGGCAACCTCCAGTTTCGATTTTTCTTTTATGCGTTCCTGATTTTTAATACTTTGGTCAAAATAATCAAAGAAAATCAAAAGGATAAAGATTACAAAAAAGCCAAATAAAAAGGCCATAGCAACAAGAAACTTGCGTTTTATTACTTTTGGACTAAGCGGATAATAAGGATAGTCAATTACTTTTACATTAGAAGTTAACTCGATATTTTGTTGTTTTAGTTTTCCCTCATTTAAACTGTTAAGTAACGAAAGATATTCTTGCTCTGAAACACTTATTTCACGCTCAATTCGTTTTAATTGTGCTCCGAGTGGAGCAAATGTTTCATAGTTTTTTGAGAAGTTTGCAATTCTGCTGGTATAAACGTCAACCTTTGCTTTACTTTCTTCATATCTGATCACATTGTCTAACCATTGATTCAACATGTCTTTTGCAGGCATGCCTTCTGATGTATTTGTCAGGTTGAACCATTCATCAATAGCCTTTTGCAACTCAGCTTTTAATTTTTCTGAGCGTGATTTTAAAGTTTTTAATTCCTGTTCTTGTTGTGAATTTCTTTCTGTTTCAGTTTCAAGATAAGTTATTCTGCTTGTTACCTCTGCAAGTTCATTCCTTTTGCTGATTATTTCTGAGTTTTTGAGGTTTATTTGTCCCTGATTGGCAATTTTTGCCTCCAGTTTTTGTATGGCTGCCTGTGCCGATACCATATTCATTCTTTCGTCCTGATATGCACTTTCCAGGTCTTCTTTTTTTGCAGCTATATTTTTTGTTTGTTCATCATAATTAATGATGTTGTTTTCTTTATTGAATTGCAAAAGTTCATCTTCTGCTTTCTGTAGCCTTTCACGTGCATTTTCTACCTGTTTTGTAAAATAATTTACCACTTCATCTGATTGATTGGCTTTTATTTGTTTGAAATTCTTAATAAGGATTTTACATAGAATAATCAGTGTTTGCTGACATATTGCAGGATCATCTGATTCATAAGATATTTCTATAAGGTCGCTTGTCTGCACACGTTCAACCATAATTTCACCAAGTGCTGCAAGACTATAATGCTTATAATTGTAATTCAGCAGTCCATATATGAAATTGGTATCATTTCTTGATTTATACTCATATAAGTTACGAAGTGTTTGCTCAAGTTCCGGTGAATTGTCAAAATCTTTATCAAGTCGTTTTTCCAATGCAGATTGACCAATAACCTCTTCATTGTTTTTATTTGCTGTTTTTGGCTGCACTTCAGTTTTCCCATTATCATTGTCTATCTTATCATTTTTTTTACCGATGATAAGCTTTTGACCTGTTTTGAGCTGACGTTCATGGAGTGAATTCCACATGATCAGGTCTTTTACTGAAATATTGAATTTTTGTGATACCAACTCAAGAGTTTCGTTTTCATTTACAAAATAATAAATATTGTTTTGATCTTCAGAGGTTGTTGGAGTATCTTCAATGTTTTCTGTTTTATATGATTTTGAAATGATTAGTTTTTGCCCGGGACGAATATTAAAATCTATCAGATTGTTTAATTTCTGTATTTCAGAAATAGCAATATTATACTTCTTGGATATCGAATACAATGTCTCATCATACTGAACGATATGCGTAATATCGTTTTTTGTTGTTATTTTTTCAGGTGTTTTTTCTACTTTTAAATTTTCATTTGCAGAAGTGTCGTTAAGTTTATCAGAAGTTTTGTTGTTGATTAACTTTCTGACAGCTAATGCTTTAACATCAGAAGGGACTAGTTCCATTAATTCCTTGTAGTTTTTTTCACTAATAAATTTTGGGTCAGCTTTTTCAAGTAATAGATGTTTTGCTAAAAGTCGTAACGATACTTCTTCGAGTGTTTCTCTTGATTTAATGATTGTGATAAGGTTGTCAAATGCATTGTTTAAACTGTAAATGTCCATAAAAGCAGGCTTGTTGGGATCTAAGCTTTGACCAGAACCTAAACCGGTATATACTTTTGCTTTAGACTCGTAGGTGTGGGGTATATTTTTAGTAAAGAAATATACTAAAATTGCCATGAACAATGCTGCAAAAAGCATTAGCCAAAAGTTTTTTATAAATATCCGTATGATGTGTAATAAATTCATGACATTATTTTACAAGCGTGAATTTTATTCCTACCAGTTCCTGCAATAATAAGTAAGAGGTTGTTAAGTCGGCTTTGGCTTTTTCGTAATCTACCAATGCACTATTATAAATTTGGGTTACCCTGGATAATTCTTCAACAGTAGCCTGGCCGTTAACAAACTCTTTTTCCATCATGTTCATTTGTATTTCTGCGTTTTGTTTGTTTTTATTTTGGATATTAACCAATTGCTGATTTAAAACTACAAGATTGTATTGAGAAATAACAAGGTTTTTTATTTCCATAATCTTCTGTTCTTTTACTGCTTTAGCTTCTTCCAACTCGAGCCTGGCAATTTCGATATTTGATTTTCGGGTAACAGCATCTGATAAAGGTAAACGGATATAAATGCCAAAACCGTATCTTGTTTCCTCCTGGGAGGTGATTGATGTGGTTCCTGCATTTGGGTTCATACTCATATAATCCCAAGTGCCATATATTACATCACCTGAAAAACCTATATTTTTTGTCCAGTCCTGCTTTGAAATTTTGAGTTTAAATTGTTGCCTGATGATTTCAGCATTCTGATATCTCAGATAAGGGGATTTAATAATTGATGAATCAATCATCGTTTGTAAGGACGGCAGATATTGAACGATATTATTTATAGTAGTGTCACCCGTTTTTTTCTCCTGACTATAATTTTTATCAGGTAAAAATAACATAAGTGCAATTATCAGAATAGAAAGATAAAGAATGTTTTTTTTCATTATTATTTGTTTTTTTGAAATATCAATACAGGAATCGTTTTAAAAATTATGAGTAGATCTCTCCAGAATGAGTAATTTTTTGCATAATAATTATCGATCATTTTGCGATTAAAATTAGTATCATCTTTTGTGTTTTTCAGCATTACCTGCCAAAGCCCTGTTAGTCCTGCCGGGCCAAGAAAACGTTCAGCCCATTGGTCGGAAGTTAGCATTTCAGCTTCATATAATGGTAATGGCCTGTTGCCCACGATTGACATATCTCCTTTTAACACATTAAATAACTGTGGTAATTCATCTATACTGGTTTTTCGAATAAAGTTACCTATTATGGTGATTCTTGGATCGTTTTCAAATTTTTTAAATGTCTGATCAATTTTTGCTTTTTTTCTTTTAAGGTAAATGTTTTCACAAATTTTTTCTCCATGAATGTATAATTCTGGCGAACATGGATAGCCTAATCGCTGACAATCAGGACATATTCGGAAGTCATCCTCAACTTTATAAATGTTTTTATTTTCTAGCTCTTTAATCTTTTTATCACTGTGGATTCTCATGGAGCGGAATTTATAAAAATAAAATATATTGTAACCACTTCCTACACGCTTCGATTTATAAATGAGAGGCCCTTTTGATTCAAGTTTGATTAAAACTGATATCACCAACAGCAAGGGTGATAAAATTAATATTGCAAAAGATGATGTGAAAATGTCAAAAAGACGTTTTGATAAAGGTAATTTTATACTAAACGAAACATAATTATCTGTTCCGGCTTTAGGACTGTAACTCAGGTATTTTTTGAGATAAAAAATTCTGGTGTGCAGGTCTGTAATTTTAAAATTTCCCTGATAGTAATCATCAACCTTGTTTTTTATCGAAATTTTAAAATATTCAGGATGCTCAATTTTATTGTATAAAATGAAAGGTACATTGCTGAAAAATGAATCTGCTATAATTTTATTGTAAAAATCAAAACCTGACAATCCTGGTAAGTTAACATCACTTAATATGGCATCTGGCCTTACAAATACTTTTTTTAATTCTTTAAGTCTGTTGATAGTTAAAATAATATTCTCATACGCCTCAAACTCAAATAACTCTGGTAGTTTTTGCATTTCCTCAATAATATAAGGAGAACTACCTGCATAGATAATAAAGTATTTTGGCCTGTTCAGATTCATTTATTCAATTTCTTCATCTAAAATTAGTTTTATAAGTATCAAAAGTTCTTCAGGATTAAAAGGTTTGGTAATGAAATTCTTTACTCTCATTTTGTAGAACTTTATTCTTGTGGCACTTTCTTCTTCACCTGAAAGCATTAGCAATGGGATATTTTGAAATAAACCACTTGAGCGGATATTTTCTACAAACTCGTATCCATTCATATTTGGCATTTGAATATCACAAACAATAAGATCAGGTATATTCCCTTCCTGCATCCATTTTATAGCTTCAAGGCCATCTGTCAGAGCAGTAACATGGTAGTGTTTCCCAAGATAAACTTGTAAAAGTTTACGTATTGTTATTTCATCATCAATAGCCAGAATTTTCTTCATAATTATTCATTATTGATTGTCTGTTTTTCTCCCATAACCAAGCTGTTTTCACCATGTCTTCCAAAGATCGGCTGCATTGCCATCCAAGTTGTTTTTTTGCTTTAGTAGAATCTGCATAAATTTCAGTGACATCACCTGCTCTGCGTGGACCTATTTCATAATTCACTTTTACCTGATTTACCTTTTCAAAAGTATTGATGATTTCCATAACACTGTAACCTCTTTCAGAACCAAGGTTAAAAACGTTAAACTTGTTATTATCCTTATAATTTTCCAGATATTCAAAAGCATAAATATGTGCTATGGCAAGGTCGCTTACATGAAAATAATCTCTTATAGCTGTTCCATCCGGAGTAGGATAGTTTGAACCGTGAACATACATTTTTTCTAAACTTCCAGAAGCACTTTGTGTGATTGCTGGAAACAAACTTTTTGGTGCCTGACGTGGCATCTCGCCCAATAGTCCTGATTCATGTGCTCCGGCAGGATTGAAATAGCGTAAAGAAACAACATTTATATCAGCTGTTTTGCATAAATCCATTAAAATTTCTTCAGAAATTTGTTTGGTGTTGCCATAAGGTGACTCTGCTCTAACAATGGGTGCATTTTCTGTGATCGGTACTTGTTCAGGTTCTCCATAAACAGTACATGAAGAAGAAAAAATAATATTTTTTATCCTCTTTAAAAGCATTCCATCAAGCAGGTTTATTAACGAATCAAGATTGTTTCTGTAATATAATAATGGTTTTTCAACAGATTCACCAACAGCTTTCAATGCTGCAAAATGGATAACACCTTCTATATTTTCTATTTGGTTGAAAAAATCTGTTGTCTGATTTTTATCACTCAGGTCTATATGATAAAAAGATGGTTTTACACCTGTGATTTTTTTTATCAGGTCCAAACTGAACTCGTATGAATTGATTAAATTGTCTATAACAATGACCTCATATCCCGATTTTATTAACTCTACACATGTGTGCGAACCAATATATCCACATCCTCCTGTGACTAAAATCCTTTTCATTTCAGTTTTTTATTCAGTCAATTTACCTTTAATTTTGCCTCAAAGATAAAATTATTTATCATTTATCTGTTTGAAATAGTAAAAGTTACCAACTAAGTTTTATGTAAAAGCAGTTATAAAACTGCAATTTTTTTAATTAACTTTGAATCATATTATTTAATACTCATTATACTTGAATTGTGTTAAAGAACCTTTTCAGGTATTATTGTATTAATTTTATAGTAAGGTCAAGAAAATTGGTTGAAATGAGCGAATCTGTTCAAAACTTTTTGCAATTATTTGAAAATCAGGTAATTAAAAATCCTGATAATATTGCAGTTATTTATAATGATATTAAAATTTCCTATAAGCAGTTAAATAATCGTGCTAATGCAATAGCAAATCATGTTTTTAATAAGGTAGGAAACGCTAATCTTGTTATTGGTATTCATGTTCATCGTGGACCTCAATACATAGAATGCATTTTGGGAATATTAAAAAGTGGTAATGCCTATATGCCTCTTGATATTAATTATCCTGAAGAAAGACTTATAAAAATGTTAGAAACAAGTGCATGCAGTTGCATTCTTTCCGACAAGGATAAAATAAATTTAAAAGGGCATTTTTCTGTGATAAACATCAGAAATATCAATTATGATAATTCTTTTGAGGAAATAAAATCACCTAACATCCAGGATGAAAATTTGGTTTATGTTTTATTTACATCAGGCTCAACAGGTTTGCCAAAAGGTGTTGCTATGCCCTACAAGGCTATGAATAATTTGATAAATTGGCAAATCAATATTTCAGGGTTGACAAATGGAAGAAAAACATTACAGTATGCACCTTTTGGGTTTGATGTTTCATTTCAGGAAATTTTTTCTACACTATGTTGTGGAGCTTGTCTGGTCATAGCAGACGAAAATGACAGAAACAGTCCTGAAAAAATAGTAGATATTGTTTATAATCAAGCTATTGAAAGAATTTTTCTTCCGAACATAGCACTTCAATCATTTGTAAATACTGCATTAAAACAAAAAAAGATATTTAACCATTTAATTGAGGTTATTTCTGCAGGTGAACAATTAACTATTACACCTGCTGTAAAGGCATTTTTTAAAAATTCAAATGCTCATTTGATTAATCAGTATGGTCCTACTGAAACACATGTTGTTACAAGTTTTTTTCTGAAAAATCAGGATGTTGAAAGATGGCCTGAACTGCCACCGATAGGAAAACCAATAATAAATACAGAAATTATCATCATTAACGAAAATAATGAGATAGTTAAAAATCAGGAGATTGGAGAAATTTATATTGGAGGTACAGCACTTTCCTCAGGATATATCAATCAGAAAGAACTTACAGAAGAACGATTTCATTTTATACCACATAAAAATGTAACTTTTTATAAAAGTGGTGATTTAGGTTATTATAACTCTGAAGGTGATATCGTTTTTGTTGGGAGGGCAGATGAGCAGATAAAAATTCGGGGTTATAGAATTGAACCTGCTGAAATAGAAATAATTATTGCTGCTTTTAAAGGCATTAAAGAGGTTGCAGTGAAAGCCGTTGAATTACATGCAAGTATCAAGGCTCTGGCAGCCTTTTATGTGGCAGATGAAAAGATTTTCAAACATCAGCTAAAAGCTTTTATTGCTTCAAAGTTGCCTGAATATATGTTGCCAACTTTTTTAATTGAAATTGAAGAGTTGCCTAAAACATCTTCAGGTAAAACAGATAAAAAAAGGCTATTGTTGCCTGTAATTAAACGTGAGTTGACTAATGTAGAGTTTGAAGAGGCAAATACTGAAAATGAAATGAATTTAACCACTCTATGGTGTTCATTATTATTTTATGAGAAAATTGGCATTAATGATAATGTGTTTGACCTGGGTGCAAATTCTTTACTATGTATTCAGGCTTCGGCACTATATGAAGAAATGTATGGAAAATGTTTACCTGTTACAAAAATATATCAGTATCCAACAGTCAGGAAAATGGCAAGATTCCTTTCTGATGAAAATCAGGAAAAAACTGCAAAAAAAATAAAAACTGAAAATGAAAGTTCAGGAGATATAGCTGTCATTGGAATTGCGCTGCGTTTTCCAGGTGCAAAAAATCAGTTTGAGTTTTGGTCAAACCTGTGTAATGGTATTGAAAGCACAACATTTTTTAGTGATAATGAATTAGATTCTTCCATTTCTTCTGCCTTAACCGGAAATGAAGATTATATCAAAGCAAGAGGAATAATTGATGATGCAGAATATTTCGATACAGCTTTTTTTGGGATAAATCCGCAATTGGCTCGTTTAATGGATCCTCAGCAAAGAAAATTTTTTGAAATATCTTTTGAATGTCTTGAAGATGCTGGATACAGCAATATTCTTGACAATAATCAAATAGGTGTTTTTGCAGGTTGTGGAAACAATTCTTATTATTTGAATAATGTTCAGTTGTATCCTAAATTGATTGAACAAGCTGGTGATTTTCAGGTAATGCTGATGAATGAAAAAGACTATATTGCTACACGTACTTCTTATCTAATGAATCTGAAAGGACCATCAATAAGCATATATACTGCATGTTCAACTTCATTAACAGCCGTTGTTCAGGCATGTGAAAGTTTAAGAAATAATAAATGCGAAATGGCGCTGGCAGGGGGTAGTGCCATTACATCGCCTGTAAAAAGTGGTTTTATGTACAATGAAGGAAGCATGTTGTCAAACGATGGTCATTGTCGGCCTTTTGATGCCGAAGCTGGTGGAACACCTTTTTCAGATGGGCTTGGTGTTGTATTACTTAAACGACTGGAAGATGCAAAACACGATAATGATAAAATTTATGCTGTTATTAAAGGCATAGGTATCAATAATGATGGCAGCGATAAGGCAAGTTTTACTGCACCCAGTATTAGCGGACAGTTAGGTGCCTTATCAGATGCTATTGTAGATTCCGGTTTACAACCTGATATGGTTTCTTATATTGAAACACATGGCACAGCAACACCTATTGGCGACCCCATTGAAATAGAAGCATTATCATTAGCTTATGGAAAAAATGAAAATGATGCACGGCTTATCGGATCAGTTAAAAGCAACTTTGGGCATCTGACCGCAGCAGCAGGAGTAGCAGGGCTTATAAAAACTGTTTTAATGTTGTACAATAAAACATTGGTACCTACAATTAATTTTAAAACCGAAAATCCTAAATTAAAATTGAAGGAAAAAGGTCTGCAGGTGAATGTTGAAACAAAGCCATGGGAAAATAATCTTTCTCCACTCAGGGCTGGAGTGAGTTCATTTGGCGTTGGAGGTACCAATGTTCATGTTATTCTTGAAGAATTTGAAAGAAATGATGAAACAGACATTATCAAACCACATTTATTGGTTTTTTCCGGAAAAACTGAAGCTGCAAGGGAAAGAAACTGCTCAAATATTACTAATTATTTATCTTTCAATAACAATTGTTCAATAGCAAATGTTTCTTATACCCTGTTAATGGCAAGAAAACACTTCCCTTACCGTAGATTTATTATTTATGATAAAGAAAAAAGACAGCATAATTCAAATGGGGGCATTGATATACATGATGGAAAATATAATGGTGAAAAATATGAACTGATTTTTATGTTTCCTGGTCAGGGTTCTCAGTTTGCTGGTATGTTTAAATCTTTGTATTTTGCAGATAATCATTTTAGAAAAGATATAGATGAATGTCTATCAATATTTAAAAAAATTAAAGGCATTGATTTGTTTCCTATCATTTTTGAACAGGAAAACGAAGAGCTACTTAAAAATACTGAATTTGCACAACCGTCACTTTTTATAACAGAATATTGCCTTGCACGTCTCTTTATGAATTATGGAATTTTACCAGATGCAATGATTGGTCATAGTGTAGGTGAATTTACAGCTGCCTCACTGGCCGGGGTTTTTTCTTTACATGATGCCATCTATATAGTTGCAAACAGAGGTGCTATGATGCAAAATAGGCCAAAAGGAAAAATGCTTGCTATCAGGTATGACAGTAAACGAGCAGAAGAATTTGTAACAGATAAATTATCTCTTGCAGCTGTAAACACAAGTGAATCTTTTGTTTTATCAGGAAAAGAAGAAGATATAACAGAATTACAGCATTCTTTGAATAAAAGAGATATTGCAAATTCAGTACTTAATACTTCACACGCTTTTCATTCATACATGATGGATGATGTTTTACCTGAATTTAAAAATATTGTAGATAAAGTTGAACTATCTCCTCCACGCATACCAGTTTTTTCTACTGTAACATCAGACTGGTTGTCGGATCATCTTGCTATGGATAAAAACTATTGGACAAACCATTTAAGAGTACCTGTGCTATTTGGAGATTCAATTAGTAAGCTTGATATTGAGAGTAAAAAAATATTTCTTGAGGTTGGACCCAAAGCAGTTCTTTCAGTGCTTGTTAAACAGCAGCTTATTAGTAAGTCCATTCCTGTTATTTCATTTTATTCAAGTGTCCAAACTGATAACGATTACAACAATTTACTGAGAACAATCGGGGAACTTTGGCTTAATGGTATAAATGCCGACTGGGATGTTCTTCTGCAATTTAAAAACAGAAAAAAGCTGAGTTTACCACCATATTCTTTTGAACCTCAAAGACACTGGCTTGACATATCAAAAGAAGAATTGACTAAAAAATATAGTGAATATCAAGATTATCCGACAAACGAGTCAAAAATATCTGAAGTTAAAGTTCATGAAAATATTAGTGTAGAGGAGATTGTTCGTAATATTCTTGAAAATTCATCAGGAATAAATTTAAATGGAATTAGCAGTAAAGCATCATTTTTTGATATAGGTCTCGATAGCTTGTTTTTAACTCAGATTGCATTGAATTTACAACGCAAAACAGGCGTTAAAGTAAGTTTCAGACAATTAAATGAAGAGCTAAATAATATTGATGCTTTATCTCGTTTTATTGAGTTGAACATTTCAAGGAAAAATAAACTTGAACTTACACAAATTAATGAAACTCTACCTGAATCTGAGCTGATTTCGAAAGTAAAAGAGTTGTTGCTGGCCAAACAAATTGATAATGAACAACTCATTACACAATTAAAAACATTGGTCAGCATTAGCAAAAATGATCAAATTAATCTTCAGGAGAATCAACCTTTTGGTGCTATTGCCCGAATTGACACAAAACAAACAGCAACAATTCCGCCTCAAATTGACAAATTTTTACAGGATTTTATTTCAAAATATACCATAAAAACAAAAAGCTCGAAACTCTATAATCAAAAATACAGGAAAGTACTGGCAGATCCAAGAGTAGTAACCGGATTTAAACCCTATATAAAGGAAATAACTTATCAGATTGTTACTAAGAAATCAAAAGGTTGTCATTTGTGGGATATAGATGGTAACGAATACATTGACATTTTAAATGGCTTTGGTTCAAACTTTTTTGGATATGCAAACCGTGAAATAAACAAAGAAATTAAGAACTTACTAAAAAAAGGATATGAAATAGGTCCTCAGCATCATTTAGCAGGTGAAGTAGCACAATTAATCAGTGAATTAAGTGGGCAGGAGCGTGTTGCCTTATGCAATACAGGCTCAGAAGCAGTTCTTGGAATCATACGAATAGCGAGAACCATCAGTGGAAAATCTAAAATAGTTATGTTCAACGGTTCGTATCATGGGATAAACGATGAAGTCATTGTTCGCAGTGGACGACATTTAAAATCTTTTCCGGCAGCACCAGGTGTTCCTGAAAATGCAGTACAAAATGCATTGGTTCTTGACTATGGAGAAAATCATTCACTTGAAATCATCGAAAAATATGCAGATGAAATTGCTGCTGTAATGGTTGAGCCCGTACAGAGTAGAAGACCTGATTTCAGACCATTTGATTTTCTTACCCAATTAAGGGAATTGACTGAGAAAAAAGAAATTCTTTTATTATTTGATGAAGTTATTACAGGTTTCAGAGTTCATCCTGCTGGTGTTCAGGGAATTATAGGTGTTCAGGCTGACCTGAGTTCGTATGGAAAAGTACCGGGGGGCGGAATGCCTATAGGTATTATGGCTGGGAAGGCACAATATATGGATGCATTGGATGGTGGTTACTGGCAATTTGGTGATACATCAAAACCTGAGGTAGGTGTTACGTATTTTGCCGGCACTTTTGTCCGTCATCCTCTTACTCTTGCTTCAACTTATGCTTCCTTGAATATTCTGAAGCAAAAGGGTATTGCTTTACAGCAAGAATTAAATAGTAAAACAGATTTATTCGTTAAAAAATTAAATGATATTTGCGAAAATCTTAAGATACCGGTAAAAGTAGTCAATTTTGGCTCACTTTTCAGAATAGTTTTTACAAAGGATATACATTATACCGAGCTATTGTTCCCATTAATGAGAAACCGCGGAATTCATGTTCTTGAAAATTTTCCCTGTTTCCTCACATTGTCACATACTGATGATGACCTGCAATTCATAATTAAGGCTTTTCATGATAGTGTAAAAGAAATGAAAGAAATAGGAATATTTGATTCGAAATCATTAAATCTATCTATTTCTGGTCATCCACCAATACCTGGAGCCAGATTAGGAAAAGACCCCGAAGGCAATCCGGGTTGGTATATTCCTGATCCTGACAGACCTGGTAAATTTGTTAAGGTTGAATAAAAAAACCCCGCCACGGGCGTGGCAGGGTAAAAACACAATATGAAAAAACTACTCCTCTCAAGGTGCAAAATTATAGATATGGTATAAACATACGCAAAAAAAAATGAATTTTTTTTAGTATGTTATAAGTAATTGATAACGTTTAACTTATATTTTTATTGAACTTTTCTTTTAAAAATTTTATGACATAAAAATTGAAATTCAGGTAAAAATTTTATTCAGATAAACTTTGATTATAAAATTGAATTTCGTTGATAACTTGATATTTTTTTTTCAGAGGACAAATTTTTTAACATATCATTGCAAATAAAAAAAATAACTTGGATATCGCTAAAGCTTATCAATCAGTCGATTATAATCCTTTTAACGAGTCAGATTCAAAAGTATATATTCCTTTAACTGATTCGCAAAAAGAGGTTTGGTATTCGTCACTTTTTAGCAACGATGCAAATTGTGCTTACAATGAGTGTATAGGATTACATTTATTTGGAGACCTTGATGTTACAAGATTTAACAATGCATTTCAAAAAATTGTAAACAGGCACGATTCACTTAGGTCAGTGTTTGATGTTGACGGTAAAATGATGCATCTACTTGACAATATAACATATAAAATTGATTTGATTGATATTTCTAAATTTGATGAAGATAAGCATGAGGTACATATAAAAAACTATATTAATGAACTTGTACTCACACCATTTGACCTTTCACAATGTCCATTGTTTAAAGTATGTCTTATAAAATGTTCAGCAACGCATTATTTTTTTATCATTAACATACACCATATTGTGTGTGATGGATGGTCGCTTGGAATTATTATTAAAGAATTGTCAGAGTTTTACAATGGTGTTGAAGCAAACAAACCTGCAATTCAGTTTTTTCAATTTGCACATGAAAACGTTGTTTACCAACATTCTCAGGAATATCAAAAAACAGAAATGTTTTGGTTAAATCAGTTTAATTCTGAAGTACCTGTATTAAATTTACCTGTTGATAAAGCTAGGCCACCTATCAGAACCTTTAAAGGTAACAGATATGATGTGTTATTACCGGATAAATTAACTGAATCCATAAAAAAAATTGCATCATCCAATGGAATGAGCTTTGTAAATGTCTTGCTATCAACTTTTGAAGTATTTATTTATCGTATATCGGGTAACGAAAAGTTGATTATTGGCCTTCCTGCTGCTGCTCAACCTGTTTATGGCTATAATGACCTGATTGGTCATTGTGTGAATTTACTGCCCATTTATACTGAGATTTCAGGTGCACAGCGTTTTTCAGATTATCTGAAAATAAGAAAAAAATATTTGCTGAATGCCTTTGAAAATCAAAATTTTACATTCAGCAATCTGTTAAAAAAACTGAAGATTGATCGTGATCCTGCCCGTGTACCATTGATACCAGTAGTGTTTAATGTTGATATGGATATCGATCAGGGTGTTTCTTTTAATGGTATTCGTTATAAATTGGTTTCAAACCCCAGAAAATGCGAAAATTTCGAGTTGTATCTTAATATCACCGGCAGTGAAAATGATATGACTTTAGAGTTTTCTTACAATATTGATCTTTTTGATGAAGATTGTATAATTCGTTTAGCTCAGGAATTCATTGAGCTTATCAGGTCAATTACTATTAATATCGATGAAAAAATTGATTTTCTGAATATTATGCCTTTATGGGAAAAGGAAATTATTTTAAATGAATGGTCAGGTGTCAAACAAATTTATCAAGTAAAAACGAATGTTATTCAATGTTTTAAAGATATTGTAACACGATTTTGTTCAAAAACTGCTATTTGTTGGCAAGAAGGAGAAATGAGTTTTTCTGAACTCGACATCGCTTCAAATAAATTAGCAAATTACCTGCAAACTCTGGGCGTAAAGCCAAAGTCAAAAATTGCTGTAATCATGTCATCAAAAAAAGAATTGATGGTTTCATTTCTTGCTGTTTTAAAAGCTGGTTGTTGTTATATACCCATAGACCCTGCTTTTCCTGACGATAGAATCAAATATATTCTTGATGAAAGTGATGTAAACATATTAATCAAGGATAGTGGATGGCAAAATGAATTACTGAAAGAGATTTCATATCTTGAAGTAAATATTGACAATTTATCAATTATTAATGGAGTATCTGATAAGGATTTAAATATTGATATTACACCAAATGATCCGGCCTATATTATTTATACTTCTGGTTCAACAGGTGAGCCAAAAGGAGTGTGCATTCCTCACAGAGCTATCATTAGATTGTGTAAAGACAACGATTTTATTGATTTTACAAACGAATTAACTTTTCTTCAGTTATCAAATATCTGTTTTGATGCATCTATATTCGAGATATGGGGAAGTTTGTTAAATGGTTGTAAGCTGGTTCTTAAAAATTCTGATAAAGTAACATTAACTGATATCACTGATCTGATTGAACAAAATCAGGTAAACATCATTTGGCTGACTTCAGGGTTATTTTCACTGATGGTAGAAAAAAATGCATATCGGTTAAAATCTTTGCGATACCTGATGGCCGGGGGTGATGTGTTGTCAACCATGCATGTATTAAAAGCGATGGCCATTCTTGGGCCTGGTAAAATCATTAATGGTTATGGACCTACTGAAAACACTACTTTTACCACGACATATAATGTGACAGATGCATCATTTTTATCATCCCGTGTACCAATAGGTAAACCTATTCGTGGTACCAGTGTTTATATACTTGATAAAAACCGGAGGCCTGTTACAATAGGTGTTGAAGGTTATTTGTACACTGGTGGCGAAGGGTTGGCACTTTATTATGTAAACAAAAAGGAACTTACTGATCTGAAGTTTATTGATAATCCATTTTCAATAGATAAAAAAGATAAGCTTTATAATACAGGTGATATTGCAAGGTGGAAAAACGATGGTAATATCGAATTCATTGGTAGGGATGACAATCAATTAAAAGTTAGAGGCTTCAGGGTAGAGATTGCTGAAATTGAGCAAATTATACTTGGTTTTAGTGGAATAAGTGAGTGTGCTGTAATCGGGCATGGTGATAGCGCTCTTACAAAAAAAATTATAGCATTTGTGGTTTTTAATAATTCTGAAACTACCATTGATGAATTAAGGCAATATCTCGAAAAGTCTCTCCCGGATTACATGATGCCATCTTATATTCATCAGCTTGAAAAGCTACCATTAAATGAACAGGGAAAAGTAAATAAACGACAACTGGCCTCTCAAACTGAATCAGGTGATCAATTGCAACCTGAGTTTACAGCTCCAATCAGCGAAATTGAAAAATTTCTTGTTGAAGCATGGAAACGAGCACTTGGTGTAACAGAAATAAGTACTACTGTTAACTTTTTTAAATCAGGTGGACATTCACTCGCTGCTGTTCAGATATTGTCAGAAATTGAAGTTGAATATAATATAAGACTACCACTTTCAGTTTTTTTTGAAAATACGACCATCCATGATTTTGCAAAAATTTTAGTGTCACATGCCAAAAACATTAATTGGCAATCATTGACACCTATCAATACTAAAGGAAATAAAATTCCATTATTTATTGTTCATGGAGGTGGATTAAATGTATTACTATTTAATACAATGGCGCATAAAATGTCGCCTGATCAACCTATTTATGCTCTACAAGCAAAGGGCCTTGATGGTAAAGCAGCACCTCTGACGAGCATTGAAGAAATGGCAAGTTATTATATTTCAGAAATTGTCAAGGTAGCCCCTAAAGGACCTTTTGCACTTGCAGGTTACAGTTTGGGAGGTTATATCGCTTTTGAAATGGCCATGCAATTGAAAAAAATGAATTTTAATGTACCTTTTTTGGCAATGTTTGATACTGATGCCTTCATTCAAAAGCGATATCATCAACTTGATGGGAAAAGTGAAATTGATAAACTTGTTTTTAAAATTAAATTTGAATTCAGCAGATTTATCTTCCTGTTTTTATTGTTTTTAAAAAACCCATTAAAATTTTATCGTGAAAAAAAGCGAGTATTGTTGGTGCGATTAAACTATTTAAAGTGGATAAAGAAAAAAGAAAAATTGGATGAAGAAACAAATAAGGAATATTTGCATGCCGAAGTAGAACAAGCAGGTATTCATGCATTGGCAAACTACTTTTTAAAACCTTTTGAGATTGATTTGGATTTGTTTAAGGCAAAAGAAAAGAGGTTTTTTATACAAGACTTTTTATATTATGGCTGGAAAAAATTTATTTCAGGTAAAATTTACCTTCATGAAATACCAGGAGAACATGCAAACCTGTTTGGTTCACCTGGCGATGTTGTGATTGCCGAAATATTGCAAAAAAGATTGAATGAAGTGAACAGCATACACAATATGAATGAAAACATTCAGGATAAATAATTTTTACCTTGAGCCTGTTTCATGGAACATGCATCAAAATCAATTTATTATCACTGATGATAAACTATTTATCTTTTATCTTAATCAGGAGGAAATTACATCATGGCCCAACGTAAATGATGTTTTAAGTTCAAAGGAAATTGTGAGGTTTAATCAATACATTTTTCTTAAGGATAAACTAAATTTTTTATCGGGTAGGTTTTTAGTTAAAAAAATTGTATCGGAGTTTCATGGCATAAATTTATTGGATGTAAGCATTGAACAAAAGGATATACATTCAAAACCATTTATTAATATACCAAAACTGTCGTTTTATTTTAACATATCCCATACAGGAACACAGATAATTGTAGCTGCCTCATTGACACATGATATAGGTATCGACATTGAAGAAGCGAGATATAAAAAAGGTCTTGACCTGGTTGTAAATTCATATTTCACCAAAGCTGAAGCCAGTAAAATAGAAAATGCAATAAACAAGGAAGAAATATTCAAAACCTACTGGACGCGTAAGGAAGCAATTGTTAAGTTGTTGGGAATACAATTACTTGATCAGGTTAAAAATATTGAGGTTAGTAAACAAAGTTCAGCATTGAATCTTAATAACATTGACATAGAAAATAACTTAATTACCATGTTTAGTTTTAAAATAAATGATAATACCATGGCCAGTGTAGCATGCTTTGGTGAACTGCCCCGAATTGAATTCATTCGCTTAGCAGGTGAGGACTTAAACCGGTTGAGTTAAGTTATATGCGATTGAGTTTTATAAAGCACCTGGTTTGCCTAAAAGTTTGAACATATTTATCTTGTAAGCTTCTACTCCGGGTTGGTTAAAAGGATTAATATCATTCAAATACCCGCTAACAGCACATACTGTTTCGAAGAAATAGATCATCTGCCCAAGATAGTATTCATTTAAATCAGGTAAAACTATTTCAATATTGGGAACCTTGCCTGCAAGATGTGCCATTTGAGTGGCTTTCATGGCATTGCTGTTTACATATTGGATATTTTTTTCTGCCAAGTAGTTCAGGTCGTCATCGTCATGATCAAAATACGGAATAATAAGGTTATTTTTTGATTTTTCAACATGTATGACTGTTTCAAACATAATCCGTTTTCCTTCCTGAATATATTGTCCCAGAGAATGTAGATCGGTTGTGAAAACAACACTGGAAGGGTAGAGACCTTTACCGTTTTTGCCTTCGCTTTCTCCTAATAGTTGTTTCAGCCACTCCATAAAATAAAACAAACGTGGCTGATAGGTAGCAAATAGTTCAATAAAGTATCCCTGACGTTCCAGACTAAGCCGATGAAGGGCAAAATCGTTGATCATGAAATCTGGATCATGATAATTATTTTTATAAAGCAACATCATATCCATTGCACCATGCAGTAATGCTTTGATATCGTAACCGGCAATAGCTACTGGGAGTAATCCCACAGCAGTTAATACCGAAAAGCGTCCACCGATATTATCTGGTATGATGAATGAATCAAAGCCATATTTATTCACCATTTTGCGTAATGCTCCCTTCTTTTCATCAGTGATGCAAATGACTCTTTCTTTAATATTATCTTCTCCGTATTTTGAAATCAGATGTTTGAAAAGTATTCTGAATGCAATAGCAGGCTCTGTAGTAGTACCCGATTTTGAGATCACAACCAATGAATAATCTCGATTATTTAAATATTCCAGCAGTTCGGCATGATAGTCTTCAGATAGATTAAATCCTGCAAAAAGCACCTCAATACTCTCATTTTTAACGGGGAAAAATGGTCTTAAGGCTTCAACAATAGCTTTAGCCCCAAGATATGAACCACCAATTCCTATTACAACAACAGTATCGGATATTTTCTTTAAACGTGTAGTCGTTTTAAAAATATCATCAATGAGTGTTTCAGGCATGAAAGATTGAATATCTGTCCATCCGGTAAACTCACTTCCTTCTCCTGTTTTTTCTAACAACATTTTATGGCAATCGGGAAGTTTATAAGCAAGTTTTTCATAGATTTCATTACTGATAAACTCTCTTGCCAGTACTGTGTTAAGTTTTATTGGTTTCATCACGATAAGAATCTTTATAACATGGATGCAAAATTAAGTAGTGGAATTTACTAAGAATGCCTGTTTTATCAATATTTTAAAAATGATTTTGAATTCAGCTAAAAAAAATATCAGACTTTTACAAAAAAAAAGCCTGAAAGATTTTCTTTCAGGCCTGATAAGATTATTATAACAAGTTTATGGGATATTAAACACCTGCTTGGAAACAGGATGAATTTCCCATTTAACATCACTGAAATTGAAATCAACTTTTTTCCAGTTTGGATGACCTTTTTCCTGTAATTTACCAATATTGTTTTTAATAGCATTAAGAATTCTCTTCAGATTCTCCCTGTCTTTTGGACTTTCTTTCGAAATGTCACTTACAAGTAATAACTTTACACCTAATGTTTGGACATCACTTTTTAACCAGTGATAAGTCCCTGTTGGAATAGATGACTGGACATAATATTCAGTTAATTTAGGGTGCATTACAGGAATAAGTTTTAATTGTTCAAAAGTAGGCGACAAACCATTAAGACTTAATACTGGTGCACTTCCAACAAAGAAAAATGCATCAATATTGTTGTTTAATAGTGCAGGAAGAGCATCTTTAATAGAAAGCTCAAAATCAATCCAATCAATGCCTGTTTTTTCTTTAATAAACTTTGCTGTAATTGCTGTACCCTGACCTGCAGCTCCTATGGCCACTCTTTTTCCTTTAAGGTCAGCCAGTCCTTTAATTTTACTTGTTTTAAGTGCAATCAGGTGAATTTCTTCCACTCCAAGTGGCATTACTTCCATAATACTATCGGTACGCTTTGAATATTTTTTAAGATCTTTTAATTGTTCGTTTACTAAAACATCATATTGCATAAATGCAAGCAGTGGTGTTGATGATTTACTTACTCTGTTAAAATTGTACTGACTACCAGTAGATGTTAATACTTCAACAAGTGGTACAGATGTGCGTTTTAGTGCAATGGAATCTTTATCATCCCAGGTTCTGGTAAAGATAGTGTCAAAGGTAATGATATCACCAGCAACAGATTTAATATCGTTTGCCATTTGATAATAAGAACCCTTTTCAAATCCACTGATAATTTGAATCTGGGCATAAGCAGCCTTTACTGACAGTAACCCAAGAATAGCTACTGACATTAATAATGTTTTACTAATCCTCATACAAACAGTATTTTGTTTCTGATATTTATTAAACTGAAAATTATTAAATCGAAATTTTAACCAGAGGCAAATATAATAATTAATTATTTATCAAGATAAATCTACCTGATTTTATAATTTTTTCTTTCGACTTGAATCAATTAATAGATTTAACTTTAATTGGCATTAACAATTATTTTCATAAAAAATTACATTTGCATTATCTTTCAGGTTAAAATATGACTTGAAATAATAGAATTTCAGCCTATTAAGTAACTTATATGAAATTAAATTGTCGGATATTTTTTGTATTAGTATTGTTTTTGATAATTGAAAACCATTCATTTTCAGCAGTACAGGATAGCTTAATAAATGCTTTAAAACAAGCTAAATCGGCTAAAAAGGCAAGCATTTATAATCAACTTTCAGAGGTGGTTGTAGCCGATTCATTTCAGCAGGGTCTGTTTTATGCAGAAAAAGCTCTTGATTTTGCAAAACGAAATAAAGATAAAAAAGAAGAAGCAACAGCTTATTTCCGAATTGCTGAAGCCTATAATTCAAATAATGATTTTGAAAAAGCACTCTTGTATTATTCTAAATCATTGAAAATCAGGAAACAAAATAAAAATACGAAAGAAATTGCTGAAGTGTACAATGGGATAGGTATGGTTTATTATGTTCAGGGTGAATATGAAAAGGCGATAAAATTTTTTAATTCTGCTTTGTTTTACGACCAGAAAGCAAGTGATAATGAAAATATTTCAAGACGTTTGAATAATGTTGGTATCGCCTATAAAAAAATGGGAGATTTTGAAAAAGCAATCTATTACTACAAAAAAGCCCTTGATATTGATCAAAAGAACAATTTTGAAGCTAATATTGCAATTGACCTGAATAATATTGGTGCTATTTACAAAGCATGGGGAAAATTTGATGAAGCTTTGAAATACTATTCTCAGGCACTAGAAATTGATAAAAGGATTGGAAAACCATCTGACTTATCTATTGACCTGAATAATATAGGTATGGTTTATTACTCGCAGGGAAAATATGACAAAGCTATTGAATATTATATGCAAGCCTTAAATATCGTCAAAAAAAGTGGTGATGAGTTGGAGGTTTCAAATTACCTTACAAATATAGGTTCTGTATATGATACATGGGGACAGTTTGAGAATGCACTACAATATTATGTGAAAGCTCTTGAAATTGATAAAAAATTAAATCAGGAAGCCAGTGTTGGTGGTGACCTGAACAATATAGGATCAGTATATTTTTCAATGAAAAAATATCAGGATGCTGTTAAATATTATGAACAGGCACTGGAGATATTTTCACGCATGAAACAGGAAGGTGCTGTAGCTGTATTACTTAACAATCTGGCATCAGTTTATAAAGCATGGAGGCAATATTCAAAAGCTATTGATTACTACAATCAAGTACTTGACATTGACAGAAAACAAAATAGACAAGCAGATATTGCTGTTGACCTGAATAACATAGGTTTAGTGTATTATGACCGTAAAGACTATGCTGCAGCATTGCCATATCATCTTGAAGCATTGAAAATTGCTGAAAGCATCATGGCAGATCCTGTTATCCTTAGTTCATATAGTTATCTTTCTGATGCCTATTTTAATTTGGGTAATTTCAGAGAAGCTCTTTCGTTTTACAAGAAATATACACAATTAAAAGATACAATTTTTAATAAAGAAAAGCATAAACAAATCGCTGAATTTCAAACAATATATGAAACTGAGAAAAAGGAAGCACAAATAAAAATTCAACAAACTGAAATTGCAAAAAAAGAAGCTGAAAATAAACGGCAAAAAGCAGTTATTGTGTTTGCCGGACTGATTATTTTGTTGATTATCGGAATGGTCATACAAGTTTACAGAAGTTTGCAACGGAAAAAACGTGATAATGAAATAATTGCTAAAGAAAAAGCGAAGTCTGAAGATTTATTACTGAACATTTTACCACTGAAAGTGGTGAATGACCTTAAAGAAGTTGGAACCACCGAACCGGAAAGTTTCGAAGAGGTTTCAGTATATTTTTCTGATATTGTTGGCTTTACCGATACATCTGCCACACTTGAACCAAAGCATCTTATTAATGAATTAAACGATATATTTACAGCGTTTGACGATATTATGGACAAATATCAATGCGAACGAATTAAAACAATAGGCGATGCATATATGGCCGTTTGTGGAATGCCATTCAGAAATTCAAATCATGCAGAGAATATTGTCATGGCGGCTATCGATATTATCAATTATCTGAATGAAAGGAATAAAAACAATCAAATATCATGGCGGGTCAGAATAGGAGTTAACTCAGGTAAAGTTGTTGGAGGAATTGTTGGAGTGAAAAAATATATTTATGATGTTTTTGGTGATACGGTCAATACTGCCTCACGCATGGAAAGCAATGGAAGCCCAATGCGTATTAATTGTTCAAGTGCTACGTATGAAATACTTAAAAATAAATTTAATTTTATTCCTCGCGAACCAATGGAAGTAAAAGGAAAAGGTATAGTACAAATGTATTTTCTCGACACTGAAAAATTGATGGTAAGTTAACAAAAAACAGTTGAATGCAATACAAAAGGATAGAAGAATATGCATTAAACAGATTACGCTCAGAACTGGATCCACACTTATATTATCATGGTGTGCATCATACCATTGATGTTGTATCTGCTTGTCAGAGGATTGGTATATCGGAAGGGATAAGTGAATATGAGATGTTGTTGCTTAAAACAGCAGCCTTATTTCATGATATGGGTTTTATAGTAAAATATAAAGGCCATGAAGAAGAATCTTGTTGTATTGTGAGTGAGATACTACCAGGTTTTGGGTATAGAAGAAATGAAATAGCAACCATCAAGGAAATGATAATGGCAACGCAAATTCCACAAAGCCCGATATCCTTTTTAGGAGAAATAATTTGTGATGCTGATCTTGATTATCTGGGCAGAAATGATTTTGAGCCGATTTCTTTCAGTTTATATCAGGAATTAATGGCATTTCATTTTATTACAGGTGAGGAACAATGGAATAAAATTCAGGTCAATTTTTTGACCAATCACAGGTATTTTACTAAAACTGCAATTTTTACACGCGATCAAAAAAAACAGGATCAATTGAGAAAGCTTCAAATAATTATCTCAGCATAAGGGCTAATTTGCTGGTATTTTTGTTTTCATTTCAGAAATTACATCATTCTGATGTCGTATTCTTCGGCATAATACTTTTAAAATTCCTTTTGCCACCTCAGTTCTTTCTGACATTAGTTCATAAAAAGCTTCCTGATCGAGTCGTAGTACCAGCGAGTCTTTCATTGCTGTAGCCGATGCTGAACGTGGTTCAGGGTCTAATAAAGCCAGTTCGCCAAAGAAGTCTCTGTTGCCAAGAGTAGTAAAGGTCAGGTCCTTGTCGTGTATTTTGATTTCTCCTTCACAAATAATATACATGCAAAATCCCATTTCACCTTTCAACATTATTTGTTGTCCTTCTTCAAATCTTTCTTCTTTAACAATCCCTGCAATATCTACAAGTATATTTTCAGGTGTTTCGCTGAAAAGACTTGTTCCTTTCAATATGATGACTTTTTCAATGTCAAGTAAATTATTTCCTGAAGTTTTATCCATAATGCTTTCCAGTTTTTCGTTTCCAATATTATTTAGTAATAATTCTTTTGAAAATGCCTTTTGCTGACTGATTTTTCGTATTGTATCTTTGGCTGTTTCACTTAATAATTTACTTTTATTATCGATAAAAGGAATTATAAGGGGAGTCAACTCAAATGTAAAAATATTGAGCAAGGATATGATTGCTGTTACCTGTGTCCATCGGTTAAATAGCTTTTCTCTTTGTGTAAGGATTGTTTCAATAACAACAAAAACTTCATCAGGGTATTTAAAATGATAATCCCTGAATTGTTTTATTTTGTCTTCAATTGTAGAGTCTTCAAAAATTAATGAAAGCTTAGTAGATTGCTTTTTAGAAATCAAATTGTCAATAATTTCCATTGCATTAGCTTTTTTCTCGGAGTAGTTGGTAAGTAAACCTTCTCTTGCCTTAAAAACTGTTCTTGTATCATATAGAAATGACAGGATGTACAGCAGGTTTTCCTTGATAATGTCAAGTTCGATATGTAAAGCCCGGTATAATAGCTTATTATCTTTCCCTGATTTTTCCAACAAATAAATAGCGTTATAATACCACCCACTTAATTCAAATTGTTGATCAAACTTCTTTTTTATAATTTCTTCATATTGATCACCTGCTTTAAAACCTGACTTTTTCAGTGCCATTATTGCTGAATATTGTATTTTAAAGACCGGATAATCAAGTAAGTAAATTAAAAGCATGTGTGATTCCTTGCTTGGGATGTTACCTAATATTTGAGTTATTCTGAAAATGCTTGTTGCAGGAATTTCATTTACCGCATTGTCATGTATGTATTGTTCAAAAAACTTTACAGCATCATTTCCGAATTCAGTTATCGCTTTTGCTGTCAGCTCGCTGAAATAGGGTTCATTTAGAGAATTGATGAGATAGGGTAGGAGCTTAGGATTTGCAATTTTTTCGCTGGCATCTATTGCTGCTTTTTTGATTTTAATATGTTCGTTATTTAAGAAATTTATTATTGGTTGATAAAAATTTTTGATTTTTAATGTTCCAATAATATCAAGAGCGGTAATATTTTCATTAGAATTCGTAGATTGTAAAAGTAATAATAGCTTTTGTCCGGCAAGAACAACTGCTTCAAGACCACCGTTTTTTAGTAATCCAATAATAGCACCTTTTCTGATTAATTCATTTTCATCATCCAGCAAATGATAAATTATTGTTATATCAGTATCTTCACCAACACAATAGGCCCTTATTGCATGTCCTCTTACATTAGCACTAATATCAGGGTTGTTGATTAATGAAAGTATTTTTTCTTTGTGAGTTGATATGTTTAGTGATGTAATTGAATTCAATGTGTAAACCAGAACTGTTTCGTTTGGATTGTCCAATAAAATACCGATTGTGGCTGCAATGTCAGTTCCTTCAGTTTTAAATAACAGTTGAGATGAATAAATAACTTCTTCAGGAACATCACTTTTTAATTTTTGTTGCAGGATGTTTTGCATAACCTTGCCTTTGACAAACATATCACTACCCTCGAAAAAGCGTTTTTTTATGGCATCATTCAACACAATGATGTATTGGCGGTTTGTTATCAGCACTATGATAATCCAACCTATTAAAAATCCAATTAAAACATAGCATATTAATGCTAGATTGATACTTCCCTGAAAATAGATAAATAAATATAGTGTTAACCCTGCAATACCTAATGCAATGGGATTAAGATATCCGTTGACAATGGCATGGCCAAATAATCTTAAATTTTTATTCAATGGCTGAAAAAGTGAAAAGAAAACAGGTTCAAAAAGTGAATAGCGTAACGACTCCATTGAAAATAATAGGAGAGCAAATAAACTAAATACCAGTGTTTCACCAGGAGAAAACATTTTATAAAGGATAATACCAGAAATAATCAGAATGAAAATAGCAGGGATAAAGAGCAGCGAATTTTTTACACCCAGTTTGTCGATGATTCTTCCTGTGAAAAACATTTTTATCAATACCGTTACACCTTTATTGAATCCGTAAAACCAGCCTAAAAATACAGCTATTTCGTCTGCATCACTGAATTTGTTTTGTAAATTGCTTAAAAAAGAAAAATCAATAAATGTAAAAACGAGTACTGAAATAAAACTTAAAATGGACAGTAAAATAATAAAGTCGCTTTTGAAATATCGTTCAAAAACATTGCTTTCTTTTTTCAATTCACTTTCAGGTGTTTTAGGTCTATCGATTTTATTTTGGCTGTAATGCTTTGAAATGAAATGTAAAATGAGCACACAGGCAGCAAAAGATGCTGATGCAATGTAAATCAGATTCGTTTTTCCAATGTACGGAACTAATAAGGGAATTGAAAAATATCCAATTAATTTTGCAGTTACTTCTCCTGAACTGACAAGGCCAAAAAGTCTTTTACTCTGCCTGACATCAAGCATCATAGATGTTAATCCCCAGAATTCAAGGTAATTTAATAATGAAGTAGCCCTGTACCACATGATAGCAGCAAATGCAATCCACACACTGTCAACGATACTTAAGCCTAATCGTATAAGAAAAATGGAGATAAATAATAAAATGAGAATAGCAAAAAATAGTTTTTTTACACTAACTCTTCTTTCAAAGTACGAATAAGCAATCCCGATGACTAAAAGGAGGATGGCAGCGAACATATAAACAAGGGGCAAAGATTTGCTGCCCACCTGCGTTAAGAAAATTGAATTCGCTGCATTGAAAAACATTGCCAGACCGATGCCCTGAAAAAAATTATGTAAAAACAGGAGCTTTACATAACCAAATTCATCGGTTTTTACATTTAAAATCTTTTCGTAATCAAATTTTAATGAAATACGCAATGTTACTATAAACTTAATGACAGCAAAGATATACTTTACTATTTAATTTCAAATGATTCAGTACAATTGTTAATAATAGAATTATTCTGCCTTGATTAGGAAGAAAAATGTACCATCTTCATCTTCGAGACCAGCAATTTTACCAAAAACAGGTGTTTGTTTGAGTGATTCCTTTACCTTTTGGCTAACGTATTGAGATATCTGATCAATGGAAATACAGCTTTTTGAATTGTTTTTAAGGCTTTCAGCAAAAGCATCAGCAAATACTGATTGATCGGAAGCCCATCCCATACTGGTAGATGTAAGTACCTGTGCCGATCGCAGTGAGGCATACGTCCAATCACTACAATCAGGTTCCTGCGTATCTGCCCTGATGACCATTGTAAAAGCTGGTCCTGCTTCACAGGCATCGGTTACTACAAGGATATGCTTCAATTCGGGTGAATATATCTGTAAGCTGCTTTTAAGTGAGTTTACAGGAAAATATGTGAATTCATCGTTAGAAAGAGCATTTACTGGAAGCCAGTAACCCATCTCATTCATATATTTACCATGGCCTGCAAACCAAATCATCAGTGAAGTGACATTATTATTTTTTATAAGATCACGTAATTCAATCAGGAAAAATCGCTGCATTTCCTGCTTATTCATATTTTTTTTAATAATAAAATTATTGATCTGGTAGTTGGAAAATGCAGATTTAATTTTTTCTACGTCTTTTTCAGGTCCTTTCAAAACAGGTAAAAACTCGTAAGATGAATTCTGGATAAACACTATCCATGTTTTTCCCATTGGATTTTCAGTCATTAACTTGATTCCTTCACGGTTGAAATAAAACGATTTTTCATTAATATTACCATATTTGTCGCATACCTTTATTTTAAAACCAGATTTATTTGAAATTTTCAACATGGCAGAAAACACAGGGTTAATTTCGTCTTTTTTATAACTGGCTTCAATATCGTCAATCTGGATGTATGCTATATTACTTTGGTCGGTAATTTTCCCTTCAATAAATAAAGTTGAAGCATTTGTTTCAAGGTAAATTTCACCATTATCAGAAGCATACGGGTTTAATAAGTGAATTGTTGGGAGGTTTGTTTCAGTTTTGTTTATGCTAAATCGTTGATATTCATAATTATTATAGATGTCTTCTGCTTCCAGTATGATCCATTCAATATCTTTTATACTGAGTGTCAAACTAAATTTTTTAATACCGTATCCTTCTGAAAGAACGATTTGTAATCCATTGATCCTGAAATATTTCAACTCACTTTGATCGAATATATTTCCTGTTATCGTAAATGAATCTTTGTTGTCAGGTATCTGAATTACAGAGTTTTCGACAATAACTGGCCAGGTAATTTTTATTTCAGGGTTGACGCTTTCTTTATTTAATTGATATATCCTTTCTCTGGCATAGCTTATTTCACTAACAAAAGGCTGTGGATTGTTTTCGACAGATGTTATAAATAGCTGATAATCAGCTATGGCAGCAGTTTTATTGTTTATCTTTTCATAATCTTTTGCACGTAAAAAAATGGCAATAATTTTCATTTGATCAATTGCCAGAATGCTTATGTAGTCATTAATGGCTTCAGTAAACCTTTCTGCTTGTTCAAAATATTGTGCACGTAAAAATAAAATATCAATATTTTGAGGTTCAATCCTTAGCAATATTTCTGACAGATCGTTTATTGCAGTGTTAAGTTCATTCTTTTTATAGTAAATATTACTTCTTACTAAAAAGTAATATGCTTTTAAGGGGTTCAGCATGATGGCTTTATTACTGTGCTCAAGTGCCTTGTCAAGTTTATTCAGGTTATAATAAACTTCAGCTAGGCCACAAAATGCATCTGAAAAATAGATATCAAGTTTGATAGCTTTGAGATAATCATCTTCGGCAGTAACAAGATCGTGGAGGTAAAACGATGAAAGCCCATGATAATAATACGTTATTGATGTTTTTTT
>Ga0172369_10000261_pt1 | contig 77170 bp, 57 predicted proteins | sample LakKiv25m_FD_114539 | JGI IMG/M metagenome (GOLD analysis project Ga0172369, IMG submission 114539) | Freshwater microbial communities from Kabuno Bay, South-Kivu, Congo - kab_022012_11.25m | ecosystem: Environmental > Aquatic > Freshwater > Lake | place: Democratic Republic of the Congo... | reverse complement strand
CAAAACCTTATTACCTTAGTAACAACGAAATCAAAGCGGTATCAAAACCTTATTACCTTAGTAACAACGAAATCAAAGCGGCTTCAAAACCTTATTACCTTAGTAACAACGAAATCAAAGCGGCATCAAAACCTTATTACCTTAGTAACAACGAAATCAAAGCGGCTTCAAAACCTTATTACCTTAGTAACAACGAAATCAAAGCGGCTTCAAAACCTTATTACCTAATTGAAGGAGGTTACTTATGAAAATCGAATACAACAATCTTTATACACATTTTATCTTGATTACTAAAAATCGTATGTCATTAATAATGGAAAATAATCGTGAACGCATAGAAAAATACATTACAGGTGTAATCAATAACAATCATTCAAAACTGTATAGCATTTACGCAAACCCGGAACATATTCATTTTTTGATTTCCCGTTCGCCACACATTTCAGAGGAGTTAATAGCGACAATTGTAGCTGACAGTTCTGAGAAATTTATCAATGAAAATAAATTGTGTGAAAGTAATTTTCAATGGCAACAATCAGCATCTGCCTTTTCAGTTTCCAAATCTGATATTGATAAAGTATGCAAATATATTCTCGGACAACCCGAACATCATAAGAAAACAACATTTATGGATGAGTATAATAAGTTTATTAAATATTATCAAAAAACATTAAAATGGGATATAAGGTAATGAGGTTTAGGGATACTCTGGGTATTCAAGGTTACTAAGGTAATAAGGTTTTTTAACAATAATTACAAATAATATTATGAAAATCGAACTAAAAGAAATCACAGTAAAGCAATTGGCAAAAGGCTACAAAGACAATGCCGAAGACGGTGTTATCGGTTTCGGCGGTAAACTCGACATTCGCCCCCCATACCAAAGAGAATTTATCTACAAGGACAAACAACGGGACGCCGTCATTGACACAATCAAAAAAGATTTCCCACTAAACGTTATGTATTGGCATGTCCGTGAAGACGGCAATTACGAAATTATTGACGGTCAGCAAAGAACAATCTCGATTTGTCAATATGTAAAGGGCGATTTTTCAGTTGAAAAATTATATTTCCATAATTTATCAAAAGACATACAAGAAAAAATACAGAGTTACAAGCTAATGGTCTATTTTTGCAGTGGCACAGACAGCGAACGATTGGATTGGTTCAGAACGATAAATATTGCAGGAGAAAAACTGACCGATCAGGAATTGCGTAATGCAGTATATTCAGGTACTTGGGTTACCGATGCCAAACGATATTTCAGCAAAAACGGTTGTGTCGCTTACCAAATCGGTCACGATTATCTGAGTGGTTCGGCAATCCGCCAGGATTATCTCGAAACGGCTATTAACTGGATTTCTAACGGCAATATAGAAGACTATATGTCAAAGCACCAGCACGATATTGATGCAAAGGATTTATGGGTTTATTTCCAAAGAGTCATCGAATGGGTTAAAAAAGTTTTCCCAAATTACCGCAAAGAAATGAAAGGCATTGATTGGGGTACACTTTATAACAAATATAAAGACAATGTTTACGATTCAAAAAAACTCGAAGAAAAAATATTAAAACTAATTGATGACGATGAAGTTCAAAGCACCAAAGGAATTTATTTGTACTTATTAACTGATGAAGAAAGACATTTAAACCTTCGTCAATTTGATGATAAAACAAAAAGAAAAGTTTATGAGAAGCAAAATGGTATTTGTAAAAAATGCAATAAACATTTTGATATTTCCGAAATGGAAGCAGACCATATAATCCCCTGGCATAAAGGCGGTAAAACCGTTGAAGATAATTGCCAGATGCTTTGTATGTTTGATAATCGGACAAAATCCGGAAAGTAAAAAAACTCTGATTTCTACTCTATCGGCTAAATTAGCTTTAATCTGCGGTTCAAGTATTTTGCATACTTTAAAAAAAAGAAAAGCCCCTTTCGGAGCTTTTCCATTTTGTTTATATTTTTTTGGAGTTTAGTATGAAAATGTTTCATATCTACCACCCAAGACTAAATTACACAAAATATTTAAATAAACAATATATTTTTTTAATTTATTTTAATTTACTGTTTTGTCAGTTATTATAACTGACAACAAAAAACTTTGCGAAAACTTGGCGCCCCTTTGAGTTTAAATATTCTGTCTTCATTCTTTCAGTCATTTAGTAATTCGGTTTTTCAGTCATTCGGTCATTCAGTCTTTCATTCTTCTGTCTCCTGACTTCTTTCTAACATCTAACTGCTAACATCTAACAACTAAAATAAAAATCCTTTTAAAATAAAATAAAAACCGTTTTAAAATAATTTTCTTGTGGTTCATTTCAAATCCCTTAATTTCGTCTATCAAGTTCTTTGCATATTGTTCAGTCCATTATATTTTTTCGGACAACGGATAACGGACAACGGATAACGAAAACCCAAAAAATCGGTGCAAATGAGGCAAATCATAATTACAAATGTAATAAGTCTTTCTAAATTCAAAAGTTACAGAATGCGCTTTTTGCACCGACAAACTCGGAATTGCACTACTCTTGATGCAATAGTGCAAAATTAAAAATTCTTTCTGCTTTTGGCTTTCAGCTATTTTTAAAAAACTAATGACAACGATGACATTTTTAACTTAAACTTTAATTAACTCAATGTTATATATGAAATTACATCAATGTTTGTCTGTCAAATAGAAATGTCAAAGAAATGACAGTAATGTCAAAAATAACACGTTTTGTTGCTTGCAAATAATGAAATTAATTTCCAAATGTGAATTCATGCAGTGCGACAAGAATTTCTGAGGATATTTCCGGTTTGACGATTAATCGAATCGTTTCTGGATTGCAATCGAAATTAATTATGCTGTCAATAAATTTATCGAGTATGATGTTATTCACAAACTTATACCTGAAATTTTCCGCATGTAATATTGTGATAACTGTGCAGGGTTGTGCAAAGTCATGATTGAATTTACGTTTCAGCATTTTTTCAATTCGGCCGCTTTTCTTAAAAATTATTCTTATTGATTCCGAAAAAACAGAATGCATTATAATATCATTTGTCTCGAGAAGAATTTTATTAATCATCGAATCTGCCTCTGTTTTCGAAAAACCATTAGAAAATTGTATTTCAGTGAAAAGCAAATCTTCGTATGCAATTACCATTGTTTTGGGTGATATGTTTCTCTGTTCGGCAATCATGGTTTCATCAGCAACCGGTTCAAAAGCAGATTTATAAACCAAAGATATTTTCTGATTTGATATATGTTCCAGCATTTGCGGATGAATGAGCTTCAGCCCATTAGAAGCCGCTTTGAAAGCATCTTCATAGCTGAGTGCCGAAACTGGCAAAGAGTTCTTTACTACTTTGGGGTCGGCAGTTCTTATCCCGCAAACATCTGTCCAGAAAGTTATGGTTTTTGCATTTAATATCTCTGCATAAAGCACTGCAGTTAGGTTGGAACTTTCGATGCCCATTGTCGTTGTTTCACCTGAGCGGTTTTTTGCGACGAAACCCTGAGTGAGTACAATCGAGTTATTGTCAATTTTTGGAATAAGTTTATCTTTTATTTGTTTCGCTGTTTCCTTAATAAGCGGTCTGGCATTCCCATAATTGTCATCGCTTACGATTAATGAGGTGGAATCAACACAGTAAACACTAAACCCCTGTTCCTTAAGATAGTGATTAACTGTATGCAATGCAAAAAATTCTCCGAAACTCAGAATGGCATCGAGTGTTCTTGCCGTAAGTTCGCCTGTAATGTTCAATCCTTTTGCAAATTCATACAATCTTTGCTTGGAAGATTCAAAGAGCATTGTTAAACTTTCGAGAGTTGCAGGGTCTTTTAAGAGATTAGTGGCAAATGCAATATGCTCTTCGATAACTGTATCGAGAATTTTGTATGCATCTTTTTCGGCTCCGGATTCCGCAAGTTTAGCCGCCTTTTCAAGCTCTCTCGTGGCTTTCGAAAAAGCTGAAATGACAATCAGCAAAGGTCTTTGTGTATGCTCATTCAAAATATTGAGCATCGCCTCAAACCCTCTTTGCGATTTTAAAACCGCACCGCCTATTTTAATTATATTCATTTTCTAAATTTCATAATCAACAGATTTACTCTCTTCCCTTCTTTTCATGATATATTCGGCTGCTTTTTTATGTTCAGGATGATTATTGTATTCGTTCAGTGCTTCAATATTGTCGAATGAAGAAATCAAAGATATATCAAAAGCCCTTTCGGACTCAATCATATTTATACCTACTTCATACTCCCGGATGAAAGGAATTTTTGAAGGTAATTCATCGAGCATTTTTTTGATAACAACTGCATTTTCGGCTTTTGTAGCACCCTCAGCTTCATCGAGCAATTTGAACATTACAATATGTTTTATCATTTTTGTTTTATCATTGAAAAAATAATTTTCAAAAATAATAATATTTTGCGAACTATCTGTAGTCCTTTCATATTATATTTTATATGGCAAGTCAAATTGAAAGCTTTGAATTACACATGAAAAAATTAAAATAATCGTTTATTATAACTTATATAAATTCATAAAAGGAATTTTGAGGTAAACATGGCAAAGAAAATTACAAGTGTTGGTAAATCAAAAACAAGTAAACAAAAAACGACAGTATCTGAAAATCAGGAACCAATCGGCAAGATATTAAATTACTACCTCGAGCCGAGACATGTAAAGATGAAATATATGGGTGTCGAAAGGGAATTAGTATTAAATTGTCCCTTCGACGGCAGAAACTTTACTAAAGAAACAATGATTCAGTGGTACAAGGAAATCCATCTTGGCAGGCGACTCGACGATAAAGCAGGCTTGTATGTTAAAATGGCAAAGGGCTGGTCTTATCATGCATCATTTGCCGGACATGACGGCATTCAACTCGCTATTGGAAAAATTTTCCGACCGGGAAAAGACTTTTTATTTCCTTACTACCGCGATATGTTGACTTCATTATCATCAGGAATAACTGTTGAAGAAATTTTACTGAACGGCTTAAGCAAAGAAGATGATGTTGCAGGTGGCGGCAGACACATGAGCAATCATTTTGCAAAGCCATCAATTGGCATTCAAAATGTTTCTTCATGCACAGGGAACCATGCACAACATGCTGCAGGAGTTGCAAGAGCAATAAAGAAATATAAGAGCGATGCAATTGCTATATACTCAAGCGGAGAGTCTGCCTGCTCCGAAGGATATTTTTGGGAAGCTGTTAACTGTGCAACACTTGAAAAATTACCGGTGATTTTCGTAATACAAAACAACAAATATGGTATCTCAGTTCCTATATATGAACAAACTGCGAATGCTCAAATATCAGATAATTATAGCGGCATGAAAAATCTGATGATATTTAATTGCAACGGAAGATGCCCCTTCAATTCTTTCAATACTTTAGTGGAAGCACGGGAATATGTGATGTCAGGCAAAGGACCTGCAATGGTGCACGCTGACTGTGACAGAATAGGGGCTCACTCAAATTCAGATCCTCACATGCTCTACAGGACGGATGGAGAGATAGCAGAATCAATGAAGCGTGACCCAATGCTTCAGCTTAGATTTTCTCTTATTGATAATGGAGTAGCAACAGAAGAAGAATTGCTTAAAATTGAAAAAGAAAACCAGGATTATATTTTTGAAATGGCTGATAAAGTAGAGAAAATGCCAAATGCAAACGGTAAAACATGGAATCAATTTATCCTGCCTGAGCCATACGTAAAGCCGGAAGATAATACTGAACATGAAGGTGCTGAAGGCGATGGAATCATATCATATTTGCAAGGTATTAATACCGGATTGAAAGAAGAATTCAGACGTAATCCCAATACATTTTTATGGGGTCAGGACGTAGCTTCCGGTCAAAAGCAGGGAGTCTTCAATGTTTGCAAAGGCATGCTCGATGAATTTGGTAACGAAAGAGTCTTTAATGCTCCGATTGCTGAAAACAACATTGTAGGAACAGCAAACGGATTTTGCAGATACAGCAAAGATATCTGGGTAGTTATAGAAGGTGCGGAGTTTGCCGATTACTTTTGGCCCGCAATGGACCAGCTTGTCGAAAATTCCCATGAATACTGGAGAACAAGAGGACAATATACTCCAAACGTTGTTATCAGATTAGCAAGTGGCGGCTATATTCAGGGTGGTCTTTACCATTCACAAAATCTTGAAGGAGTTTTCACAACATTGCCGGGAATCAGAGTTGTAAATCCTGCATTTGCAGACGATGCCCTCGGTTTAATGAGAAACGCTATGAGGTCAAAAGGTGTTACCGTGTATCTCGAACCGAAATTCCTGTATAATTTCAAACAGGCATCAACATTTTTACCATTAGCCGAGCATATCGTACCTTTTGGAAAAGGCAAAGTAAGAAGAGAAGGCAAGGATGTGTCAATTATCAGCTACGGAAGCGGAGTTCACATGAGTTTACTGGCTGCAAAAGAGCTTGAGAAGGAAGGAATTTCTGTTGAAATAATTGATTTGCGTTCACTGATTCCATGGGACAGGGAAATCGTAAAACAAACTGTCAGGAAAACAAACAGAGTGCTTGTAGTTCATGAAGATAAGAAAACCGGCGGATTTGGTGGTGAAATTGTTTCAGAAATCTCAAGTGAAATGTTTAACTATCTTGATGCACCTGCACTTAGAGTATGTTCAAAGGACTCACCAGTCGGTTTTGCGAAAAGCTATGAAGATGAAATATTATTAAATAAAATAGACATCATCGAAAGTGTCAGGAAAGTTTATCACTATTAACAATCGTTGTGGAAAAAATGGAACAGTTTATGAATGACTTTTAATGAAAATCAAAAAGTGTGTAATAAACTTGACACAATTCGCAAAATTCATATAAATTTTTATATCTATATATAGAATTCTATCTCAAAACCTGAAATTTTTATTGTCGGATAGCAAATGTTATGTAAATTTGTATTCGCGAAAAAAGTCTTTTTGCGAAAAGCGCCCGTAGCTCAACTGGATAGAGTGTTGGATTCCGGTTCCAAAGGCTGGGGGTTCGATTCCCTTCGGGCGTGCGAAGGTAAAAAAGACGAAGAAATATTAAGAATTTAAAAGAATTGATTTTATAAATGGCAGATTTAAACGATAAAATAAGCAAAGAACAAAAGACACCCAAGTCGAAAGACAAGGATTTAGCGACTGAACAATCAGACAATTTGGTTGTCAGGGCTCAGCAGTTTATCTACAACAATAGCAAGGCAGTTAGCTATAGTTTAATAGGTTTGATTGTATTGGTAACATTGGTTTTTGTCCTTAATAACTTGATGGAAAAATCAGGAGAGGAAAACAGACAAAAAGCTATGGTTGCATTGACAAGAATATTACCCTATTACGAAGCTCCAGATTACAAAAGAGCATTATTCGGGGATTCTACAAAGACGGTCAGGGGTGATAGAATTATTGGCTTGCTGGAAATCATTGAGAAATATGAAGATACCGATCAAGGTAAATTGGCTGCATTTTATGCCGGTTCATCTTATTTGGCTTTGAATAAAACTAAGGAAGCCATAGAATATTTTGAAATCGCTACCGATTCGCCTTCAAATGTAGTTTTAACAGGCACTTATGCAGGTTTAGGAGCTTGCTACGAAGAAATGAAAGACTACGATAATGCTGTAGATTACTACGGAAAAGCATCTGAGTTAGCAGTAACGTATGCGGCAAAATATCGCTATAGCTATTATACTGCAAAGACTTACGAGAAAAAAGGGGACAAGGAGTCAGCGGAAAAGATTTATAGAGAAATAATTGCTAAAGACAAATTCTCCGAATTCTCGAATTATGCACGAGCCGGATTGGTAAGACTTGGCATGAAAATTGATTAGGTAAATCCGATTATATATATTTAAAATAAATTTAGGAAAATGAATGCAAAAAAGATTAATAAATAGATTTTTCGTAATAAATAATAATTTTTTAGGAGGTAACATGCATCGATTGCTTCGTTTGAGTTTTCTAATGGTTTTATTTGGCATACTTGCGTTTAGTCAGGTATTAGCCGATAAACCACAAGTAAAAGTATCAGGGCGAGTCGCTCCTGATGACGTAAGAGTATTCGTAAAGGACTCTGTTTATATTATTAACAGAGACTACGTAATCGGTGGTACCCTATTGATAGAACCGGGTACTACTGTCTTGTTTTATGCTAACGGTCGGTTAATAGACTCAGTTGGCGGTAGAATTATAGCCGATGGCTTTGCCAAAGCTACATACGTACCGAATCCAATTGTGCCTGCCGGTATTCCTGCAACAGGACCCGGGACACCATGGACAACAGCTGACCCACTTTATCCGGATTATCCGTTAGGTAAAAACAACAGATACAATTATGAAGATTATGCAGATATGAACTATTTCTTATATAATACTGCATATTTGGTAGGTGATAACACAAGGCAAAGAGTTATCAAACTTGAAACAAGAAGAGATACTACTGTTCATTCGAATAAGTATCACTTAATTTTCAACGTTGTGTTGGACAAAGCCAACAGAGCTATTAAGAATTTGCGTAACCCAAACAATGTGTTTTTACACACAGACGATTTGTGGTATGTAAATGACGGAACATTTAACAATGTTGTTATTCCTTTCGAACAGGCAATGATGTTCATCGCTGCAAGAATGGGTAAAGACCCTAATGATGATATTGACTTAAGGAGATATCCTTGGACAAGAGTTGAAACTGAGGAAGGTGCTGTTCCTTCTGTAAACATTGGAACAGGCACAGCCGCAACCGATAGAATTATGTTCCAGGGTCAACCTGAAAACAACTTCTCAAGAGAATGGGGACATATTTTGATTATGCCCGGTTCGAGAACCGCTTTTTTCAGAAACTGTACTTTTGAGCATTTCAAAAAAGACACTACAGTTGACCGTACTCCTCTTTACGTGGAAAGCACTGAAGGAGCAGACCCATTTTATGACAGTCATAACTGGGCTTATATAAATAATAAGTTAAGATTACTTACCAATGGTTCAGGTGGTGCTTTAACCACATTATCATCAAGAACATGGTTGATTGATTGCGAATTTAAAGATAACACAGCTCGCCACAAAGGTGGAGCATTGGCGATTTTACAGGTTCCTAACCTGAACGTTCCCAATAACTTCCCGAAAGATTGGAATGGAGTGAGCTATTTTGATATTTATAACCCTACTTTATTAGGTAGATATCCGATTAATAAAAATGCAAATATAACCGAAAAAGACGGTGAATTGTCGTTAATTAATAGATTTAGATGTGACTTAGACCCATTCAGCAATCCTTTGTTGGATGCAAATGGCAGACCGGTAACAGCGGCTGATAACGACCCAAGTTTTGTTTGGATGAGTAAAATCCCTGCAATTGACTTAGTTGACGAAGCCGGAGCTGAACCAACATTTAATTATTCAGGCGACCCAACTATGGCAGATTTCTACCGCCAAGCATTTGACGACGGTCGTGTTGCACTTTATTTAGGTCGTATGAGAAATCTTACTTTCACAAACAACCTGGTGCAATTGGCTAATGTTGCAATAAAGATTTTGGACGGAACACCTCCAGTTGCAATAGTAGAAGATTGCTACGAGCTTGAAGGGCAATATGCAATTCCTGCAGATTATCCAAGAGAATATGACGACATTGCTTATGGTGGTGCTGTTTATATTGCAGGCGATGAAAATGACGCTATGATTCGTCAAATTGAAGTCGGATTTGGTATTAACGATAATATAATGGTAGGCGGAAGTACGCTGGTAAATGCACCGACAAAATTAACCTTCCCGGTTAACGATGCTTTCAAATGCGAAGCCAACAAAGCCAAGAACTTCCAAAATCAGTTGCAATCGGCAGGTATCAGAGGTTCAAAAGGTGCAAGAGGCGGTGCTATTTACGCTGGTAGCAATACTTCTTTGATAGTAGCCGGCGAATTTATCGAAAACCTAGCTGAAGCCGGTTGGCTGCAAACTGAAAAAACAGTTGCAAATCGCGGCTATTATGCAATGGGTGGTGCTATATTTTGCGAAAAAACCAGAGCAAGACTTCAGTTAAGAGGCGGTCCAAACAGGACTTTGGCTCCTAATGACAATCCAACAATATTCATCGGTAACCAGGCAGGTGCCGGTGGTGCAATATTCGTTGACAACAACTTGAATGATAACACTAACTATATGTCTCCTGTAATCGGTGGTACCGACGTTGATATGAGAACAAGGGAGTATGGTTATAATATTCAATTCAGAGATAATATTGCTCTTTCATTTGGTGGTGCAATCTTCTCGAGAAGAAACTTTACAATCAATGGTGCCGGTGGTACTGACTTGGCATCTGAAGCAATGATAGGTTACGGCGGTATTTATCCTGTTTTATTTGAAAATAATACTGCAGGTTACGTCGGTGGCGCTATTGATGTGAGATTGCCAATAGGTTCGACTTTAGCAGAAAGAAATCGTGCAGTTGAAGTTGTAAGAGCACAATTTGTTGATAACCAAGTAGGTTACACTGTGTATGAAAGTCTTGCACTTAAGAAAGACATCAGAGGTGGTGGAGCTATTTATATTATAAATGGTAGTTTGAATGTTGTTAAAGGTGTAGAATTCAGAGGCAACATGGTTAAAAATGGTAATGGTGGTGCCGTTGCTATGATTAATCCACAGTCAAACACAAAGAGATTTTTTGTTACTGATATTGATGTTGTTTCTTACGATGCATCTACAGGTTTGGCATCTAGTGTTATGTCAACTGACTCGGTATTTACAACATTCTGGAAAAACGGTGAAGCTACAGTTAATAAATACCCACCTGACCAAAGAATGCTAACAAGATTTCTTGATAATACTGTTGAATGGGATGAAGACTTCTTGGCAGACCAAAGCGGTAGTGGTACGACTCAAGTTGGTGCCGGTGCTATGGGAACATCAGAGAATTTGAACGGTGTTAACTTTACAGACCCGAAAACAGGGTTCATCGTTGGTGATAACGGTATTATCATAAAACTTATTAACGGTGGTACGGAATGGCAATTCAAAAAAGGTAATACAAACCGTAATTTGACAAAAGTGAAATTCCTAACAACTAATGTTGGATTTATTATTGGTAAGAACTACGTTGTTCTTAAAACAACAGATGGCGGTGAAACATGGGTAAAGAAATATGAAGACCCGATGATGAATGATAAAGTGTTGTTTGACATGGTATTTACAACTTCCAATATTGGCTGGGCAGTAGGTGAAGACGGAACCGTTTTGAAAACAGTAAATGGCGGTGACAATTGGACAAAATATGATTACGGAATATTGAATGATTTATTCTCAGTAGATTTTACTGATTTGAATTATGGATATATTTCCGGTGAAAGAGGTCTTATTTTAAAGACTATCAATGGAAATGAAGCAAATCCGGCTAATGTTATCTGGAGTACAAAAGTATCCAGTACTTTGCAGGATTTGACAAGTATTAAATTTACAAGCCAAAATGTTGGTTATGTGATAGGTACAAATGGAACAATACTTAAGACTTTGGATGCCGGTAACAGCTGGTTCCCAATGCAGTCGAATACAGATGCAAACTTAAATTCATTTGTCTTTTCAGACCAAAACACATGCTACATCTCTGCAGATGACGGTAAAATCATTAAAACTTCAAATGCAGGTGAAATTTGGACAGTTATTAACACTAATCTTTCAACAAATAGCTTAAACGGTTTGTTCTTCCACACAAACAGTTCGGGTTATGTTGTTGGCGATTTAGGAAATATAATTAAAACAACCGATGGTGGAGCAAGCTGGCTGGAAGTTGAGCAAGCTAATCAGAGCGAAATTGATGCCAAGAGATTCCATGCAAACGGTGAAACAGTTATTCCTGAAAACGGCATTGGCTTAGGTGGTGCAATGTATGTACTCGATATAGCAAGTATTGACAGAGCAACGACAAGACAGGATACGATTCAGTTCAACCGGGTAAGATTCCAAAACAACGAATCATATACAGGTGCGGCTATTTACTCGGATAACTTTGACTTGAAATTAATCTTTAACAGGTCATTGGTTGCAGGTAACAGAGCATTATCCGATATAGGTTCCACACAGAATATGATTACTGGTCCTTATTTGGTTGAAGAATCAATTAACCATACATTTAATAAAGCATCAAGCGATTTAGCCGGTGCAATTATTTACGGTGAAATTCAAGGTCCTTTGCCATCAGCAATCGGTCCATGGGCAGCCAACTCGATGTATGACAATAATGCAAGGTTCTTAATCAGGTTACCTGATGCTCCAAATTCCAAGGGTGCCTTAGCCGGTTCAACCGGTGTAGGTATGGGTGGAACCGATACATTACGTTCAAACTATTGGGGCAGAACAGAAGCCAACGTAACAATGGAAGTAGAAAATCTTCATATTCTTTCAAATGCAAGGATGGAAACATTCTTTGTTCACAGCGATGGAAACAGAAGATTAGACTTTATTTACTGGCAATCTCTTGCTGACAGGAATAATTTGGAAAGCCAATTTGGCAACTTGTTGTTCCAGGGTCCTTTTGAGTCAATAAATCAATTCCAGTACAAAGCAATTCCTTTAAGGAACACTGGTGATGAAAATACACCGGATGTAGCTACAAGTATTCCAGAGAATTTATTGCATTCAGGAAGAATATATGACCTTTACGATAAAGGTACCGATATTAAAGTAGCGGATTACACAAAACGCAGGATGAGCCCAATTGAAGATTTTGCAGTTGGAGTACCAACCTTGCTTGATAGATTTTTACCTGATGACCATACTTTGCCATCATATAATAAATATGTTAAGAGATACGTCAGAGACCCGTTCTTTGCCGATAGCGTTGATGAAGCATATAATTGGATTTATCCCGAATTGCACAGCTTGCAGGGTGAATTTAAAGCAGGAACAAACGGCAACTTCTATCATCCGATAGGTTATCCGTTATTCCTTGAAGCTTTAGCTAAGTATGAAACAGGTCTTTCAGACAGATACAACTTAGACCCGAGAACAATGAATGAAACGGTATTCTTTATAATTAACGAGACAACCGGTGATTTTATTCGTACAAACTTGAAACAGCTTTCACCAACATCACCTGTATTCAGAGCAAGGGTTGAGTTGATTCCTGACTCATCGAACAGAAACCTTAATCCGTTCTTAAGAAGAACATATGAAGGTCTTTTAAATCTTGGTACAGATGCACCTGGCGGAGATCCTAAGCTTTTGAAATCGTTGAGACATGATCCATACAACGAAGACAGAGCAACATTGGTAGGACGTAAATATGAAAATGACAACAAGTACTTCGGTGGAACAATGGCTCAAAGAATTGAAGATTTGTTCAGAAACCGCAACTGGTGGCCAGCTTCCAATCAAAGCTTTGGTACAAACTTTGCAACATTCTTTGCAGGTGAAAGATACCGTGCATTACCTGTAAATACAGGTGATTGGGTACGTATAGTATCTAGGTCGGTTCTCTGGAGAGAAGGCGTAAACAAAGCATTAGAAGACGGCTTGTTGTTTGAAATTACAAATTCAACAGAACCACCTGTATTCACAGGCGACGTAGTCGAAGTAAGAGACTTGATTATAAAAAAAGAACAAGCTTCCCAGTATCCTTGGGGATATATTGCAGGAAGACTCGATGATATAGAAATTGATGATTTCCAAAACAAAGTATTCGTAACTGAAGACAGAATGTATCCGGTACCTCAATTGATGTACAGCGACCCGTTTGCCGCAAGAGCAATCCACGGTGTTGCAAGGTTTAATCAATATGTAGTAAGATACGGAAATCAGCAACTTGGTTCAACAATCCAATATGCTTCTGACGGAGCAAGCAATGCCAAAGGAAGGGACAGAATTATTAACGTAGCCGGTAAGGATACCAATAATTTCTATGACCCAAGGTCATTGTACGTTCCCGACAAGTATTCAAACTTATACTTTGATTTTGTTGTTGACCCTAATTCAGGTTTGAAAAAATGGATTTTCAAAGAACACATTTATGCTGGCAAAGCAATTGACCAGACTAAATGGGGATTCACAAATCCTACACCTGATAATGTAGCAGGATTTATGATAATGAGAGGTCGTCCAACAAATCCTTTCGTAGTACCTGGTGGTGAAAACCTTACAGTAAGAGTTCACAACTTCCCACCTCACTACAGGACAATTGATTCACTCGAGGCATTGGATGAAGCTGACAGACCTGCACAAGATACAATAGATAAATTTATGGAAATATTCCCAAGCTATCTTAACACACCTGTTTATGATGTTACAAATGCAAGATACCTGCAACAGGATACGATAGATTTAGGAAGACAATATTTCAGAGAATATACTTGTAAGATATATGTTGTAGATAGTATTCCAATCTTCCTTAGCCCCGATGCTTTGGATGATAATGATGATCCGATTTGGCCCAAAGATGTTATCGTCGAAAGAAACATAGATGGCGATGAAACAACAATGGGAACATACGTACCATCGGTATTCCCATGCCGTCAGGCAAGAGACGGAAGATTGTTGGCTAATTTGACAAATAAATTAAGATTCCAGGCAGATTTCAATACTAATGACGAGTTGGAAGACAAATGGGCAGAAGCCGGCAACTGGAACTTTAGATACGGACGTACTGCATACGGATTCAAGAGCATTGCCATGAGAACGAATGACAATTCGGGTCAGGGCGGTGAATCGGTGATTATCGATCCTTATGTAATTGACACAACAGTATATGACGGTACAACTGTACTTGTACAGCAAAGACCAATCTGGATGGATACACAATTCATTCATGAATTTGACAGCGATACACAAGTTGATGAATTCATGGCAGATTATACTACATACGGACAGTTGAACATAAGAATTGACTCAGCTTTTGCAATGAGCTTGCTGACTCCGGCAGTTCAATTCAACCAGGCTTTGAATCTCGATACATTGTTCACGGTTGTTGTAAATGACGGACACGGTGGAATAAACAGTGCAGAAATGCCTGTTATGATAAATGTTGAACCGAAAATTACTTCGACAACATTGCCTGTTGCTAAGGAAGATACTGATTACAATCCTGAATTGCGTGATGATACAAGGATGATTAAAATCTTTGACCCGAACTTCTATCAGGACCATTGGTTCATGCTTGCTTATGACGATGCCTCATTGACAGCAGCCGGCTTAGATGAGTTGATATTACCTGATTCATTCGACAGAGACCCCTGCTTCCCTGAAGCCGGAAAACATTATCTGAGAGAATATGATCAGGGCGGCCAGTTGATATCAGACTTAAAGACAACTCCATTATGGTTGAAAATAAACAAAGAAAGCGGATTGCTTTACGGAACTCCTAGAGTAAAAGATGCACCAAGAAATGCAGCTTTAGGAAATCTTGAAAGAGTAACAGTATTGGTATTCGACGAAGATTCATTGTGTGCAATCAAGACATTTGATTTGCAGGTAGATTCAATTAACCATGCTCCCGGTATTACAGCTGCTCCCGAAGTAAGATGTATAGACCAGGGCACAAAGTATGAGGATGTAATCTTTGTATATGATAGAGACTTGATGAGAGGTCGCGTTTCAGGTGACCCGACTGAAGAACTTACAATTACAGTACTTCAGCCAACAGGTCTTGAACTTGAATATTTGGACGAAACCGGTACTTGGGTTAAATCCAACACAGTTACCGGAATCAGAGCAAAGGATACTGTTCAAATCAGAATATCAACACAAAGCTTCACAGCATTTGCAGAAGCTGACGGTAGAGTAACAATTAAAGTTATGGTTAAGGATAATGATGGTTTGACAGATACTTTGATTTACAAAGTAAAATATTCATTAGCAACCGACTTTATATGTGATGTAACAATTAAGAATAACAAGGGAGCTCAAAATACCATACAATTTGGTACAGGCTCCACAGCTACTACAGGTTACGGATTAAGCGAATCTGATACTTTAGGACAGCTTGACCCGAACTATTGCGAATATGAATTACCACCATTGCCACATCAAGATATATTTGATGTAAGATGGACAATTCCTAATTCAAATGGTGTTTATAGGAATGTATTCCTGACAATTTCACCTGATAAACAAGGTACTCAGTTGATTTACAGAGGCAGATTGCAATCAGGCGGTGAAGCAGGAAACACATCCAATCACTATCCTCTAACGATTACTTGGGACAGCAAAGATATACCACTTACAACTGATCAGACTACTAATCCATCGGGTGCAAGCTGGTACATAAGAGATGCTTATTCAAGCGGTAATATATTCTGGTTCAATATGTCTGACGGAGCAGGCGTATCAACATCAGATGTTGCTTTCACAAAAGAAGGAGACATCTACAAGCTGACTATATACAGCGATGTGATAGCCGCATTCCAGATACTTTATGCACATCCGGTTGATGTAAATGAACCGGTTGCAGGTTACTCGACAGGTATCGGCAATGCAATGCCAAATCCGTTCAGCACATTCACGAAGATAGATTACAGTGCTCAAAGTCGTGGACAGGTTAGAATTGAAGTTGTAGACCAGTTAGGCAAAACCGTCAAGGTTTTGGTTGATGAAACAATTGATGCAGGTAATTACTCTGTACAATGGGACGGTAAAGACAACTTAGGTAATGATTGTTCAAGCGGAACTTATGTTTGCCGCATGGTAACAGGTGCAAATGTAGTAACTCATCCGTTAGTTATTGTTAAATAATTTAAATAAGTTAGCAGGCTCATGCTAAATGAGCCTGCGGCTTAATACAAAAATGGAAAATTATTATAAAATATATAAGGAGTTAAAAATGAATAGAATTTTATTAATTGTTGTGAGTATTGCGGTGATGCTTAACTTTGCAATAACTACACAACCATTAAAAGCTCAGGTATTTGACGAGTATGGAGTAACGACTGTTGTTAGGGGTTTCCCCTACGCAGAGCTTACAACCGCAACTGACGGAAAAGTTACGGTAAATGCTGACTTGTTCAGATTACCTCCGATGACACCGGGAGAAACCGGAGTCAGAGCCAGGGATGACGGATTTTACAAAGTGTCGCTTCCATTCCCTTATGAGTTTAATGGAGAGGTTTATAATGACATTTGGATATGCGTTAACGGTTATATCGTGTTTTTGCCGCCAACCGAGCAATTACCGACATCACTAATTCCAAAGCATGGAACTTTTGATTTTGCAAATTTCTTCTTCTATTACAACGCATCTTATCCGAAGAACATCGTTGCACCATATATGGGCGACCACTTCTACAGGTCAGGCGATGATAACGTTGGTCCGGGTGAAAAATATTTGCAGTCACAAATATCTTACGGTTCGACTGACATCGACGGTGACGGCGATGCAGACGTATTCACAGTGCAATGGAAAGATTTGAACATTAATTACGATGACCCGGATTCACCGGTTGATTATCAAGGTATTAAATCCAGCGTTGGAAACTTTCAGGTAAAATTATATAAATCTGAAGATGTATTTTCCAAGCAAGGTAACATCGAATTTTGCTACGGTCAGGTTGGAGGTAAACATCCTTTGAACCCAACAACAGATACAAGAGTTATCACGAGAGGTGCCGCCATTGGTCTTAAAGGAAACAGCGGTAGCGACGGTGAAAAAGCCGACTTTTTGAATGGCTTGTACTTTGTTCGCTCTTGGAATGAAGACGACGCAAGAAATTATGTCAAGGATTCTTCGAAGAGTACAGTTGTAACATCAGTTTTGTGGCAGCCATCAGGTGGTTCTGACCATAGAGTAGTTCATTATGCTTTAGGCAGGAACCAAAAAGAAGAATACTGGGGTGACGGAGATGTTAACCTTTCTCAACTGGAAGGTCAAAAACATGCCAATATGCCACAATCAAGATTTGTAACGGTTACCGATGCACGTGATATTCTTCGTTCGATTGTAACAAGAATGCCATTGCCAAAAGAAAGAAGAAGAGAAGCTTATCATGGTGATGTCAACCACAACGGCAGATATATAATGTATCATGACCTTACTTGGTATGGTTGGAATGCAGCCGGAACTTCAAGACAATTTAAAGATACTATATTTAAAAAATTGTTAAGCTGGAAGAATGAATATTATGGTGACAGTGTCGGATTTATCCTTCATGACGTTTATACACCGGACGACCCTGCTACACCATTGGTTAATGAAGCAAGATGGGATTTAAAAGCAATTCCTTCAGGAGTAAATTCCTTAGCTCAGATTTTCTTTGAAGCATCAGAATATGACGCAGCATTAATTATGCACTATATTGGTGGCAGAATTCCTCATTTACCATACTTACCTGATTCGATAATGTCTCACGGCAAGATAACAGAAAATGGAAAGGTTGCTGACAGGATTGCATTGGGTACAGTTGTAAGTCTTGGTGAAAATCTTTATAAGATTCCCGTTTATTTGAACGGTTATTTCAATGGTCCTTTGGCTGTCAGAGCAAGTGTGAACGGTAGCATTGAAAATGTTACCACAACAAGTGATATTACTGCTGCTTACGATAATGACATGTTAGTGTTGGCAGGCACAGATGAATTTACATCTGAAACACCAATTTGCTTTGTAACAGTTAAAACAAGCGATAATGTATTGAAATTATCAGAAATTAGATTCAATGATAATGAAAGACCTTCTTTGTCAACAAATCTTGTTTCCGTGGAAGATGGACAGGACGTTGAGATAATGTCTCAAAATGTTCCAAATCCATTTACAGAGAACACTGTAATTTCAATTAACCTTGTTCAGGACGGTAACTATACATTACGCATTTATGATGCATTAGGTAATGTCGTTAGAACATGGGACAATGTAAATTCCGGTGCAGTTGCATGGGACGGAAGAGACGACAGCGGCAATAAATTGAGCCAGGGCGTTTATGTTTACAGATTGACAGGTGATAATCTATCAGTTTCCAAAAAGCTGGTATTATCAAAGTAAAATGAAAACAAGTTTTATTATGCTTTTTGTTTGGCTGCTGCTTTTTTGCAGCAGTCAGACAACAAAAGCACAAAATGAAACTATTGAATTGACAATGAAGCAAAACAGGGATGCCTGGGTTTGCGGGGATAATGACAGGGACAAAAAATTTATAATCTCTGTCAGTATAGGTGAGATAAAATATCAGGATTCGCTCTATGCAATACAAGTTTGGTTGAAATATAATCCTGATAAGTTGTTGTTTGTAAATTTGCTTGATAAAAATACTTTAGCAGAGTTCTTTGAAATTAAAGGTTTTAATGTGTTTGAGCCGGGAGAGTTAAACGGCTATGCCATGACAATGGGACAAAATCAAGCAGTCGGTAATAAGCCGTTATTAGCGTTTGAAGTTAAATACTTAGGCGATTGCCCAGACACGGCACACATTAATTTAGATGATATCGAATTAGATATATCAAAAAGTTTTTTGAATAGATTAAATTATAAGGATAAAAATTTAATCGTTGATATCAAGACTATGGAAACTGAAAACAGTTTTGTCAACGTTGGTTTTTTGCAGGATACACTTAAAGAGTTCAATGCAGATTCGACAGCAGATATTTTGATTGACTTGAATACAAATAATTTGCAAAGAATTGACAGTCTTGATTTCGAAATAAAATATAAAAAACATGATAATTATGAATTGACAGATATTGATTTGTTTGATGCAGGATTGACGAAAATGTCAATTGACAGTATAATCCGGAAAGAAGAAGGAGATACTAACAAGATAACGGTTAAAAGTCATTTGCTATCGGTTATAGAAAATGAAAACGTGATGAAATTGAAATGCAGACAAATCAGAAAGGAAAATGATACTGTCAGACTTGATATAAAAATATCAAGGATAAATGATTGCAGTTGTGCAACAAGTTTTAAAGGTGATAAGGTATTTATTTTAAGTAAAGAGGATACCACGACACCAATAGTTGAAGATGACAATGAAAATGAAGATATTAATATAGATTGTTATTATGATTTTATTGCCGATGATTTTGTCGTAAAGTCGAGGCAAATAAATTTAAGAAATGTAATTTTATTTGATATTATGGGCAGGTTAATTGAATATAAAAGTGATATTAAGATGCCTGAAGAATTCAGGATTGAAAGCGAGATATATGTTGAAGGAATATACATAATGCAGATAAAATTACTAAACGGTATAGAAATAAATAAAGTTTTGATAAAAAATTAAAGATTTTAGTGTTTAATAAACATTTGGGGGTACTCATGAACAAACATTCTTTACAATTACGGGGTTACCGTATTTTTCTGAGCACGGTGTTGTTGTTCTTATTTTTAACAATGACAACGGAAAATGCTTTGTGTCAGAGCTCATTTACTACACCTCAGGTACCAAAGTTAAGTCTCACCGGAGCGGATGACGGCTATAACACAGACTGGTATCCTGATGGTAGGATTTGGCTACCTGTTACACAAAGAGATGGAGCTCCACGCGAATTTTTGATGCCTGTATTTATTGATAATAAATGGTGGCATTACAAGGTGGACATCAATTATGGAAGATTATTGGTGCCAGAACCAATTTACAGCTTCAAATTCAAGATATTGTATGATGGAGTAGCTATTACTCCGGTGGACATCGTAACCACTCATCCATTTCCTGAAGATGATGCCAGAGGACTTAATGTCAGGGGTAATTATACTCCTCCGTTAGCTAAGGATTACAATATTACATGGAAGATACACAACGATCAATCTTACCATGATTATTTTCTTGAACCGGGTGATGCACCAATTAACCCTATAACAAAACAAAGAGGTAGGGTAATTGTAATTAGCGGTTCCGGTACTAAACCTTTGCCTTGCACGGATACAGCAACTGCCGATTATGCAGTATTGTTGTATATTAAATTCCGAGTTAATCTCGAAAAGGGCAAGATTTCTCCAACTGATTTGCCTTCGACCTATTCACCGATTTATATTTCTAACGATTCGATTTATTACAATGATTGGAATGTCAGAAAAGTAAGAGCATTTAATCATTTATTAAATCATCCGGAAATTGGAACAAAAATCGGCGATGGTTCTTTGTATGGAGACCCAACTACTCCTTCGGGTAGATTTATCGGTATGGGTGGCATGAATAACAGAAATGTTACTTTGTGGGCAACAGAGCCGATTCTGCCTGGTACAATCTATCTTAGCTTGACAAATGAGTTACCGAACATTTGGTACAATATGTCACGCCCGGGTTTTTCAGACCCACCAGTATGGGATAACGTTAACAATGCCGCAATTGCACCTAAAGGTACTTGGATATTAAGAGACCCGGTTACAGTTGACTCAGGTAAGGTTCATAAACCTGATTATGTAGATGGCAAAGTTTCATTCTTCCTGCAGAATTCAACTTCTAAGACAAGGTTGCTCGATGTTTGGGTAGAATCAGATGCTCCATGGCTCGTTTTTGACGTAACTTCTCCAAACAGAAGTAAAATTACGCAAATCAGCCCAACTCAAGCTTATGTTAATTATATTGATAACTCAATTTTAGGTGAGGGTGCAGATCAGCCCGACCCAATGGCAAATGAAACTGACCCTGATGAGGTTGTAGTTGTTACCATAAAAGCTGACCCCGACCAGGTAATTCCACACAACGGCGAAAAAGCAGGTATTTACGAAGGTTATCTTACTTTCCGTTCGCATACTGCCGATGTTAGTCCTGTCAGAATGCACGTTACATTCATCAATTTCAGAAACCCGTTTGAACCTGATGATGGAACAGTCGTTGCCGGTGGTGGTTTCAAAAAACAACACAGAGGCATAACATTATCCATCAGAAATTCTGAAGGTATGGTTGGGCAAGAAACAAAGGTTGTGTTTGGTACAGGACACAGAGCCACCGAAAGCTTTGATACTTTATTCGGTGAGTTCCCGTGGCCCGGAGCACAAACCGGCTTTGGTGCAAGATTTTATCATCCCGACGAACAAAAAAGGAATGATTTGGGAATGCCATTTGGTTTTGGTGACATGTTACCGAACAGAACATTTCCATTCTCAGAATCAAGAGATATTAGGGATATAAACGATACGAACTTCTCTCATATTTATCTTTGCAGATTTAATGCAAATGGCGTTAACAACTATCCAGTTGTTGTCGAATGGGATACAACAGACTTTCCTGAGGGTGCTCAGTTATTTATGAGCGATACTTTGTCGGGAGCATTGTTCCCAAGCGTTAATATGAGAACAAGTACTCACGTTGGAGGGAATAAGCTATCTTATGCTTTCCAAGACCCAAGTATTACTTCTTTCAAGATAGAATATACTTTACCAAGAGTTATTAATTACATTGATGCTTATGGTCAACCAAAAATTAAAAAAGGATGGAACTTGCTTTCATTGCCGGTAAGACCTTATAACTATAAATGGAATGTAGTCTATCCGAATGCTATGAACAGACCTTATAGCTTCTTTGGAAATGGATTGCAGGAACAAGACCTTGTTGTACCTGGTGTCGGCTATTTTGTAAAGTATAGTGATGTTGTTGATACGAAATTTAAAGGAGTTCCGCTTAAGAAAATCACTAAAGACCCGACAGACGACGGATTTAAAGATGAAGTCAAATTGTATCCTGGATGGAACTCAATTGGTGCTTTAACTTTTGCGATGAATGTTAAGGATATGTTATTTGACGAATTTATTCCCGGTCAAAGAATTGACAAGAATAAAGTATTATCTCATGGTATTTGGGGTTACAGGACAAATGTTGGTTATTATGAAGCATCAATTCTTGAACCAGGTCTGGGTTACTTTATGAAGTCCGTTGACGGTAAACATGGATTCTTAAAACTTATCCATCCTGATATTCAGAGAGTTGACGAACAGCTCGATTATGCTAAAATCAATGTATTGAACAGCAGTACAGAATTGGTAATTCGCGACAATGCTCAACATGAAACCAGTTTGTATATGAGCGGTAATGTCAATACTGATGTAACTTATTATGAATTGCCGCCGGCTCCACCGGAAGGATTGTTTGATGCAAGATTTTATACTAATACAATTCTTGAAAACAAGGATAATAGCATAATTAAATTGCAAGGTATTGATTATCCGGTATCTATTTCAATCAATAAAGCAGATGCCAACTATCAATTCCTCGATTCATATACCAATGAAATTTTGGGCTCAATCAATAAGGGTGAAACCAAGAATATCGAAATTGAAGGAACAGTTTCAAATTCAATCAAAGTTTTGAAATCAGATGTAGTAACTAATGGCTTGAGTGTAACTAACTATCCTAACCCGATAACAGTTAGCTCAACTATTAAATACTCTGTTCCTGTAGACGGTTTTGTTAGCTTGAAACTATATGATGCACTTGGTAATGTCTATACTATATTTGAAGGTAATGCTGTTGCTGGTGATTATACAGATATTCTAGACGCAACAAAACTTGCTTCAGGTAGCTACTTGTGCAAATTAACTTCAGGCACAAATACTTCGACTGTAATGGTTACAGTTGTTAAGTAATTTCGTTCCTGAAAGGGAATGGTTTTTCGATGGGCAACATAATTTATTTGTGTTGCCCATTTGTTTATTATAGATGTTATATGTGAGTATATTGCTTTATTGGGAAATGCAGTGGGAGAAAGTTTTTTTACGAAATGAAATTTTTTTTGGAAAAATTGAAACTTTTTTACCTTTTATGTGTTATATACAAAATTGAAATGGATGTTTTATGAAAAAGTTATTACTTGTTGTAATTATAATGATTGGTTACTGCTATCCATTGATGGCTATAAATTCTGTTGATTCTATGTCAATAAGCATGAGTTTTCGGGATGATGCCGGCGATAGCACTATAAAATTATTGATTGGGATACATAAGGATGCCACTCATAATGTTGATACAGCTCTTGGTGAGAGGCAACTTTTTGAAGCCCCTCCACCAGATGGTATATATGCCGTTTTGTTTATAACGGATTCAAGTGATATGAGCCGTTATTATTCTTATATTGATTTCAGACCTATTCCTGAGGAAGATGTATTTGTAAGGTATTACAGATTTAAGCTTTTTAACCTTATATCATCTTATACAATAAACTGGTCGAAAATTGGGGGTTATGTGGATTCTGCCTTTATAAAGGATATTGCAACCGGAAATCTGTTGAATGTTGATATGAAAGCTCAGGAGAGTTATGTGGTTGAAAATTACGGAATGGACCAGTTCAATGTGGTGATTTATTATAATAAAAATTTAGTAGCTGTAAATGAAAACGTTGAGAATAACGTTAAGGAAAACATTGATGTATATCCAAATCCGGTCCTGAATGAATTGAAATTTATTTGCAATGAAAATATCAGGAAGTACAAGATATTCAATTCTGCGGGATTGGAAATGAACCGGGGTGAAGTTAATGAAGCTGTTAACCGGTTGGAAGTTGGTTCATATTCACCGGGGTTATACCTCCTCATGCTTGAGGATAATAAAGGAGAGCTGTTGGTTAAAAAATTTATTAAATATTAAATAATTGGGATATATAATGGAAGAAAAGGACTTGAAAAAGTCAAACAATAGTAATAATGGGAATATAAAAAAGAAGGGAAATCCTTTAAAACAACAAAAAAATTACCAGCAAAAACCACAGAATAAGAATATCTTTTTGTCTGTGGTCGTGCCGCTTTATAATGAAGAAGACTCACTGCCTGAATTGATTTTACAAATTGAAAGCGAATTAAAAAGTATCCCACAGGCAAGAAACAGTTATGAAGTAATTTTTGTGGATGATGGCTCAAAGGATAAATCATTTGATGTCATAAGGTCAATCAGAAGCCGGAATCAAAATGTAAGAGCCATTAGGTTCAGAAGAAACTACGGAAAGTCAGCCGCTCTGGCAGTAGGTTTCGATAAGGCAAGGGGGCAATATGTTGCTACTTTGGATGCGGATTTGCAGGATGACCCTGCCGAATTTGCAAAAATGTTAGAAAAAATCAATGAAGGATATGATTTGGTTAGTGGCTGGAAAAAAAAGAGACATGACCCGATTACAAAAACAATTCCATCCAGATTCTTTAATTTCGTTACTTCATGTGTCAGTGGTCTTAAGTTGCATGATTTTAATTGTGGTATTAAGCTTTATAGAAGAGATGTAGTGAAATACTTGCAGGTATATGGTGAAATGCACAGGTATCTGCCGGTTTTGGCAAAATGGGGTGGTTTTAAAGTTACGGAAATTCCGGTGCAACATCATCCGAGGAGATACGGAAAATCCAAGTTTGGTTTTTCTAGATTTATTAAAGGTTTTCTTGATTTATTGACAGTTTGGTTTACAAATAGGTATTTGAAAAGACCTTTGCACTTTTTTGGTACTCTGGGAACATTAATCGGTCTGTCGGGCTTAGGTATAAATATCTATTTAACAATAGAATGGTTTTTGGGTAATACATATTTGACCAACAGACCTCTTGCTTTGTTTGGAGTGGCTTTGATTATAGTGGGTGTTCAGTTGATTTCAATGGGGCTTTTAGGTGAAATGATAGCCAAAAATACACTTGAGCAACAAAATTATAATATTAAAGAAAGAATTTGATTGGGGACAACTTATGCAGGTAAAAAATATTTTTCGGAGCGTTTGGATTGTTCTTATAATTGGATTAATCCAAAGCGGTAATTCCTTTGGGCAGTTAACCGGATTTCGTGTTTCGGGTGGACTTTCCACAATGGAGATTATTGGGAACAATATTGCCGAATATCCTTTTGTTTTTGTAAAACCTGAAGGTAAACTATATGGAGGCAGTTTTGACCAATCACAAAATGGAATAAGGTTGGAAGCTGTATTTCCTTTGGACACCGGCGAGATATTTGAAATTCCTGTTGGACTCGAATACCATCTTTTTCAAGGCAGGGAAAAAGAGTGGATGGAATATAAATCCGATGTCCGCTTAATGCACGATGTTGATGTTGCCTCGCTGACTTTCGGAATTAACTATTCGTTTTTGGAAATTAAACCTTTTAACTATAAGGCGAAGTTCTATCTTGGTGTGGATACGAAAATAAATTATTTTTTCAACGCAAGATTCAAGTCCATTGCTTTTTACTATCAAATTAAAGATACCGTTACAACGATTTATCAGACCAAAGACCCTGCGATGAGATTGGGAGGCGAAGTGCTTTTTGGATTAAACGGTGAATTGTATGAAAATATTAATATAGACTTTCGAGTTGGCTTGGGTTTGTTAAATCTGTTGGGGAAGAATGATGACAGAGGAGAGTTGCTGACACCGAATAAATTGATTAAGTCACAGGAAAATGAGCAATTATATCTTGAACCGAGTGAAGGTAGTGTGTTTAATTTTCACTTTATGATGATGTTGCAATACAGATTATAATTGAATGAACGAGCCAAAGTATTACAGAGATTGCAAATATTTCAGGGGTGATATTCCATGCAGTCCTCACAAGACTGAAGGAGTTCATTGTGAGAATTGCAATTATTATGCACCAAAGAAGGATATAATTTTAATTATTAAGCTGGGTGCTGTTGGAGATGTGATTCGCACTACACCATTACTGCATAAGATATGGAAGGAACATCCCGATTCATTGATTTGGTGGCTGACATTAACACCTGATGTTTTACCGAAAAGCATAGATAAGGTTTTTCCTTTTAATCTCGAATCAATTTTGACTTTGCGGGCTACGGATTTCAAAGTTTTGATTAATCTGGACAAAGATTTGCAGGCATGTGCTTTGGCAAAGCAAATTTCAGCCAAAGAAAAATTTGGATTCATATTGGAAGACGGTAAACCTGCACCTGTTGACAAGAAAGCAGAATGGAAGTTCCTGACAGGCTTGTTTGATGATGTCAGTCAGGCAAATACAAAGTCATATTTGCAGGAGATGTTTGAAATTTGCGGATGGGAATTCAAAGGTGAAGAATATATTTTGGATTCTAACGATTCAATCAAATGGAATATTCCAAAAGCCGATAAAAAAGTAATCGGATTGAATACCGGATGCGGTGGCAGATGGGTTTCGCGGCTTTGGGCAGAAGAAAATTGGATTGAACTGATTGAACATTTGCAAAAAGCGGGATATTTCCCAATGTTACTTGGTGGGGAGCAAGAAAACGTGAAAAACAAACGGCTGTCCGAAAAAACAGGAGTATACTACCCCGGTCATTTTTCTTTCGATGAGTTTATTTCCCTGATGAATCAATGCGATGCCATAGTTTCCGCAGTTACTATGGCTATGCATATTGCAATCGGTTTAAAAAAGCCTTTGGTTTTGATGAATAATATTTTCAATCGCAATGAATTCGAGCTTTATGGCAGAGGCGAAATAGTGGAACCTGAAAAACCATGCACATGCTTTTTCAGTCCGAAGTGTAAAAATCCCGATTACTTTTGCATGGACCATTTGAATGCACGAAGTATTTTTGAAGCGGTATTAAGGGCTGTGTGAACTGAAATATTTTTAAATTGAGGGAGCAAATTGCGATCTTGATGTTATCAAATTGAAAAATATTTATTTTTTACATTTTACACCAAACCAAATTTCAGGTATTTTTATTCAGTAAGCTAATCATTTTTTTATCTAAAGCAATGTCTTGCTTTAATGATACAATGGTTTTTAGAAATTTTGTAAAATCCTTTTTACTTAAAATCTTTTATAATTCCTAATTGAACTTTTAATTCAGGAATATCATTTTTCACAACAGACCAGACAATTTCATAGTCAACTCCGAAGTATTCATGAATCAATACATCCCTCATTCCTGCTACCTCTTTCCAATTTACTTCATTATGGGAATCCTTAAATTCTGCGGGAAGTTTTTTTACTGCTTCTCCGATTATTTCAAGACTGCGAGTAAAAGCCCTTTGAAGTGTTTCATCACCGGAATAATCGACTTCTTCTATATCAGAATGTTTTAGCAAATATTCAATCTCATTAAAATATGATGAAGTAAATCTTCAATTGAATGAGGCATAAACAGTCTCCTTTAGTATTTTATCTCTCATGTATGGTTTTAATGATTGTTCAGTCAGCAGGTCAATTTTTCGTTTGAAGATTTCAGATAAAAGAAAATACAGATTAACAAAATTTTTGTAATTCTTCTTGCCTTCCTCAAACTCTACAATAAAATCAATATCGCTCGAATCAGTAGATTCATTACGAACAGCAGAACCAAAAATACCAATACGAGAGACACCATAGCTAATAATTTGTCCCTTATTGGATTCAATTTCCCGTATAATATTTTCCCTTAGATTTTCCATAATTCCATTGTTATATATAATTAACTCAAAAATAAGATATTTTGGTTAAAATAAAAATATTTTGATAATTTTTCATCAGTATTTAATTTGAGGTCGCAAATTGTGAACTTGAAGTATTGTGTTTTGAAATATTTATTTTTTACATTTTACAATAAACCAAATTTCTTCCCAACATTTTTGTTTTACTGTTCTTTTTGGCTTCTTTACAATTTTCCCAGTACATTTTAAGAAACTATTTAGAATACTATTTGTAACTGAATTACAACCACTGTCAATTATGATCAAAATAGTTCAAGTTGTTGATGCTTAAAGTTCAAATCTTTACTTTCAATTTTCTCTTTATTAATAATTAAATAATAAAATATTTTTTCTATAGTTTTTTCCCCAATACCCGGTACGTTCAATAAACTACTAATAGAATTGTATTCTTCCTTTTTTACACTGACTACTAATTTTTCGATATAATTTTTCTTAATATCTGTAGACTTGGAAATATTATTTACATTATCTTTCAATAACAAGTTAGAAAAATTTTGATATAAATCATCCTTGGAGTTTTTGCTGTATAGATAAACCTCAACTGGAATGTCTATAGACGATAGATATTGTCTCATTAACTCGATTACTTGACCTTCTTTTAATTTCCCATGGCTAGCACCTAATAAAGGAAACGCTATAGAATTAATTTTATGTTTTTTATAGGATTCAATAAATTTTTGTAACCCCTTTTCTATATACTCAATTTTAGATGGATATTTCCAATCTCTTTTAGTCGGAAAATTCAGTATCCAATGATTGACATCGGATTTGTATAGCCATAACTTGCCAATATTAAAAATTTTTAAATCACACAATTCTTTGTAACGTTGGAACATTTCAGGATACCTTAATCGCATTTCAAATGCAATACCGGCGCCCATTACACCCACACAGTTGACTGTATTGACTAATGTTTGACATTTTGAATTAAAAATATTTCCTTCAATGATCTTCATATTAATAGTACCAATCCCTTGTTATATGACATTCTAATTTAAGATTATTTTTTTTAATTTTATTGTGTATATTTGCATTTACTGCACCTGAATAACTTCCAAAACCTAATATAAATTGTAAAGGTAATTCGTAGAAAACTAATAATTCTGCTTGTTTTCTTCTTTTAATATCCGGATCTTCTTCGGTTTCGCACCAAAATTCTGAATTAACAGCTTTAAAATCTATTTTCTTTAATCCACTATCATCATTATAGCATTTAGATAGATGATTAAATCCATGACCATCAAAATAGACAAATGGGTTACCAATTTTCTTTATCTTTTCGTATGTTGTAACAATGTAAATTATCTCTTCTTGAGACCTTTGAACTACTCCCTGATAACCCTTCCAGATATTGTATAGCATTGGTGAACGAGGACCAAAGTAAAAAGAAATATACTGGTTAAAAGAGCCATAAGGTGGAAAATTTATTTGCATATTACTTCTGCTTTGAATGAGTGAAGAATCTCCAATACTGATATAATTCGTATCTTTTTGAGGATGATTTGGACAAGTCAATTTTCCTGAATTAAAAATATAATCCAAATTATTAATATGAGTTATTCTGTAAAGCAATATTTTATTAAAGTCCATTATATTTTTCCCATTTTCAATTATCAATTCTCCATTAGACTACGTCTTCCAATACTGTCTATCCAAGCTTCTGTACTGTATGGCTTCGCTGATGTGCTCGGCTCTTATCTCTTCTGTGCCTGATAAATCTGCAATCGTACGGGCTACTTTTTGGATGCGGTCATAAGCCCTTGCAGAAAGTCCCAGCTTGTTCATTGCCATCTCAAGTAGTGATTTTGATGCGGAGTCGAGAATGCAGTACTTGCGAATGTCTTTTGAACCCATATCTGCATTTTTGAAAACTTTTTTACTCTTTTGGTATCTTTCGGCTTGAATTTTCCTAGCTTCCAAAACGCGTTGACGGACTAGTTCGGAACTTTCTCCTTTGCGTTCTGAACTTAGCTCCTGATATGGTATTGAAGGAACCTCAACTTGTATGTCAATCCTGTCGAGAAGCGGTCCCGAGATTTTACTCAGGTACTTTTGAATAATGGGTGGTGAGCATGTACAATTTTTCTTCGGATTGCCAAAGTTACCGCAAGGACAGGGATTCATAGAACATACCAGCATGAAATTTGCGGGATACTCAACAATAACCCTTGTCCTCGAAATCGTTATCGTCTTTTCCTCAAGTGGTTGACGAAGCACTTCAAGAACGTTTCTTGCAAATTCAGGGAGCTCGTCCAAAAATAATACACCATGATGTGCAAGAGAAATTTCCCCGGGACGTATCTTTGACATTCCGCCTCCGACAAGTGCAGCATCGGATATTGTGTGATGCGGAGAGCGGAATGGTCTTACTGTCAATAAAGCATCGTTTGGAGGAAGCATACCTGCAACCGAATGAATCTTTGTCGTTTCGAGAGATTCTGCAACTGATAAAGGTGGAAGTATCGAAGGAATCCTCTTTGCAAGCATGGTTTTGCCTGAGCCGGGAGGTCCGAGCATGAGCATATTGTGTCCACCGGCAGCGGCAACCTCCAAAGCACGCTTGACATTTTCCTGACCTCTCACATCGGACATGTTGTATTGATAATTGCTCTGACTTTCTTCAAAGAGACGGTTCAGGTCAACGACAGTCGGATGAATATCGAGAGTTCCGTTCAGGTAGTTCACTGCATCCGAAAGGGTTTCAACTGCGATAACTTCGATATCTTCGACGAGTGCGGCTTCTTCCGCATTTTGTTTCGGGAGAATTATTTTTTTAAAACCTCTGTCGCGGGCTTCTATTGCTATTGACAAAGCTCCGTGAATGTTCCGCAAACTGCCTTCGAGAGAAAGTTCACCGAGAGCGATAATTTTATTCAAAGTGTCGGGATTGATGTCGCCTTCTGCCGATAAAATACCGAGAGCAATTGGAAGGTCGAAAGCACTGCCTTCTTTGCGTACATCTGCAGGAGCAAGATTGATGATTATTCGCTTCGAGGGATAATTAAGATTCGAGTTTTTGATTGCCGCCATCACTCTTTCTTTGGATTCCTTGACGGCTGAATCAGGCAATCCAACCATGAAGTAGTTTGGAACTGCTTTTTCAATATGAGTTTCAATTTCCACAATAAATGCACTAATACCAAGCGTCGAAGCCGAACAAATCAATGAATACATAATCCTCGCCTAAAATTTAATTATGAATTTCAAATTATGAATTACAAATTACGAATTTTTTACATATTCATAGCTTGTAAATCGGATGAGGATGTAAAAAAATGGTAGTCTTTGTTTTATATCACTTCCAATAAGGATGGAGATTTTATTTATAATGAAAATAGATGATGTTTTAGAGTTTGATTTTTCAAATGTGTTCAATAATGAAACCTGCATGCGAGTATTCTTATTTTTTCATTCAGTACCTGATAAATTATTCTGTGTTCATCGGTTATTCTTCTTGACCAACATCCCTCAAAATCGTATTTTAATGGCTCAGGTTTCCCTTTTCCTGTGAATGGGTTTCTTGGGATTTCTTCAATAATTTTTAGGATTTTCAAAGCAGTTTTTCTGTCATTTTCAACCCACCAAATTAAATCCTGAAGGGCAAATTTATCAAATTCCAAGCTTTTCATGAACTTCACCAATTGTAAAACCATCGTTTCGTTTCATTGCTTCGAGAATTCGTTGTTTCATTTTTTTTGACGAAAGTAATTTCTCTGAATAGTCATCAGGAAAAATCGCTTTCCAAAATTCAATTGGCAGTACGACAGCAGTTGGTTTACCGCTTGTATCTGTGATATATTGCATAGAAACAGTTTCCATAATTTCACTGATTTTAAATAAATATCAAAATTACAAAAATAAACGATATTTATATTAATTTATTTGATGATTCGATTTCTTATAATCAAATGTCAAACCAAATGAAGGTCCTAAACCACTACCCGATTCATACCCTGGTGAGCAACTTGGACAATCTGGTATCTTTCGGAAATCTGCAGAATGGATTTTCTGTCCATTGGATTACTGCCTCTTCATCTGATAAATCGTATAGCTGCTTTAATATCAATAACGATACCATCAAACGTACTGCCTTTCCTGGACGACCCCTTCTTCTACTGTAATACTTTGAAAATTGCATGTCAAACTCCTGCCACGGTATTCTGTGGCTTAGTTGATATATCGGATTCTTCGGATTTAATGTGCTTTCTAAACTTTGATTAAATACCTGCTCTTGATTGTGATTTTTGTTTTGTCCACGCATAATTTTTCCACTTATTAGATTGCCAGATTTTTATACAAAATTACGATTTTCTTGCAAAATAATCAATATAAAAATATCCACAACTTATTGACATTTCTTGCACTTAAGTGGTTTTTCAGAATTGACTAAATATTTAATAAAGTCCATTATCTATAGATATTTTTCAAAACCGATATTTTTTATTCAAAACAAATATTTTCACAATCCATAGCCCATTTTATATAAATACAATAATCCAAGTTTTCAAAATATTAAAATTCAAAAAAAATTAATGTAAATGAAAAATTTATAAACTAATTAATAATAAAAGAAAAATAAATATTATTACCCATAAAAATAATCCAATATAAAACGGGATCTTTTTTTTAATTTTCTTTGGATGATTTTCATAAGATAATTTTATTATTGATAGCTTGTTACGATTAATAGTCAAGAATTTTATTAATATTAATCCACTTATATTTACAATATATTTCCATTTTGAGGAAAGATAAAGCAATAATAAAAATATAATTATTATAATAATTGCATAATACCACATAATTATTTTTCTTCCTTCAACTTAAGTGTTTCCTCTTTATTATTAATCATTTCTCCACCTTTTTTCAAACTTTGTTGAACACCAAATCTTATCATTCTACTAATTAGAAAATTCACACCCAAGAAACTTTGTCCAAATAAAAATTCAGAATACGCAGGGTTTAACGCCTCTTTATGAAATGGATTTTTTGTACCATCATTGAAATAAGGAAATTGCTCAGAACCTTGTGATTTTGATTTTGCTGCATTATCAATCATATTATAGAAATTTTCGGCAATCGGTTTTTTAGTATCAACACCGTAATCATTTATTTTTACTTTTGAAGGACCTTCATTATAAATATCATTTACAATGGGAGTAATATATTCATTTTTAAATTGTTTATCTGTTATCCATTTATCACCGTTCCATAATTTATCAGTTGTACCAGTGAGATATGTCGTACCAGAAAATTCTGATTTGCCGTTTGTCCTATAAGTGTATACTTTTTGCTCTTCACCAAAAGCATAACCAGTCTCCTGGATAATGGTTTCATCTTTTCCTTCCGGGTCAACTCTGCTCAAAGGATTATTCCTGCAATAATGATACGGCGACCATCCGTAATACTTCTCCCAAAGTGGGTCAGGCGAAGTAAAGCGACCGGAGAAGTCTTCGTATTTGCGGACACCATGTTCCATAGTACTTTAACTAATTATTTTTTTACCTCATCCAATTCTCAAATACACATTTTTATTGAATACTTTTGCATAATTCAAAATTGTGGAAATTCTTATATCTTCAGCATGATTTTCTATTCTGGAGATAGCTGATTTTTTGGTGTTTAGCTTTTCTGCCAACTGCTCCTGTGTTATACCCGAATTTTCTCGTAGCACTTTTAGCATTGCACCAATTTTAAATTTCTCATACCCAACTTCGAAATCCAACGCAAAGTCCTTATCTCTCTTTTTCCGTTTTTCTATATATTTTTCCAAATCATCTTTCATATTGCTTTCTTTGCTTATAATCCAACATTCTTTTCTTAGCGGTTTCTAATTCCTTTTTAGGGATTTTCATTGTCTTTTTTATGAACCCATGGGTTAAAATAATCAGGTTTTCTTTATCCCAAAAACACAGTAATCGAATTTGTTTACCGGCTCTAACTTCCCAAAGATTATCCGAACTATCTATCTTTTTAAAATACTGCTTTGGAACTATTTCAAAGTCCTTTACAACTTGAAGCGTCCAAACAACCTTTTGTGCTTGTCTGAAATCAAGGGCATCAATAAATTCTTCAACAGGACACTTGCCATCAGCCGTCCTATAAAATTCAATTCGTTTCATATTTTACTAAGTTAACATATATGTGAACGATAAATTATCAAATTTATTGGAGAATGAAAAACAATCCTAAAAAATCTTATTCAGCATAAATAAATAAATATCTGTTGAAGTAACAATTCCTACAAGATTGTTTTTCCAATCCACTACCGGCAGGCAGTCAACTTTTTTCTTTGCCATTTTTTCGACTGCTTTTCTAACGCTGTCCTCGGGATAAATAACGATGACATTTTTTTCCATGATGGTTCGGAAATCGGTGATTTTGTTGTGTCCTTCCTCTCCGAATTCATCATCGAAATCGTAAAGTTTTCTGAGTGTAAATTCCATAATTGTTCTTTCTGTGATTAGCCCAATAAGTTTTTTTCCGTCGAGAACGGGCAGGAATCTGAGTTTTTCACTTTTCATTAACTCGTCTGCGTTGTGAACAGTGTCGTCGAGACCAATTGAAAATACATTTTTGGTCATGATTTCTTCGATTTTTGTTGCTGTTAGCATATAACCTCCTTTATGTTTATATCGCAAATATAATAAAGTTTACTAACAAAACAATTTAAAAATTTTCAATTTTCAATTTTTCAATTTTCTATGATTATTTATTGTTTATGAGGTAAAATTTTGATTTATTTGAAAATAAATAGGATAACCTACCGGATTGAAAGAAATTTTCTTATTTTATTTGCTCAATGTAAAAAAGTTATTTAATTTTGTAGTTCTCATTGGGTCCGTAGCTCAGATGGGAGAGCGCAGCATTCGCATTGCTGAGGCCGTGAGTTCGACTCTCATCGGATCCACAGCTTTAGAAAATAGAAAATAGAAGATAGAAGATAGAAGATAGAAAAGGTAATTGACCCGTGGTGTAACTGGCAACACGTCTGACTCTGGATCAGAAGAGTCCAGGTTCGAGCCCTGGCGGGTCAGCAAGAGAAAAGGAGCTGTAAGCGGCTCCTTTTTTTTATTGAGTTTGATACACCAAATTTTTTTTAAATCATATATAGTATATTTCAAAAGAATTTAATAAATTAGTTTTATTGATTTTAACATTTTTTGGGAGGTGCTATGTTTGGGTTAATAAAATATGTTGGCATTGTCATTTTAATCGCACTATTTGCGAATTTTCATGTTGCTGCCGGCTTAAAAGACAAAGACATTCCTTTGGATTTGCCGACAATCACTACTAATCCTGTTATAACCACTTTATGTGCAGGTTCCAAGTTTAATGTAGCTTATGTTGTCAGCAATGATTTTGACCCGGGAAATATCTTTTCGGTTCAGCTCTCCGATGAATTTGGAAATTTTGGTATTCCAACTGTTATTGGAACTTTACAATCGGTTACTTCAGGGTCAATATTAGCAACTTTACCGAAAAATTTATCCGGTGGCTTCAGTTTCAGAGTCAGAGTTGTGGGCGCAATTCCAGGTGTAATAGGGACTGATAACGGTGAGAACATTACTATCTATAAACTGCCTTCGTTGAATATTGACGGCAACTTCAATCCATGTTCAGGTCAGGTTGAACAATACACAACTAATCCTGAGTTAAACTTTACATACAAATGGTCTGTAACCGGAGGAGTTATTCAGGGAAACAATACCGGAGCAAGCGTATTTGTTCTTTGGGGAACAGATTCCGCAGGAACTGTGCAATTGAGCAAGCAAGATGGTACAACAGGTTGTACTGATACTTTGGTTGCTGATGTTTCTGTCAGGTTTGCACCTGAAACGATTATTTTAACAGGCAAGTATGATGTTTGTGTGGATGAAGTCGTTGAATATATACCTGCTCCGGGTATGGTTGCCGTAAGCGGCTGGCTTTGTCAGGGTGGTACAATATTATATTCAGATGCTTCGAAAGCAAGAGTGAGGTGGAATTTGGCAGGTAGCGGGTGGATTGAAATGCAAAAGACCAGTGAATACAACTGCATTGGAAAAGACAGAAAAACTGTAACTGTGCGTCCAACACCTGTTGCTCAGATTATTGGCAATAATACTGCATTCTCAGGAAAAAGAACTTTGTACAAAGCAATGACTGAATCAGGCACTGCTTGCCGGTGGCAGGTTAGCGGAGGAGCAATGCAGGATTCGACAGCTGATAGTTGTTATGTTACATGGGGGCAACCCGGAAGCGGTCAGGTGCGTTTAATTAAATATTACATGACAACTGATTGCAGTGATACAGCAATGCTCGATGTTACAATCAATCCGGGAATGCCACTTGGTGAAATCGAAGGTAAAAATTCGGTATGTTCAGGCAAAACTGAAGCTTATTCAACAGATACAGTTAATAATACTTACATAAAATGGTATGTCAGGGGCGGAAGTATAATTGGTGCTGATAATGGTTTTAACATCAATGTTTCATGGGTTTCTGAAGGCAATGGTGAAGTGAAGTATGTAATTACCGAGTTCGGTTCTGGGAATAGAGACTCACTCAGTTTGTCTGTTACGATTAATCCTCTCCCAGAAATAATTTTTCCTGAATTAGGTGAGATTTGCGAAAACGATGAACCTTTGTCACTTAATATGGCTGAACCTGTCGGTGGGGCTTATACAGGCGAAGGCGTTGACATGGATTACTTTTATCCCGGCAGGGTAGGTGTCGGTCAGCATGAAATAACATATTCTTATACAAATCAGCAAGGATGCGAAGGAACTTTGACAAGAACAATTATTGTTAATCCGAAACCTGAAAAACCGGTTATTGAACAATTACCAATTTTTGATTGGCCGGAACTACGGATTGAAAATTATTACGATGACATTTCTTATCAATGGTTCTATAACGGAGTTGCTATTGAAGGAGCGATTAGTCGAGGGCTCAGTTGTCAGGGAAGAAAGGATGGTAATTATTCAGTTCAATGCATGGATACAAACGGATGCAAATCTGATTTGTCTGATGGAATTTATGTGCCAGTAGAAGAGCATAGCAAATTTGAAGGACTAAAAATTTATCCTAATCCTGCAGGAGATTTTCTTTTACTAGAAAACAAAACTAATCAGTTATTGAAGAAAATAGAAATTGTTGATTTATTTGGATATAAAATGCTGAATTTAAATATTCAGGTAATGGAAAATTTACAAAGACTGGACATAAGTAAAATTCCTAATGGTTTTTATATAATAAAATTATATATTAGTGATTTTGTAATTGCGGAAAAACTGATAATTAATCGGTAACAAAGAATTTGTCTGAACTTTGATTTTTATGATTAATGTGATTATTATGAATTATAAACTTAGCGGAACTTTACGAAAACTTTGTGTGCTTTGCGGTTAAAAGAAAATTTCAAGCAAAGTCGCAAAGTTGCAAAGACGCTAATGCCTGGATAACAGATAACAGAAAACGGACAACTGATAACGAAAAAAAGAAATATTTTATAAATTTAAGGATGGAAATTATATGAAATTTCAAAACATCTTAAAACCAATTAATAACTTCAGGGTTTACCTGTTTGTTTTATTTCTGTCATTATTGATTATGTCATGCGGAACATCTAAAGATGTGGTAACATGGAATGTGGAAATAAAAGACTCTGAAATTCCAATAACTGACAAGTGTAATCCGAATGTAAAAATGCAATCGGTCAAATCACCCGAAAAACCAAAACTTTTACCTGCAACCGAACTAATGGAAGCAAGGGTTAAAGTAATCGGTGTACCTTGTACTGAAGGAGAAAAAGCACCTTCGTATGAAATTCCTATCAGCAGAGTAAAAAGGATTACCTACGTTGCAGACCCGCTTTCACCACCTGTTCAGGCAGAAACATCAGACCTTGCAGTAATCGAAGGATGCTGTCGTGTTCGGGACGGCTGGTTTATTTTCGACAAGGTTGAAATACGAGGTATGCTTGGTTATAGAGGAGGTTCTGACAGCGTTGTATATCCAACACCAACGGGATATGACGTTTATAATTCATCATTTTTTGGCTTTGACCGTGGGGGCTCTTCCATGTTTACAGGACTGGAGCTTTCCGGATTATGGAATGTACCTTTCCTTGACCCATCCGGTGCATTGCAGTTAGGTGTTTTGTCAGGCATCTTGCCTGTTGATGAATCTTTATTTATTCCTGTTGGTTTGCATGGGAGATATACATTCAATCAAAACCCATCGAGATATTCTGAAAATTGCAATACATGGTATATGTATGGGACAATCGGTTTGCCTCTCGATTTCGAAACTGAAGCACCGCTTTTTGGAGAAAGTTCCGACTTCCAAAGGTTATTCTATGGATTTGGAATAGGATATGATTGGGCAATTAACTGCGATATGGATTTTTCTGTTGACTTAGGGTTCAGGAGAATGAATCTTCCTTTGCCTCCTTACACCTGTTGTGTTACAACACCAGAGGAAAACAGAAATCCCTTCAGAAATTCGACAGCGGTTTTGCTGAGATTTGGGCTGACGTTTTGAGATACGGTTGTGAGTTGAGAGTTGTGAGTTAAGAGTTTTTAGTGCTTTAGTATTTTAGTTCTTTAGTTTTTTTTAAGAAGAAAACGAATGTGAACGGAAAAAAGATGAAAATAAAAATATTAATACTGTATGCAATAATTGTTGGGATACTTAGCAATGTGTCCCTGCAGGGGCAGGAATTACCTGATACTGTCTGGAGTAAAAAGATTAATGTCAGTGATTTAAAATTTAGTCCTGACGGGAAGTATATATTTGGTTCAGCAGGTATTGATGGTGTTCATCAATTAGATGCGCAAACGGGAAATATTATCAGAACGATTAAGTTAGGTAACGAGCATCTCTCCTTTTCCCCAACTGGTGACACTGTTGTATTTTCTTGCAACCATCAAATAACATTGATTAAAACAAATTCTGGTGAGTTAATTGACACAATGATTATTCAAAATATTGGATTAAGTGGATGTCATGCTCAATTTACTATAGATGGGAGATACCTCGCAGTAACAACAGATGTTTATGGATTTGACAACCCTCAGATTTATTTTATTGATATTGAATCAAAACAAGTTGTTAAAACATTTTCAAAAATTTTCGATTATTCAACTAATATTTCTTTATCACCTAATGGAAAATATTTTAGTTATTGCGGATTAATAAAGGTAAAGAACTTATATTATTTAACTATAGTAGATTTGCAAACCTTCAATGAAAGACAAAGATTTGAAATACCAAAGAGTGCTGCTTACAATCTTGGTTTTACCCATGACAGTAGATTTGTTGCATATTATTTTCCTAATGCTATCCATATTTGGGATATTGAGACTAATGAATTGAAAAAAACAATAAAAATGTATTCAACAATTAATACAACAGATCCTGGTAGAGGTAGGATAGTCTTCACTTATAATTCCAAATATTTAATATACGGTTATTTCGACTGGGAAGACTTTGACCCTAACAAAATAATTGTTTGGAATATTGACGGAGATTCTTTGGTATACGAATATCCGTATTCTGCCTCGACTGCCATAGATATTTCAAAGGATGACTATATTATTTGTGCCGGATTCAGCTATTTAGCTCCAGGAGATCATCTTTATTTATTAAGACCAAATTGGAAAAGTACAGATGTTAGTGAAAAGGATACAGATAGATTTAATTATTTACTTAACCATGGAATTTTAAAAATTAAATTTGAAGAAACAATAATAGAAAAGCCGGTAATAAATATATATAACATTTTAGGTAATATCGTAGTGGCATATTGCAATGTGTCCTTACAGACAAATAACGAAATTGAAATGGATTTGAATTATTTAAATTGTGGAGTTTATTTTGTCGTGGTGGATGTTGGAGGAAAGAGGAGAGTAGTGAAAGTGATGATGGATTAACCCTATATCTATAGTTTAAAATGATGATGGAAGAAAACAGTCAAATAGAAAAAAAATCATTACGATTATTTAGCAAACTCAAACCCGATTGGAATGAGTTAGCTAAGGATTGTGTTTGCTTTGCCAACGCTTTTGGAGGTCATATATATATTGGCATTGAAGATGACGAACTAATGCCACCAGCCGCTCAATATATTCCGGAAAATTTATCTAATAAGATTATCAAAACCATACAAAATCTGACTATTAATGTAGCTATTACGGCAACTATTAAAACTGCTGAGAATGGTGGCAAATTCATTGACCTTTTAATTTTGCGTACTTCATCAACTATTGCAAGTACCTCAAATGGTCGTTATTATATAAGAGTTGAAGATGATTGCAAACCGATAATGCCCGATGAACTAAGCAGATTATTGAATGATAAACAGGCATTTGTTTGGGAAATGCAACAATATCTCAAAGTATCAAGAAATGACTTTGATAAAAGTAAACTTAATATTTTTTTAAAAGACATTCAATCTTCCGAAAGAGTGAGCCATTTTGTTAAGCAAAAAAATATTGATGAACTTCTTGATTATTACTTGTTCGCCAATGGTTCATATTTAACAAATCTTGGAGTTCTTTGGATTGGAAAACGTGAGCATAGAGCAAAACTTCTATACACTCCTATAGTACAATTTATAAAATATAACGAAATCGAACAAAAAGTGAAGAAGCTGGTTTGGGATGACTATTCTTTAAATCCTAAAGAACTTATTGAAACAATTTGGGAAGCTATTCCGGAATTTCGTGAATCAATTGAGTATCCGGACGGTATTTTTAGAAAAAGCATTTCGAACTATGATGAAGTAGTGGTTAGGGAAATAATCGCTAATGCTTTAGTGCACAGACCTTATACGACAAGAGGCGATATTTTTATCAACATGTATCCTGACCGATTAGAAATTCACAATCCGGGTATTCTTCCTTTAGGCGTTACCCCAAAAAATATTCTACATAAGTCTGTTCAACGAAATCCACATCTATCCAAGGTTTTTTATGACTTAAAGTTGATGGAAAAAGAGGGAAGCGGATATGACAGAATGTACGAAGTATTATTAACATCAGGAAAGAGTATCCCAAATGTGTTAGAGCAAAATGACAGAGTTGTTGTATCAATTAAAAAACAAATTATAAATTCTGATATTATTAATTTTTTAGATAAAATAAGAAAGGAAATTCAGCTGAAATCTAAGGAGTTAATTGCTCTTGGGCTGATAGCTCAAAATAACACATTAACATTAAAAGAGCTAAGTAAATACATAGGACTTGATGATATACTGGTTTCAAAGGATTGGGTATCAAGACTTGTGGAATTGAATTTAGTTAAAACTAAGGGTAAAACAAAAGGTATGACATATTATGTAGATAATGAGTTACTCACACGAATGCAATATAAAGAAGCTACAAATTTGAAAACCATTGAGTCACACAGGTTAAGGGAGTTGATACGAGAAGACCTTAAGAAGTATCCAAATAGCTCTAGAAGAGAAATTCATCAAAGAATCGGAAAGGAAATTCCTGAACGAACACTTAGAAATGAAATCAAAAAGTTGATTGAAAATGGCATTATAGTAAAAAAAGGGAGTACAATAGATGCAAAATATTATTTGACATTATTTTTAAACTCTGTCAAATAACTGTCAAATAAATATCGAGTATATTCTTATATATTAGATACTTAGTTATTTGACATGAATTGGAATTGTAACTTTGAAGTATTATAATATTTGTCAAATGATAAATTGAATAATGGGTTAGAAAAAATTAATTTATATAAATATTAAACGGGAGTTTTATGAAAGTTATTAGGTTAATGAAAATTGTATCAAGTGTATTGTTGCTGTATGCTGCTGTTAGCATTCTCTTTCATGCCTGCATGGAATCAGTACAGTCGGAAGATACTGAACTAAGGACAATCAGGGCAACTGTCTTGAAAATGTATGACCCTGCTTCAGGGGAATTTCTGCCTGTCCGTGGTGCTGACGTTACTGTCTTTGAATACAAAGATGGAAATCAGGTCGAATTGAAGACTGTCCAGACAAATGAAAACGGTATGGCTATCTTCGACCTTGATATTCTGGTCATCGGGAAACTTTTCAGCATGAAGGCAACATATAACTCAGAATCACAGGTCAAAGATTCACTTTTAATTTGCAATGACACTTTGGTCAATTTCAAATTCTATGATGATTTGGAAAGTATTGATTGTTCCAATCTGAACAGAAATGATACTTTGATTTTCTATGACAATGACGGAAGTCAAAGATTAAAGAAAAATACTCCCGAGAATATCAACAGTTACGAAAGATGCATTACTTATGTAGTTTCAAACAACAATGCAGGTGCTATTGAATTTCAATTGCCAACAGTACCTGCTCCGTATGAGATATCATCTATTTATGTCGCAGATAAACCTGTCAACATAAATACAAAAAAGGTCTCGGTTAATCCCGGTGAATCAATAGTAATATGCTATTCGGTCAGCACAAAAACAGCAGGGAACTTCCCAAATACTTTACCAATCAATGTCCGCTGTGCAGACGGTACTCAGGGAGTTTTGAATCTTGTGCTTCAGGCAGAAGTAGTCGAACCATCCTGCGATTGTACGGACATAAAAACATCGGCAGAAATAATTGTCGAAGAAAGAGTGGAAGTCGGAGAGTCCTTAACATTTGAAAATATTGAAGTGTTTGTTAATAATGCCGCATGTACTGTAGTTATAACTCAGACGGGAACCGATTTGGCTGACGGCTGGACAATTACATCGCCGACTTTTCCTGTAACATTAGCAAAAGGAGATGTTTTAAGAATTACTGGCAAATTCTCTCCGGCACATGCAGGAACTTCAACAGGAGAATTAAATTTGAACATCAATCCAGAGGGAACTAGCAATAATTGTCCATTTGATATTACCTTTGAAGGTGAGGGCTGTTCGCCAACATGTCCATTTATAGGACTCGACGGAAGATTACCTCTTGAACTTTTTGGAACACGTTCACCTTATGCTGATTATATTTCAAACAGAAGCGACAACAATGTTTTTATTTCTGTCTCGAATTTAAATTCAGTTGCTACAAAAATATATTATGTAAAAAATGCTGATTCTTCCTGCGGGGAAGTTACTATAAATATTGAAATGATACCTGCTGATAATTTCGCCAGAACATATTTCAGTGTTACACCGAGCAAATTGTCACTCCTGCCCGGAGAATACGGACAGGTGGAAGTCAGCTTTACTGCTCCGACTCTTGCGGAATTACAAACCATACTTCAGCAAAGAAAAGGTGCTGGACCTTATACTGCAGCTGACAGTTCTTTCTCGATACGATTGCGGTTAATCAGCAATAATTGTCAGCAGCTCATTGATATTACTGCCAAGGTAACTGCATTTCCCGATATTAGCCCCATTATCAATTTAAGGGCTTATGACCAGAGAACAACACAAAAGCCGAATCCTGAAAACGAAGTTTATTATTTTGGTTTTGGTTCAAGAACTATTGTAAAAAGCCCAGATGGTTCGAATGGACCTTATCCACCGACATTAGGTAATATTTGGATTGATGTTAACGACAATCTACCTACGGCAAATCCCCCGCAGGAACCGATTTTAAAACTGATTGATAATGCAATTGAAATTAAGCTCTGGCAAAGAAATTATCCGGAATCGAAATTTTCCGATGTACCAGTTTTAGTCACGGAATTCGCTCAAGACCCTGCATATAATGCCGGCTACGGTCCAGGACCAATTACAGGAATTGCCGTCGAAGATGTTTATGCAATAAAATTTGATGATATGACGTATGCACTAATGTATATTAGAAGAGTTGACAATGGTACGGAGAATACTTCGAGCAAGCAGTCGGGAATCGAGTTTCGGGCAATTTATCCGATTTATATTTATTAAACGATAAGGAGAAAAATATGGTTAGTTTTATAGCAGACAGAAGTCAGAAGTCAGAAGACAGAATCCAGCATTCAGAATTCAGAACTCAGAATTCATCATTCATCATTTTAATTGCTCTGTTCTTTTTAGCATCGGCAGTATTGCTAAATGCTAAGGATGATTTGAGCGGAGGAGTATTAGATAAAAATGTAAATTCGGAATATGAAGATTATGGTGCTTATGTTATCTATGGCATTGATACCGACACATTATTTTTTACAAGTTCCCGACCTGTCGAAAAGAAACGCAAAATTGCAATTACAGCAGAAATGTTTTTCAGTACAAGACCTGCGAGTCAAAGATACGTAATGAAAATAAACGAGGGCTGGTCAAAAGCAAAACAAATTGTTGCAGAAGGTTCAAAAATTGCTGAGTTCACACGCGGCTCGATTGCCTTCAATTCATCGAGAAGTAAAATTATTTTTGCTGCCGAACGCGATTTGACAAATGAAAAAGCTCAGGGTTCGAGCTATCTTTTTGATTTATACGAAATGTATAAAGACCTGACCGGTTTTTCTCAACCTGAGGCATTGTCGGTTGTGAACGAACCTGATTATTGGGATTCTCAACCCGCATTGTCACCTGATGGCAAAGTTTTGTTTTTTGTTTCAAACAGAGCAGGTGGTTCCGGTGGACTCGATATTTGGTATTCCGTAACTGATTACAGAGGCATGTGGTCAAAGCCGCAGATTGTTCCGAATATCAATACTGCAGGCGACGAAAGCTCCCCTCATTGCGGTAATGACGGTTATTTCTATTTTTCATCGAATTGGGACTACCAAAGCAATAAGAAAGGGACAAAAGGAAAAGAAATTTACAGAGCAGATTATTCCAATTTTTATGGGCTATCATTACCATCTAACCCTGTTCTATTAGATAATGCTATTAAAAATGATGCGACAAAGTACGGACTCGATATTCCCGGGAATATTGAGTATAATTCCGGCAGTGACGATGAATTCCCTTACATAAGCGAAGACAGGAAATCAATTTTTATAACTTCAAACAGAAAAGAATCTTTTGAAAAAAGGAATATATTCGCTTTTTCTCTTCCAAAATCCAGAATCAGATTGCAGGTAAATGTAAGTGAAAAAATACTGGACGCAAACGGTTTTATTGTCAAGGATGCCACTCCTAAAGTCGGTATTAATTTAGCTTTGATTGATAAAGCTACAAATGTTTCAAAAGAAATTACATCAGGCTCGCCTTATGAAGTTGATGTTGACAAAGAATATTCAATTAAGTTTTCTAAATTCGTTGAGGAAGAATGTTACAGCAACAGGATCGAAGGACCCGAAGGATTAACAATCAAAACTGTTCAGCCGTTTGGAAGAGACACACTTTTTGTTGAAAATGTTTTAATAGTCAGGCAAAAGGTAGAAATACCACCAATCGTTTTCAACTCCACCGATACTCTTCCTTATTTTATTACAGGATACTGGTATCCGAATACTTCGGAGAATTTACAAATATACAGGGAAAGAGAATCTAAGGGATTTTTCAATAGAACGGGTTTTGTCGATTCCACCGGATATGAATATCATAAAATCACTGAACAAATTGATAAAAGTTTCAGAGAAAAACTTTATGAACCACTTGAGGAATTATTACCCGCCTTTCAGGATTTTTGCCGTGATACACTTTATTTGAAAGTTACAGTTCACGGTTATACCGACCCAAGAGGTTTGTCAGGAGGTGAAGACCATCCCTATCGTCCTGAATCCAAATACCAAAGGATATATCCTGATGAATCTATAACAGTTGGTATTGACGAAAGAGGTCAGGAAGTAAAAATACCATCCGGAGTAAATATGTGGAATTACAATTGGCCTGTTAATCCGGAAGACAAAGAAGGCAAATGGATAAAACTGCCCAATGAAGGTGAAAAAGGAAATATCTTATTATCAAAGCTCAGGGCTTATTTTACCTTTGTTACTTTCGACAATAAAATGGCTGAGATATCTCCGATTTATCAGCAAATTAGAAATAATGGCAGAATAATTCTCGATGCTGAAGGTTTTGGAATTGACAAGGAAGGATTCAAAGCAAGAAACCTTAGGGACGACCCTCAAAGCAGAAGGATAGAAATTTATCTCGACATTTTGAGACCCGAAGAATTGGCTTATCATAAGCGTCTTCCGGGAGGTCAGCTAAAGCAAACTCCTGTTGCTGTTAAAACAGATTCTCCTGCAACACCTATAGCATCTGTTCCAAAAGTTGAAGACAATGTTGAGCATGTTAAAGAACCCGTTAAACCAGTTGTTGAACAAGTTCCTGAAATAAAGAAAATTCTCGAGGAAGATACTAAAACTGAACCGGCTCCTAAATTTGAAACTGAAGAAAAATATACTGATGAAGAAGATATTGATAAAAAATATGAAGATGTGAAACCAGTCCATATTGTGCAGCCCTTACCTCCTGCAAAGGATGACCCAAGGATTCAGAAAGCAAATGCTGAAAGGTTTTGTTATAAGATTTACTATAAATCTTATGAAGACTATCAGGAAGCTTTGAAAGCAAAGCAAATTTTATCTGCCGCAGGTGTTGAAGATGTCCGGGTTGTCGAAGTTATTGATAATTTGGGAGGTAACAGAACTTATGAACTGTATTCGGGTTGTTATTCAGAAGCATTTAAGGCAATTAATGCCATGAAACAGGTTAATTGGACAACAGAAGTATTGAAATTGAGTAGAAATCCTGTTATTATCAAATAGTCGCAAAGAGCCGGTATAAATTATTTATGTAAGTTTTTTAAAATATTACCAAGGATTATTATGAAGAATAAATTATTTATTATATCATCATTACTTATAGTTACTTTATTCGGTTGCCAAAACTACCGTACTCAAAGGGATAAGGATGTAGTAGCCGAAATAGAGCAATCGAAAAATGACTACGAAATAAGAACTTCGAAGAGTGTTTATATTCCTAAAGATGGTTCAGGTCCTGTTGCGGGTTTTTCAGATGCAAACAATTCCGATGTGATAATAACATTCAGCGAACTTGGTGTTGCGCAATTTATCGAAAATGGAAAAACAGCGAATTTTATTTACGAAGGGATTGACCCTGATGATACATATATTATGTACGAGTCCTACGGGAATGGTTATAATTTGACTTTGCGAAAAAAAGACGACAGAGTAGGAGTTAAGTTTGAAAAATTATGTCAGTTATTCATCGTCGGCAATCCATCTTTGACAAACGTCAGAATTCCGGATGAATTGAAATATGAGCAGATAATCTGGACACCAAGAACAGATGGTACCTGGGAGCTTAGAATCGGCACTACCGAAAGAGGATGCAAGAGCAAATCCCTCGACGAGTTGCAGAAAATGAGGAACAAACACTATGAGAACAGTTTACCGAAATAGGATTACTGTTAATTGTCAAGGGTGGATTTTTATACACCTCAAACCTGAATATGATTTATTTAGTTAAATAGAGATATTCAGGTTTTTTATTTTATTAATCGTTATTTCTCGAAATTCTTCCAAATTAGAATCACTTAGCATCCGATATGTTTCATCTCTGAGTTTGCCCCATTTCTCATGAACAGGACAAGGTGTATCCGGTGAACAGCCCGGAAAACCCAATACACAATTATGAAATATATCCATTCCGTCAATAGCGACAACTATTTCTATCAATTTTATTTGATTAGCCGGTCTTCCCAGATAAAACCCACCATTTTTACCTTTTCTTGAATTGACAATTCCATTGAGTGCAAGAGTTTGCAGCACTTTTGAAACAAATTCTTTTGGCACATTGATTTCCTCAGAAATTTCTTTAGCACTTTTCATCACATTTTTATCTAAAGATGAAAGATAAAGAACTGATTGAAGTGCCAGCTCGCATTTTTTTGAAAATATTACAGTCATATTACTCCTTTTTTTACAAATTTAAAAAAAAAAAATTGGAAATAAGATAAAAAAGTCTTAATTTTGAAACAGACTTTTAAGTCTGATTAATGAAAGTAAATTTAAATATATTTTTAGGAGAAACTAAAATGGCTGATAAAATGAATTTTAAAACTGATTTAGGTTACAGTGATGGTAGCATCATTAGTAAAATGATAATTAAGAAAGAAGCAGGAAATGTAACATTGTTTTCATTTGACGAAGGGCAATCTTTGAGTGAGCATACTGCTCCTTTTGATGCTCTCGTGCAGATTGTTGAAGGCAAAGCTGAGATTTATATCAACAGGATTGCGCATGAACTATGCGAGGGTGAATCAATTGTTATGCCTGCTGACATTCCTCATGCAGTTGTTGCTTTAGGTAAATTTAAAATGTTGCTGACAATGATTAAAAGCAAAGCTTAATTAATATATAATATAAAATGTAAAATGAAAATAATACGTTTTAAAATTAAACTTTACAAACTTTATCAACTTTAAAAACTAACAGGGAAAAGAAATGAGTGAATTGATTAATAATTCGGAAAACAGAAAGAAACTTCTGAAGCACTTGATTTTACAGCTTCACGAAGGTACTGCACCTGAGCAGGTAAGAAGCCAGCTTATGAGTCTGATGCAGAAAATTCCTTATGGTGAAATTGTCGAGGTAGAACAGGAATTAATTAACGAAGGATTGCCTGAAACTGAGGTAATTAAATTATGTGATATGCACGGCAAAGTACTTGAAGGAAATATTGACCATACTTTTGCTAAGGAAGTACCCGAAGGTCATCCTGTTGATACTTTCAAGAAAGAAAATGCGGAATTGGCTAAGGTTGTTGAGCAATTGAACAATTTGTTGGTTGAAATAATAGCAAACAACAGACAGCGAAAGGCAGACGGAATGGGAGAATATTTGAATAAATTAAAAGCAATGTTGAATGCATTGATGGATGTTGATAAGCACTATCAGCGCAAGGAGAATTTGCTGTTTCCTTTTTTGGAGAAGAAGAATATTACAGGTCCGCCAAAAGTTATGTGGGCTAAACATGATGAGACGAGAGATAAGCTTAAAGCGGCAATAGAAGCCTGCAACAGTGAAGCTATTGCAGATATGGATGATTTTCAGTCGGCTGTGGAATATTTATTCAAACCTGCAACAGAAGCTATTACAGATATGATAATGAAGGAGGAGGAAATACTTTTTCCAATGACATTGGATTTACTGACAGAATTGGATTGGTACGAAATTTATGAGCAGACTCTTGAAATTGGTTTCTGTCTTTATGATCCACAAGTTGAATGGCATCCTGAAGGTGCAGAAACGCATGAATCGCATTCAAAAATTGATGAGAATATGATTCAATTACCTTCAGGTAGTTTCACTCCGCATGAATTGAATGCACTATTGAATACTTTGCCATTTGACCTGACTTTTGTTGATAAGGACGATAAGGTCAGATATTTTACTCAGAGCGAAGAAAGAATTTTTGCAAGGAACAGGGCAATCTTAAAACGTGATGTCAGACTTTGTCATCCTCCGTCAAGTGTGCATATTGTTGACCAGATAATCGAAGATTTCAAGACAGGTAAACAAGACAGGGCACCTTTTTGGATAAATCTTCACGGGAAGTTTATTCATATTGAATATTTTGCTGTGAGAGATGAGAAAGGTGAATATCAGGGGACTCTCGAGGTCAGCCAAGACTTGACAAATCTGCGTGCATTGGAAGGTGAGCAGAGATTATTGTCATATGGTCGGTAGTTTTCAGTGGATTGAATAGTTTTGAAAAGAGAAAATAATTATAGCATGACGAAGGAAAAAAAATGGAAAATAGATTAATAATAACACCTGAAACAAAGGTATTTGATTTGCTGAAAGAATACCCACAACTTGAAGATGTTCTTATCGAAATAACACCTGTTTTCAGGAAATTGAAAAATCCGGTATTGAGAAAGACAATAGCCAGGGTAACAAATTTGAGGCAGGCAGCAGCAGTCGGAAATGTACTGTTAGAGCAGATAATTAACAGATTGAGAAAAGAAGTAGGACAGGATAAAATGGAAAATATAAAGGAAGAAAAAAAATACAATGATTCACCGGCATGGTTCGATAGCTCAAAAGTAGCTGAGAGTTTGGACGCAAGACCGATAATCAATTCCGGTGGACATCCTTTAGACACAGTTATCAAAGCAGTCAAAGGAATGCACAAAGGAAATATATTTGAATTGATTACTCCCTTTTTGCCAATGCCTTTGATTGACAAGGTTGAGCAAATGGGTTTTGAATCATGGTCAACACAAACCAGCTCTGATGTATTCAAAACGTATTTCTTTAGTCGTTAATTTCTTTAATTACTAATTAATACAAAAGAACCAAAGAACCAAAGAACGGACAACGGACAACGGACAACGGATAACGGACAACGGACAACGGACAACGGACAACGGATAACGGACAACGGATAACGGACAACGGATAACTTATAAAACTTATTAAACTGGGGAACTAATTTATGTTGAGACAAATAATTGAAATAGATGAAGAAAAATGCGACGGATGCGGTCTTTGTGTACCTGAATGCCACGAAGGTGCTTTACAGATTATTGATGGTAAAGCACGGTTGATTAGTGATTTATTTTGCGACGGGCTTGGTGCCTGCATAGGACATTGCCCACTTGACGCAATAAACGTTATTGAACGTGAAGCGGAACCTTATGACGAAGTCAAGGTTCTAAAGCAAATATTAAAGCAACCACGTTCAGTTTTGAAAGCACATCTGATTCATCTGCTTGACCATCAGGCATACGAGCATTTGGATACAGCTGTTGAATATCTGGAAATCGAAGGCATTGACAATCCAATGAGTGAAAATGAAGAAAAAGAAACACATCAAAGTGTTTGCGGCTGTCCGGGTTCGAGAACTATTCAGTTTGACACTCCTCAAAACGAGGCAGATTTTGAAAGTCCAAACATTTCATCAGAGCTAAGGCAATGGCCCGTTCAATTGCATTTGGTAAATCCCAATGCTCCGTATTTTAAGAACAGTGAGCTTGTCATAATGGCTACCTGCGGACCAATAGCAAATGCTAATGTTCACAGGGATTATATTAAGGATAAATCAATTGTTGTGGCATGCCCAAAACTTGATTATACGGCACCCTATACAGAAAAATTGGCAGAAATATTCAAAGTTGGGAATATTAAGAAAGTAAATGTCGTTATTATGCAGGTGCCATGCTGTAGTGGATTGATGAAATTCGCAACTGATGCTAAGAAGATAGCCGGCAGAGAAGATATGCTGATTGTCGAGCATATTCTTGATTTGCAGGGGAATTTAATTCAGGTGCTAAGGGCTTGATTGTCAATAATAATTTAAGAAGTTTAAAAAAAAAAAAAAGCTGTCAACTACTTTGCTAACAGCTTTTTTTATTTATCTCGATTAAAAATTAATTTAATTTTTGTCTGATTTTCTTTTCTGACATACCGCGTAAGTAGTAAAGTTTTGCTCTGCGAACGACACCTTGCCTTAATACTTTTATTCCTTGAATCATTGGCGAGTAAATCGGGAAAATACGTTCAACGCCAACGCCATTTGAAATTTTACGAACAAGAAACGATTGGTTCAAGCCGGCACCCCTCATTCCGATAACGACACCTTTAAAATTCTGGATACGTTCTTTTTCTCCTTCGACAACTCTAACTGCAACGTTAACAGTATCTCCTGGGCGGAAATCGGGAACATCAACAAAATTTTCACCGTCTTTCTTTTTGCGAAATTCTACGGTGCGTTCCTTAATCATCTCTTCTACTATATGCATCTTATTCATTTTTCTAATCCTTGTAAAGTTAAGAACAACAAAATTAACATTATATCCACAAAAAAACAAATAATTTTTGCAATTTTATCAATTTGTTTCATTCAGCGAGCAAAGAATTCAGATTTTTCGAGATTCTTCACTTTGCTCAGAATGACTATTTTGGATTATAATGTTCTACTTAACTATTGCTACCTTTTTTGTTTGAGTATTTACTCCTGATGTTAATTGTATATAATACATACCTGTGTTAAGTTTATTTGGAGCCCAATTTATTTTATAAGTTCCTTCCGCCATTTCTTTCGATATTATCTTATCAATAAGCAATCCATTTATATTATAGACATCCAAAGAAACCTGTGAGTTGCCGGGAATTCCTATATTGAATGAACATGAATTAGTTACAGGATTTGGTGTCGGGTCTGTGATATATAAGCTTCCGGGAGTAATATTTAAGTCTTCGACATTGGTAAATATTCCTGTTGTGAAATTCCAGATTTCCGATGCATCTTCACTTTCACCTCTTGAATTTATTGAATAAACCTGCCAGAAGTATTCGGTTTCACCCTCAAGACTTCCAACAGGAAATCGTGTCGGTCTGATAACAGTATCTACGACAATATCCTGCCCAACTGTATAATGAGTTGAAATCTGAATCCTGTATTGTGTTGCCCCTTCACCGGTTTTCCACGTCAAATAAGCATTTTGCACAAGATTTTCTGTGTTTTTAGCAGGTGTTAACAGTTCGGGTGGTATAGGATAATCCACCTGGCTGTTGTCTGTGATAAAGTTTCTTAAAGTCGAAAATTCTCCAAAACCTGCTTTGTTCGAACCGCGAACTCTCCAAAAATAAGTGCTGTTACCATTTAAATCTGATACGGGAAACTCGGTTACAGTCAAACCGTTTATATCGAGAACCAAAGGATTGAATGAATAATTCTCGGCAACCTGCAAGTTATAATCATCTGCACCTTCAACAGTTTGCCATGACAATTTGCCGTTTTTCCTGCTGACCCCTGAAGCACCGTCCGCAGGAGATATCAATATCGGTTTGCCTGGAACTGTTGTAGTTATTTTTAAAGTCGTAAAGCTCCAAACCTCAGACCAGTTGCTAAAACCGACAACATTTCCTGCTTTCACTTTCCAGTAATAAACCGTTTGTCCATCGAGTTCAGGAACCGGTAGTTCAGGTTTTGTAAGGTCTGGACTTGTTATAACTATATTGTTAAATGAAACATCCTTTGCAACAAGCACCTGATATTTATCAGTATTATCAACCCTGTTCCATTTCAGTTTATCGGCTTTTGAATCGAAATCAACTGTGCCATCGAGAGGATAAGCAAGAACAGGTACATCAGGGACTTGTGGCTGACCGCCTTTGTCCTGAATCAGTTTAACTATTTTGTTTGGTTGAATAGAAAAATATTCTTCATAAGTTGTAGTGCCGGGCCACCTGACTTCTACCTTTGAAATTTCTGCCAATCTGCCCAATCCAAAATGCAGGCGAAACGGCTTTTGCATTTTTTGTCCCCGCCCTAAAGAAACTTCCTGAGTGAAGACACCATTGTTTGTATTTACCCTGACTCTTGCACCGATAATATTGCTTTCCTGACCGGGTTTGCCTTTTAAATCCACCTGAAGCCAATCATAAGTAAGGTCATAAAAATTTTTAAATAACCTGAACTGTCTGTTGTTCGACATTGCCAAATCAAGCTTTCCATCGTTATCGAAATCAACCCAACACGCATCTTCGCCTGTAACAATTCCTTCCAAGCCATATTCAAATGTCTTATTTCCGAAAGTATGGTCATTGTTTTGCTGGTAAAAGTCTATGAAACGGCATCCGTAAAATGTAGTTGTGATTAAGTCTGCCAGACCATCGTTGTTTGCATCTCCCCATGCCGCACCTGCATAAGTTTCCTCATATCCCAAACCAATAGTTGATGTAAAGTTAGTTGCATCGTATGTGTCAGTAAAGGTAAAGTTTGGAGAGCCATTGTTTTTATATATCGTCAACGGTCTGTGGTCATAATCTTTAATAAATCTCGGATGAGCAAATTGCGAGAGCAGTAAATCCATATCGCCGTCATTATCGTAATCGTACCAGTCAACACCAGTTCCGTGGTTATGTCCCGTAGTATTTACGTCAATATTCTTTTGATTAATAATATCGGTAAATGAACCATCGCCATTGTTTTTATAAAATTCATCCCATTGAAGAAAGTAATTGGTTACGAATAAATCCAAATCTCCGTCATTGTCAAAATCCACAAACTGTGAGCCGCGACTATTGCGGTTACGGTTAACTATCATATTTGCAGGGTCCCATTGTTCATTGGGATAGTTCCAAGTGCCGTCATATTGAGGATAAAGAATAGTTGTGTTGTTGGTAAAATTGTTGTTTTTGTCATTTAAGAAAAAATAATTTGGTAGCGGTTCAGGGTAGGTCTTCCATAGTTGACCAATGAATAAATCAGGATAGAAATCCCCATTGACGTCAGCAATACTATAGCATGATACAGCATGGAGTTCGGGTATGTTTAACTCTTTTTCGCCGAATGTACCATCGCCATTGTTATAAAAAAGTATGCTTTTGGTACCGACTCCCTGATTTAGAAAAATTATATCCATATCACCGTCGTTATCATTATCAACAAATATATTTGCCGCAGGTGTGCCATATAGACCTGCTTTAGAAGTAATTTCCTCGAAAAACTGACCGCCCTTGTTTTCATAAAGTTTTCCGCGTACGAGCAAATCCTGATATCCGTCATCATTAATATCAGCAAATGCTATAGTGCCGGGATTTAAATTTGTTGGCAAATCATACTCTTCGGTTATATCGCGGAAATGATACGATGGTGTTTTTGTGGGATAATCAACTATCACATCAATTGCAAAAGCATTGTCACCCAAAGCCCAGCCGGCTTGTTGTCCGTCATTTACGAAAAGTGCCTGGTACTTGTATGTACCGCCATCCTGAGAAGTACACCAGGGGGTTTGAGCAGTTTGGTCAGAAGCAAAGAACATCCCCGGCGAAATTTGAGTAAAGCCGACAAAGAACTGATTGCCGTCAATATAGATATCGTTTATATCAACGCTGTTTGCCATTGCGGTTGAGGGAGAGGCATTGAATGATTTACCATTTTGTCCCCACAAAACCTTAAGAGTCGAACCAACAACTTCAGGAACTGATGAGCCGGCTTCCTGTCCTGCTATATACATATTTGCAGTACCGGAATTACCATAGAACCAAACAATTACTCTTTTAATATAGCAAGGTGCTTCAGGGTAGAAGTGAGCCCATTGCATTGTTATGGAGTTGTCAGTATAAGCAACAACACCACTACCTTTTGCCCAATAAGTTAATGTATCAAGCTCGGCATACGAAGAATATATCATAGATATAAACAGCGAGAGGAATATAAATATCTTTTTCATTGCATCACCATAAATTTATGTTAAGTAAATTTATCTAAGTTAAAAAAGTTTGATGAAATGAGCAAATAAAAATCTTAAGTCTGTTTGTTAGGGTTTGGGGTATAGGGTTTGGGGTAGTTGGTTATTGGTGGAAGGTTTTCCATCCTTTGACAAGCTCAGTATAGCGGTAGAACGGAGATGATTACAACATTGAGATTACATTAATATTTTAGAATTTGTCATATAATAAGAACTCTCTTATTTTTTAGTGCTTTAGATAATGAAAAAATAAAATTATGGGTGAGTAGAGAATTACTTGTAGAATTTAAATTTTCAATATAAAATTTAAAATCAATTTAAAAAGTAAAATTTAAAAATTATAATAGCAATAGGATTACAAAAAATAAACAAATAGATTTTAAATAGTTTGGAATGCTTTATGGAAAAACATCAGATTCAGGAAACTGATTTATTGGTTGTCGGAGCCGGAATTGCAGGAATATCATCTGCACTGGAAGCGGCTGAGACTGGTTACTCCGTAGTACTGGTCGAAAAAAGACCGTATATTGGCGGAAGGGTTGCCCAGTTAAATCAATATTTCCCAAAAATGTGTCCCCCGACATGCGGACTTGAAATTAACACAAGAAGATTGAAAGATAATCCTTTAATCAAACTTTACACATTGACAGATGTAGTTTCTCTGGATGGTAAAGCAGGGAATTACACTGTAAAAATCAAGGTTAAGCCACGTTATATAAAAGATGATTGCACAGACGAACAGCTTGAAACTGCTTCGAAGAATTGCTCAGTGGAAATCGCGGATGAGTTTAACTATGGTTTGAATAAAGTTAAAGCTTTGCATATTCCATCAATTAATGTTTATCCGATGAAGTATGTTTTCAGCAAAGAAGGACTTTCAGCTGAACAGATTAAACAGGTGGAATCGGATTGCGGGGAATGTCTTGATTTGTCTCAGCATGATGAGACTATCGAAATTAAAGCTAAAGCAGTTATTTATGCAACCGGCTGGAAACCTTATGAAGCGAAGAATCTCGATATTCTTGGTTATAAGGATTTTCCAAATGTTATCACTAATGTTGAGATGGAGCGGCTTGCGTCGCCAAGCGGTCCAACAGCAGGTGTGATACAAATTCCTGGAATGAGAAATGAAATCAAACGGGTTGCTTTTGTTCAATGTGCCGGTTCGAGAGATGAAACTCATCTGGAATACTGTTCTTCGATTTGCTGCCTGGCTTCGATGAAGCATGCAAGATTTGTAAGAGAGCAGTATCCTGATTCAGAAATTTATTTCTTTTATATTGATATTCGTTCTCCCGGAGCTTTCGAAGATTTTTACAATGAAACTAAAAAAGACCCTAAAATTCATTGGCACAGAGGAAAGGTTGCTAAAGTATTTAAAGAACTAAATTCAAATCAATTAATAGTTGAGGCAGAAGATACGTTGACAGGCAAACTGAAACAAACAAAAGTTGATTTGGTAGTTCTTGCAACGGGAATGAAACCTTCGATTAATAGTAATTTTCCATATAGAGAAATTATTGATGAAAACGGTTTTATAAGAACAGATTTGGCAGATACTATTATCGGTTGCGGAGTTGCAACAGGACCAAAGGATGTTGCAGGATGCGTTCAAGAAGCCACTGGTGCAGTAATGAAAGCGATTCATATAATAAAGGAGGGCAATTAATATGGCAGACGAAAGAAAAATCGGAGTTTATATTTACTCCGGAGATGGAATTGCTGAATCTTTTGATTGCAATAAATTAGCTGAAAATATTAAAGAAGATAGCAGTATTGCAGTATGTAAAATCATGAAAAATCTTTGCACAAAAAAAGGTGCCGATGAAATACGGAATGATATTGATACTGAAGGACTGGGAGCTGTTGTGATTGGTGCGAGTTCACAGCGTTACCATACCGATATTTTCACATTTGAAAATACCATCATGGAAAGGGTGAATCTTCGCGAAGCTGTTGCATGGACACATGAGCCAAATGATGAGCAGACTTTCGCTCTTGCTCTTGATTACATGAAAATGGGGATTGAAAAAGCAAGAATGGTCGGCATTCCCGAGCCAATGGTCCTGGATATTAACGATACTGTGATGGTTGTTGGTGGTGGTGTTACAGGTATGAATGCCGCAATTGCCTCAGCAAAGGCAGGGTATAGGGTGGTTCTCGCAGAAAAAGCATCTGAACTTGGTGGCTTTTACAGAAAACTATACAAACTGACTCCTAGAAAAGCACCTTATTACTCACTTGAGGAAAATACCTGTGAGGCATTGATTGCTGAAGTGATGTCTATTCCGAGAATTAAAGTTCTGACTAATTGTACGATAGAAGAAACATCGGGACAACCCGGTATGTTCGATGTTAAAGCAAAAGTAAACGGAGAGGAGTTAACTTTTCAGGTTGGGACAATCGTTCAGGCAACCGGCTGGAAACCTTATAACCCGAATAAGCTGGAGCATCTTGGTTATGGCAAATTTAAAAATGTCGTTACGAACATTGAAATCGAGGAATTTGCAAACAATGGTGGCATAAAAAGAAAATCTGATGGTGGCGATATTAAAAGCGTTACTTTTATTCAATGTGCCGGTTCGAGAGATGAAAATCATTTACCATACTGCTCAAATGTATGTTGCATGAGTTCTTTAAAACAAGCAATGTACATAAGGGAGAAATACCCTAATGCCGCTGTCTATGTGATTTACAAGGATATCAGGACACCGGGTAATTACGAAAAGTTTTATAAGAGAATGCAAAACGAAGACAGCATTTTCCTCACAAAAGGTGAAATTGTTGAAATGAGGGAAAATGAAGATGATACAATTTCTCTAGATGTTGACAACACATTACTTGATGAGAAAATTACAATAAAGAGTGATTTGGTTGTTCTTGCAACAGGTTTGGTTCCTGCTTCAGGACCGGAAAGAGTTGTAGCTACTGCAAAAGAAGCTGAATCAGAAACAGTAAAAGTGGAAGACCCGAAAGACCCGGTATTGAATTTGAAGTATATTCAGGGACCTGAACTGCCAACATTGCATTATGGTTTTCCTGATTCGCATTATATCTGCTTCCCTTACGAAACAAGAAGAACTGGTATTTATGCCGCAGGAGCAGTCAGGGCACCAATGGATACTGCATCTGCGAAAAATGATGCTTATGGTGCTTCACTCAAGGCAATTCAGTGTATCGAGAATATTCGTAAAGGAACAGCTGTTCATCCGAGAAGCGGTGATAAGACTTATCCTGACTTCTTCTTCCAAAGATGTACTCAATGCAAGAGATGCACTGAAGAATGTCCTTTTGGTGCATTGCAAGAAGACGTGAAAGGAACACCACAGCCGAATCCAAACAGATGCAGAAGATGCGGTATATGTATGGGTGCTTGTCCTGAAAGAATCATCAGCTTCAAAAATTATTCTGTTCAGATTGTTTCGGCAATGATTAAATCAATTTACATTCCTACAGAAGAAGAAGACGGTCAAGCAACTCCGAGAATAATTGCGTTTATGTGTGAAAACGATGCTTATCCATCTTTGGATATTGCGGCAAGGAAGGGATTTAAAATATCGCCATATATTCGCATAATTCCTGTCAGATGTCTTGGCTCGGTATCAACAAGCTGGATTGCAGATTCATTATCAAAAGGTTTTGACGGTGCAATTTTATTCGGTTGCAAATATGGTGATGATTATCAATGTCACTTTATCAAAGGAAGTGAACTTGCGAATAAACGTATGGAAAATGTTCAGGAAAAACTGAAACAACTTGTACTCGAACCCGAAAGAGTTGAACTGCACATGCTTTCGCTTGACGAGTTTGATAAACTGCCTGAAATTATGAATAAGTTTGCAAAGACGATTGAGGAGATAGGTCCGAATCCTTATAAAGAAATGTAGCTGTGCAATTGATAATTAACAATTGACAATGAGAAAACCATAACAGATAACGGACAACTGAATACGGATAACGGACAACTGAAAACAGATAACGAAAAAATAATTATAGAAAGTTAAGAAGGAGTTGAAATAATGGCTACAAAAGCTGAACTTGAAGCAAAAGAAGCCCAATGCAAAACAGTTGAGGATTACTGCAAACTTGCTTTGGAAGCATTGAAAGAACCTAAAGATGAATCTTATGCAAAAGAGCTTGTAAGCAATGCAGAAGGCGATTGCTCGATGCCAAAAGATTATATCTGTGTTGCTGAGGTTTATGTTAAATTGGGTAATAAGGACTCAGCTGAAGAGTCGTATCAGGAAGCTGAAGATGCCTGCTTTGAACCGATGGAGACAGCTATGCTCGGTCACAGTATAGCAGTTTTTCTCGGCGATAAGGAAAAAGCCAAAGAACTGCTTGAAAGCGCTGCAAATTCTGCAAAAAAGGTTAATGAGATTCTTGCGATTTCCAATTATGTCCAATCTGATTTGGGTGATGCAGAACTTTCAAAACAACTTTTAGGCAAAGTGGAAAGTCAGCTGAAAAGTCTGATGGATTATGTCGAACTTGCAAAGACAATTATCAAGGAGACAGGTGACAAGGAAACAGCAAAATCATTTTTCAAAAAAGCTGCTGACAAACTTGATGGTATTTCCGATGCAGTAGAATTTGCGAATGCTATTATCGAATTATTCGCTGATACTGAAATGGCAAAGTCTGCTCTTGAAGACGTTGCAGATGATGCTCAATTTACAAAGGACTACGTTGCACTGGCAAAAGGTTATATGAGCTTAGGAGACAGCGAAAAAGCTAAAGAGCTAATGGAAAGCGGCAAGGAATTCGCCATGACCGGTGAAGAAAATATTGAACTCGCTGATGGCTACTGGACTTTGTTCAAAGACAAAGAATCTGCTGCTGATGGATATGGTAAAGGTCTTAACGACATCAACGATAAAGAAAAACTTCTTTCCTTCGCAAAGACAATTGCAATAGATATGGAAAATATCGAATTGGCAAAGAAATTTTATCAGAGAGCAGAAAGCAAGATGTCAGGTGCAAAAGATTTGACTGGACTTGCTCAGGCAGTTGTTGAAGTTCTCCATGACAAAAACTATGCAAAAGGAATTTATGACAGGGCAGTTGAAAGCATGGAAGTACCTCAGGAACTGATGCTTCTGGCTGGAGATATTATCAAAAATCTCGATGATAAATTGTCTGCAAAAAATGTTTATGAAAAAGCATTGGTTCAAATTGAAAAGTTTCCTGTGTATCTGGAACTTTTTGATGCAGTGATTGCAAATATTCAGGATATTGAATTCGGCAAAATCATTTTACAAAAAGCAGAAGAAATTGCAGGAACAACCCCTGAACTGCTTCAGCTCACAACTAAATCTTATGATGTTTTACAGGATAATGGATATTCTTCAAAACTACTGACCAAAGCTGAAGAAGTGGTAACAAATCTGAATGAAATGAAAGATGTAAACAAGACCGTTAAAGAAAAGTTCGCAAATGATTCCGACTGGATAAAACGTGTTGACGAAAAACTTGAGAAAAGAGAAAAGAATCAGGAGAAATATGATGCATATCAAAAGCGTGAGGAAGCGGCAAAGACATTTAAGGATTTGAGATTGATTGTTGACGATATGATGGCTGAGCTCGATGACAAATACTATGCACAAAAGCTTTTAAAAGCCGCTCTCGACAAACTGAACTCACAACAATTCAATGTCGATAACTACAGGAAACTTATTCAATCAATCGCAAAATATTTGAATGACAGCAACTGGATTAAAGCAATACTGAATGACCTTAATAGTAGCAGGGCACTATTCTTTTTCGATTACTGCGGTACTTGTCGTTTGGCAATTGAGGAAATGCCTGATAAGGAAGCGGGCAAAAAACTTGCAGAAAGCTATCTTAGTAGTCTCGAAGAAAATACAGATTCAGATACAAATAAAACAGCATATAACTATACTGACCTTGCGAAAGCTGTAAACCACCTGACAGGTGATGGAAACTGGGCAATCCATCTGCTGGAAAAAGCGGCACAAATTGGTGGAGATTGTCTTACCTTTGCATATATCTCCCATCTTGCAAGATTGTTCAATGACGAGAAAGCATCTGCATTATATTTGGAAAAAGCGGCACAGGAACTTGATTCGGCTACCCAATATCATGCTTTTGCTGAAAGATTAAAAGTTCTGAAATTCAAACCTGAAGAAATCAAAAAGCTTTATGCAGGTGGCAGCAAATTGAGTTCTGCTCATGAGAAACTTTCATGGGCTGAAGGTATCGTTGATGTGCTGAATGACAGGGATTGGGCAATTAAAGCTTACAAAGAGATTGCACCAAGCTTCAAAACTGTTGATGAGAAAGAAATTTTCGAAACCAGCAGGAAAATCAGATTTGAAAGCAAGTTCTGCTGAAAAGCATTTTAAAATAAATTCAGTCAACCGTTGAAGTAGTCAGCGGTTGATTTTTTTTATCCCATCTGATTTCGTTTTGCGATGAATTCCCGCATCGCTTTGTCGAATGGGTCTGACGTTGATATTAAGTTATAATCAATATTTGCGTTTCTGCACGCTTTCTTAATCCCTGAAATGAATTCATTCATGGTTTGTGCATAAGCTTTTTGAATTTGATATGGCTGTGTCGTCATTTCGTCGCCAAGTTCGATATCCTTGAAAATTGCATCTCTTCCGAATTTGAAATCAATTTCTCTTGGGTCTAAAATCTGAAAAATAAGCACTTCGTGTTTCTTATGACGAAAATGCTGCAATGCACTTATAACGGATTTCATATCATCAAAAAAATCACTTATGATAACAACCAATCCTCTTCTGCGAATTCTTTCGGCAAGCAAATCCAATGCCTGCGATGTTCCTGTTTGATTTGCAGGAGTTGTCGAATCGAGCATCCTTAAAATGTTGTGTATCTGTGACTGACGTGAGCTTGCAGGAACAAATGTTTTAATTTCCGTATCATAAAGCGATAATCCGACTGCATCCCTTTGCTTAATCAAAAGAAATGATAATGCAGCGGCAAGATAAGAAGCATATTCAAATTTTGATATATTTCCGTTTGAAGCAAATTTCATTGAAGCACTTGCATCAACGGCAATCATACTTCTTAAATTAGTTTCTTCCTCAAACTGCTTAACGTAATATTTGTCTGTTCTTCCAAAAACTTTCCAGTCAATATGGCGGAACTCATCACCCTGCCTGTACTGGCGATGTTCGGCGAATTCAACACTGAAACCATGATACGGTGAACGGTGCAACCCTGTGATAAACCCTTCGACGACAAGCCGTGCTTTCAACTCGATGTTGGCAAGCTTTGCTATCGTATTTGGTTCGAGATATCTTCTGTAATCGTCCATTATTTCGTTATCCGATTTCTGCTTTGAGCTTTCTGCTTTGAGCTTACTACCTTGAGCTTTCTGCTATTGAAAACTACAGGTAACGCTTCATCAATATGTTTAACAGGGATAATTTCAATACCATCTCTAATTTCCGGTCTTATGTCTTCAATATCTCTTTTATTGTCGAATGGAATGATAACTTTACTAATCCCAATTCTTCTTGCCGCAAGAAGTTTTTCGTTTAAACCGCCAATCGGGAGAATATTTCCTCTCAACGTAATTTCACCTGTCATTGCTATATCACCTTTTATCGGTTTACCTGATGCCGCGGAGATAAGTGCCATGGCAATTGTAATTCCTGCAGAAGGACCATCCTTTGGAATAGCTCCTTCGGGAACGTGTATATGAATTTCTTTTTTGTTATAAAAATTCTCGTTCAATTGCAGTGATTTGTAATTTGCACGTACGAATGATAATGCCGCCTTCGCCGATTCCTGCATGACATCTCCCAATTTTCCCGTTAATGTCAATTTTTCGGAACCGGGCATTATGGTAACTTCAACCGGCAATGTATCTCCACCGACACTTGTCCATGCTAGCCCTGTTGCTACTCCGACCTTGTCTTCAAGTTCATCTTTCTTCGACTTGAACTTTGGTGCTTTAAGGTATCCTTCAATTTTTGCATCATCAATTACAAATTTTTTCCTGCTTATTTCCTTTTTGAATTCAGGATTATCTTTTAAAATGGTCCTGACTTGTTGTACTTCTGTATGAACGTCATTCTTTGAATCTACAGAGTCAGTGTTTTTATCAGAAGCATTAACATTTACATTTGAAGCAGGTTCTACTTTTTTCTTAATCTTCGACATATCAAAACCAGTAATGATTTCCTTTGCAAGCTTTCGGAAAATCGAAGCAATTTCTCTTTCGAGGTTTCTTACTCCTGCCTCCTGTGTGTATTCCCTTGTTAATTTCATAAGAGATTTATCGGGGAAAGATATATTAAATTCATTCAATCCCATTTCTTCTTTCAATCTTGGTATTATATGTCTTTTGGCGATTTCCAGTTTGTCGGGGTCAAGGTAACTGCTTAGTTCAATAATTTCCATTCTGTCCTGCAAGGGAAGAGGAATATTATAACGCACATTTGCAGTTGTTATAAACAAAACGTTTGATAAATCATAATCAACTTCAATATAGTGGTCGTTGAATGCTACGTTTTGCTCAGGGTCGAGAACCTCAAGCAATGCAGATGATGGGTCACCACGAAAATCCATGGACATTTTATCTACTTCGTCGAGCAGAATCACGGGATTTACCGTACCTGCTTTTTTCATAGATTGAATTATCTTTCCAGGCAAAGCACCCACATAAGTTCTGCGATGTCCCCTGATTTCAGCTTCATCTCTTACTCCACCAAGAGAAAACCTGACAAACTTACGACCTAATGCTCTTGCTATAGATTTCGCCAATGATGTTTTTCCAACTCCCGGAGGTCCGACAAAACACAGGATTTGTTTCTTTAATGAACCGACAAGATTTAGTATTGCGATGAATTCTAAAATTCTCTCTTTTGGTTTTTCGAGATTATAATGGTCTTCGTCCAAAATTTTCTTGACATGCTCAATATCCAAATCGTCGTCAGTTTTTTTGAACCAGGGCAGTTGTGTTAAAAACTCCAGATAAGTTCTGTTAACAGAATAATCGGGCGACATTGTCGGCGTCTTTTTCAATCTTTCGAATTCTTCATCGGCTTTTTCTCGGACATGTTTCGGCATACCGGATTTTTCAATTGCTTCTTTTAAAGCCGAGAGTTCAGGGCTTACTTCGTCCTCTTCCTCCAACTCTTTTTGCAAGGCACGAATTTGTTCCTGAATGAAATATTTCTTTTGCGATTTATGAATCGAAGTATTTACTTTCTCTCCTATTTCTTCCTGCATTTTAAGCATTCCGATTTCTGCATTCAGGATTTGTGCCAATTCAAAATATTGTTTTTTTAAAGTTTTGCTGTCCAATATTTTTTGTTTAGTATCCACTTGAACGTTCATATTAGCTGCCGCAAAAAAGAGCTTTCTGACAGGGTCGTCAATATTCTCGTAGGCATGTATCAAATCCGGCGGCAGATTATGGTTAATCTTTACATAGTTCGTAAACAAATCATTTGCTTTTCTGATATGTGCCTGCAATTCCTTGTCATTTTCTTTGTAATCGGCGTGAACCTGCCTGTATTCTGCAAGCATATAATCAACACCTTCAATCGGCTTAACAATCCTTGCCTGAAACAATCCTTCCACTAAAACTTTCAATAAATTATTCGGTAATTTTAAAATCTGAATAATTTTTGAGACAGTACCATAATTATAAATATCCTTAAATCCCGGTTCTTCCGTAGTAGGATTTTTTTGAGCAACAACCATTATAAATTTGTCCTTTTCCACAGCTTCTGCAATGGCTCGCAAAGATGAAGTCCTGCCAATCAAAATCGGGAAAATCATATACGGAAAAATGACAATGTCACGCAATGGCAGAACAGTCATTTCTTTTGGTAACGAACCTTTTGTATCTTTTGGACTATCGAATATTTCAATTATATTGTTTTTGTCAATCATTTTTCTTCCTGTAATTAAAACCTTTTAAATGAAGTTTAAAATTAAGAATTATTTTGCTTTATTTTTTCAATTTTGTTTCATAAATTAAACTTTTACAATTATTAACTAATCTAAATTATAAACTATATAACTTTTTTTGGATAATAATGAAGTATTTACTTATAATATTTTTCCTTTGGACTTCAGTTATTGCTAAATCTGAGGAACTTTACTTTTCAGATAAAGTTATTAAAATGGAATTGCAGTTTTATAACAGCAATTTCAAACAACTTTTGGAGCAGTACAGAACAAGCGAGACCGACCTCCCAGCACGATTAACTGCAAACGATACTCTTGTACTTGACAGTGTTGGTGTTCGTTACAAAGGTAATTCTTCTTATAACATACAAGGTGATAAGAAATCCTTCAACATATCCATTGATGCATTTCGTGATGACCAGCGGTTATTTGGTTATAAAACTTTAAACCTGAATAATGGATTTGTTGACCCTACATTTATGAGAGAAAATATCGTTCACAGTATTTACAGAAAATATATTCCTTCTATGAAAACAGGATTTGTTTATCTTTATATCAATGGAATTGAATACGGTTTATATTCGAACGTACAGCAGTTAAACAAAGATTTTCTCGGAGATTGGTATGATTACAAATCTGGTAATTTATATAAAGGAGACCCAAGAGGAGAGCTTTCATGGAAAGGTTCTGACCCATCTTTTTATAAAAGCGATTATGAGAAAAAGACAAATGAAACTGATGATATTTGGACGGATTTAGTTTCCCTAATCAATATTATAAATAATTCAACGAATCTTGAAGCAGACTTACCAAAAGTTCTGAATACCGACAGAGCTTTGTGGTACTTTGCATTGTCAAATATTTTTGTTAATCTCGACAGCTATATTTTTTCATCGCACAACTATTACATTTATAATAATCCTTCATCATCATTGTTCGATTTTTTGCCTTGGGATTTGAACGAATCGTTCGGTACATTTCCTCCAAACTTGCCAATTAAAAAAGAGGAATATCCCACAATTGATTTGAAAGCACCTAATAAAACTCCATTGCTGAAAAATATGCTTGGCAAAGATTCTTTCAAACAAAAATATTATGCTCATTACAGAACTCTTTTGAATGAGGATTTTACTTTAGATACGATAAACATGTTGATTAATTCGATGAAGCCGGTTATTGACAGCTATGCCGGTAAAGACCCGAAGAAACTTTATTCATATCAGGATTTTTTGAATAATATAACAACTGATGTTAATGCTGGGGGAAGAACAGTTGCGGGAATTACGAGTTTTGTAACTAAGAGAAGAGCGTATTTACTGAATCAACCTGATTTTCAAAAAACTGCACCGAATATTAAAAATGTGAAATGTAATACAGAAAAATTATTTTCAGGTAGTTCTGCGGTATTTAATGTTACAATGAAAAGCACTAATTCAAAGGAGGTTAAACTATATTATCGTATTGGAAAAGGAAATTTCCAATCGGTAACAATGTACGATGATGGGAATCACAACGACGGAAAAGGATTTGACAATACTTTCGGTGTATCAATCAATATTCCCCAGAATATAAAATTTAATAATATTGATTATTATGCAACTGCCGTAAATTATGATGATGTTTTAAAATTTGAACCTGAACATGCCGAGTTTGTCTATCTGACAAAAGAAATTACTCAAATCAGTGAATTGCAGGATGTTGTAATTAATGAATTCATGGCATCGAATAATTCAACAATAACTGACGAATCAGATGGTTATACTGACTGGATTGAACTTTACAACAGGAGTGAAAATTCCGTGTCACTTAGCAATTGGTATCTGACAGATGACATTACTAAAAAGACCAAATGGCAATTTCCTGATGTAAGTATTCCAGCTAAATCATATTCGATTGTTTGGGCAGATGAAGACAATGAGCAGGGACCATTACATGCAAATTTCAAGCTGAGCAGTTCGGGTGAATTCATCGGATTATATAAACCTGATACAAGTCTGGTTGATAATATCAATTTCCCTGCACAGACAACAGATATTTCTTATGGAAGATATCCCAATGGTGAAGGAAATTTTGTTTATATGGAAATACCAACACCTGGTTCTGAGAATACTCTCGGCATCCTGGTAGTCAGGGACACTTTACCACCTGTACCAGTCTGGAAAATGGATTGCTGCGGAAATGTCAACTCAAAAGGTGAAATAAATTTATGGGATTTGCCCAATGATACATCGAGGTCGAATTTGGGTTCGATAAATTTAATATCAGACATCAGCTATAATTATTCCCTTAGCACTGGAAATTTTTCTCCGTGTTTGGACTCTGTCGCATCATGGTCATTAACGGCAAACGATTGCACACAAGATGCTTATGCAGTAATTACCTTTACTGATTGTGCCGGGAATGATACTACTTTATTTATTCACTATTATGCTCCTAATATTGCATTTTCTCCTGAACAAACCGATTTCGGAATTTGTCTGCCGGATACCGGGTATTATAAAACAATTAAGTTTGTTAACAACTCACTCGAATCGGAATCGAAAATTTCAAGTATTCAAACATTAGGGTATTCGGAAGAATTTTTTACAAGAGATACTAATTATAATCAGATTCAATTCCCGATTTTTATCCAACCCAAGAGTGAGATTCCAATTCTTGTCGGATTTTCAAGTTCTGAAACGGGAATATATGTTGATACTTTATTTGTGCTCGACAGCTGTTTTAAAAAAATAGCTGAAGTTCCATTATATGCAGTTGTTAACCCTAATGCAGTTCAGGATGATTTTACGAGTAATCAAATTATACTATCTCCCAATCCTGCATCGGATTATTTGAGAATAACAACAGAACAACAAATATCCAATATAAAAATATTCGATGTTCTGGGTAATGAAAAAACCTTTAATCTAACAGAGGATTCTGAAGTCAATATTTCGGAATTAAATAATGGTATTTATATCATTCATTTAACAACAAATCAAGGTGTAATTACTAATAAGTTCATAATCTTAAGATAGAGTCTGCCATAAGAATTTCAAGATTTAAAAAAAGCAGCTTCGACGTCCCCGTCGAAGCAATTGGTTGAAAATTGCAAAATTGAAAATTTTTCTACTTACTACTATCAAAGCTAATCATCTCAAACCCTATACCCCTATACCCCAAACCCCAACCCAAAAAAAATATTTGGAAACTTACAATAAAAACCATAAATTTACATTGTATATATTAACAATATACAAATAATATGAAAGAAGTATTTAATAATATCGATGGATTTGAATGGGATATCAATAATATTGATAAAAATTGGTTGAAGCATTTAGTCCATTTTACAGAGTGTGAGGAAATATTTTTCAATGACCCTGTTATCATAATGGATGACTTAAGGCATTCGGAAAATGAAGACAGGTACTATTCTTTGGGTAGAACAAAAAGTGAACGGTTACTATTTGTTGTTTTTACTCTAAGAGGTAACAAAATAAGGGTAATTTCTGCTCGTGATATGAATAAGAATGAAAGGAAAATATACAATGAAAAAACTGAAAAAAATACCTGAATTCAAATCGGAAAAACAGGAAGCCGAATTTTGGAATAAAAACGATTCTACCGATTATCTCGATTGGTCTAAAGCCGAAAAAGTAACGATGTCTGAACTCAAGCCGACCACAAGAAGTATCTCGATAAGACTACCGGAAATCATGCTGAATAATTTAAAAAATATTGCAAATAAAATGGATATTCCCTATCAGTCGTTGATTAAAATATATCTTCAGGAAAATATCGAAAGAAATTATCAGAGATAAATATCATATTTTTAACATTAAAATAAAAATAAATTTATTAATTGTGAAAAATTAATAGTGAATAGCTTATGTGTTAATCATTAGTCGTTAGTCCATAGTCGTTAAGATATTGAATGTAAATCAACTTCGACGTCCCCGTCGAAGTAGTTCGATTGAAAATTGAAAAATTGAAAATTTCTTTCAGCTATCTGCTCTTTAACCTAATTACCTAAAATCCTAATCCCCTAATTGCTTAACCCCCAACCCCCAACCCCCAACCCCCAACCCCCAAACCCCAAACCCTAAAAAAATATTTCCCAACTTCATCGTCAAAAAAGAATCGTAATAATTCTTTATCAACTTATTTCAGGAGGTTTCTATGAACTTTGTACTCAATTTTTCCGATATAAATTGGCTTTCAGTAATTGTTTCAGCTATCGCCGCATTTGCCGTTGGCGGGCTTTGGTATTCACCCGTACTTTTCAGCAAAGTCTGGCAAAGAGAAGTCAAGCTTAGCGATGAAGATTTAAAAAATGCAAATATGGTAATGATTTTCGGCACGACTTTCGTTCTGAATGTTATCGGAGCTATAGCGTTGGATTTGATTATTGGAACTGATTCAACATTTGGTAAAGGACTTTGTACCGGTCTCTTTGTAAGTGTCGCCTGGATTGCAACTTCCTTTGGTATCAATTACCTTTACACAAGAAAATCCTTCAAACTATATCTCATAGATGTCTTTTATTATATCGTCTTCTTTGCTCTAATGGGTGGAATTTTAGGTGCATGGTAATTTAGCTTAAAGGAGATACCTAATACTTTGAATTATCGCAAATAGCACAGTGGCTTCTGTCTTAAGAATATGATGGAAGCCCTTGATATTTCTGATAATAGACATTTTCAACTTTGCAATTCGGATTTTTGGCAATTAAACCAAATATCAATTTTTTTAACAAATCTTAAAAAATTTTCGTAATTTTGTGATTTAAAAATGTTTATAAATTATTAAACGTTGGAAAAATATGTTAAAACCTTTAAGTATTCTATTCGTAACAAGTGAGGTAATTCCATTTATCAAAGTCGGTGGGATAGCTGATGTTTCATATTCATTGCCTTTAGCGGTTCGCGATTTAGGGCATGATATCAGAGTAATGATTCCGAAATACGGTTGTGTTTCCGAACGGAGAAACCGCATTCATGATATTAATCGCTTAAGGGACATATCAATTCCAATAGGTAAATCAAGTGACCTGGCTACTGTCAAATCATCTTCGATGAATAATCCGAGAACAAAGGTTCAGGCATACATTACAACCAACAATAAGTATTTTGATTCGAAAAAAGGTATTTATGAAAATATGAATACAGGTGAAGCTTATCCCGATAATGACGAGAGATTTATTTTCTTTTGCCGTTCGGTTATCGAAACCTGCTTGATTTTAGGATGGTTCCCTGATATTATTCATTGCAACGACTGGCAAACTGCTGTCCTGCCGGCTATGGCAAAGTCTTTGTATCCCGAAGAATTTAAAAAGACTAAATTTGTTTTTACTATTCATAATTTCCATGACCAGGGAGAGTTTCCCGAATCGAGTTTTTCCAAAACAGGATTGCCTGAAAAAATCAAAAAAGAATTCATTCACAAGAAACACATGAATTTCGTAAAAGGCGGCTTATCCTTTTCTGATTATGTTACAACCGTTAGCCCCAATTATGCAAAGGAAATTACAAGTGATGATAAATATACCAATGGTTTAAGTGCTGTGCTATCCAAAATGAAAAATTTTAAGGGTATTTTGAATGGTATTGACCCCTGGTATTGGAATCCGTCAAAGGATAAATTGCTCAAAAGGAAATATAATGAAGACTTTTGGGACTTTAAGGAAGCTAATAAGAGCTTTGTTTTAAAGAAGTTCGGTTTGGAAGGAAAAGAAAATGTCCCGCTAATTGCCATGATAACACGATTGGATGAGCAAAAAGGGATAGGTTTGGTAATTGAAGCAGTAGAAAGTTTGTTCAAAGAAAATCTTCAGTTCGTTTTGTTAGGTGAGGGTAATCCGGTGTTGAAACAAAAATTAACAAACCTTGCTAAAACCTATAAGGATAAATTTGCAGTTAGCTTTGGATTCAACGAAGAATTGGCTCACAGGATTGAAGCAGGTGCCGATATTTATTTGCTTCCTTCTCAACATGAACCCTGCGGTTTAAATGCTTTATATTCATTGGCTTACGGTGCCTTGCCTATTGTCAGGGAAACCGGCGGACTAAAAGACATGGTGTCAGATATCAACGAAGAGAAACTAACAGGAAATGGCTTTACATTTAAAAATTATAAATCTTCAGACCTGATTAAAGCAATTAACAGAGCTGTTCGTCTTTATGCTCAAAAAGAGAACTGGGAAAAAATTGCCGTTCAAAATATGAGCTTGGATTATTCCTGGAAACAAAAGGTCAATGAATATGACGAGATATATAGCTTGATTACTAAATAGTTTTTCAGTCGTCAGTCAATAGTCGTCAGTCGTAAGTTTAAATTTGTTGAATGTTAGTTTTAAGTTTGGATGCTCTATTTTTTATTGAATTAGAAAGTTGAAAGTTGATAGTTTTAGATATAAAAGGTCTTTTAAAAAGAATTAGTTTTTTTCTTCCGGTTATTATTACTTCGTTAATACTGTTTTCCTGTAACGATGAACCTACTTCAATCGGCTCGAATTTACTTCAGGATACGGTTACCGTTTATCCCCTCAGTACTTCAACACAGAGATTGATAACTGGTGACTCGACTTTTCTTTTCCATATCAATACAGTCAACAAAGGAGTTCTTCATATCGGCAAAGCCAATGGTGTTACAGCTTTATCATTAGTCAGATTTAATGAGCCGATTAAAAATTCTGATAAATCGAATAAATATGATTTTCTGGTTAATTATACTATTGATAAAATTATCTCATGTAAAATCAAACTATTTACAAAAAGATATACATTCGGCGATTCCACAAATCCTAATGCACTCTCGTTCAAGGTCTATGCTGTTAATAAAGAGTGGTCAAACAAAGATACATGGGAAACATTAGATAAAAAGAATATTATTGACAAGTCAAACGAAGTTGCATCTTTCAATGGCTCCATCACTCAAAAGGACACAATGGATGTCATAGAATTAGATTTGGATAAAAATTTATTTCTCGAGTGGGTAAAGAAGTGGTACAATTATAAATTAGGTGATTCGAGCTCCATTGTTTGGGGTTTGGCTTTCGTTCCCGATGACAATTCATCTGTAATCAGACAATTCGCCGGTGCTTCATTGGATACTTCTTTAATTGTAAAGTATTTGGATTCGACTGGAGCAGAAGCAACTTTGGGGATAAACGCCGCTTTAGACAAGCCATTTTATAAAATAGAATCTTTTGAAAAAAATGAACTTGCCATCCAGGGTGCTACGACATTAAGAGGTTTGCTTTTCTTCGATATTAGCATGATTCCGCCTATGTCCGCAATTCATTCTGCACAATTTGCGATTAGTTTGAATAATGAAAAATCAGTTAAGGGTAATAATCCTTTGGATTCAACTTTCTATGCTGAGTTATATTATCCCGATATGCCTTTGGATAAGGATACAACACGAAAAACATATCTTGCTGAAAAAATTGATGGCAAATATGTTATTTCAAGTATAACTTCAAGCGTTGAATACTGGAACAGAAATGGAGGAAAAGGTATTTTGGTCATTCATCCCGAAGGTGCCCGAAACGAAAGATGGGAACTCGACAAACTGACTTTTTATGGACCTGATGAGCCGGACAGTACAAAAAGACCTTCATTGAAGATTATTTATTCGAGAGTTCAGGGAAGAAAGTGAAATAGCTATAAAGCAGAAAGCTAAAAGCAAAAAGTATAAAGCTAAAAAAAGTTATAAGATGAAAGTTAGAAGATTGAAAATAGAATTGAAAAAGATTTACAGCCGGTTTGTCCTGATGGCAGTGTTCATACTGTTTGTCAGCTCGCAATTATTGCTTTCACAGGGCGGCTCGAATTATTCCATTTTTGGTATAGGAGACATTGAAACCAGTACCGGTGCCGCCTACGAAGGATTGGCAGGAACATCTATTGCTTTTCCCACCGAACATTCGGTTAATACTCTCAACCCTGCCGTTTGGTCTAAACTGACAAAAACAAGGTTGCTGACCGGCTATAAGTTCAATCAGCATTTTATAAAGGATGATGATGGCAAGCAATTGTATCAAAATAACGGGAAGATAAGTACCATTTCGACAGTATTTGTAATTGATACGGGAATGGGATTGGCATTAAGTCTTGGCATTAATCCCTTCAGCAGTGTTAATTATCTGATAAGGGTACCGATGGAAATTTCCTTTGAAGATATTTCGGTGGACGGCAATGCACTGTATCAGGGCAAGGGTAGCTTAACAATGGCATATCTTGGAGCTTCCTTAAAGTTATTCAACGGACTTTCGGTCGGTGCAAGCGGCTTTGCAACATTTGGTGTAATAAAATCATCAATCACCACTACTTTCAATGACGCTAATTTCTTCGTTGTGGAAAACTCAACAGAAAATAAGTTCAGTGGTTACGGTTTCCGTTTTGGTGTGCTTTACGAACCGCTTGAAAATCTGTATATCGGCTTGACAACCGAGCAACACCTTGGTCTCGGGTACGACAGTGAGCAGATATACAATTCAAATTTTTCCACCGACACCTCCCGGACAAATTCAATTTCAGTAGGATTGCCAAACTCCATTGGTGCAGGATTTTCTTACTTAACAGGTAAATTCCGCTTTGGCTCGGACATAAAGCTGTACCTTCTGGAAGGCATGGATTACAATCCCGGACCATACACAAAATACAGGAATATGACAGTTCTTTCTGCGGGACTTTCGAGAATCGGAAATGTAAGCAGCTCTGCTGATTTTGCCGATAAAATCACATACAATTTCGGAATCGGGTTGAAACAACTTTACTATGAATTGAAGGGAAATCAAATAGACGATATTTTTGTTTCTGTGGGAGCCAACATACCGATAGTCGGTACATCAATCTTAGACGCTTCATTAACATTTGGAAACCGGGGCATGACCTCCAACGGCATGGTTAGCGAGTTTTACGGAAGACTTTCCATTGACCTGAGCATTGGCGAAACCTGGTTTAAGCCCTTGAGAAGGGAATATTAGCAGTAAACTGCCTTGTCTAATCTTTAAGATCGTACTTCAAATTGTCATTCTGAACGAAGTGAAGAATCAGTAGTTTTTAAAATCAAACAGATAGATTCAGTGCTTCAGACATTTTTTTACCACTTCCCCAATTCCAACCAAAGACAAAACCATTCTGTTCGGTCTGTACCAATTGAGAATTAGTAGAGCTATATCCTAACGGTTCCGGGTCTATTATATCTTGTGCGTAAATATAAACCGGTAATGTCATTATTATGACTAAAATAAACTTTTTCATGGTATTTCTCCCCCTTAGTTTTTAATTATGGAACTGTTGAAGTTAAAAATACCAGATATAATACGTAATGTATATATTCCTGATGGAAGTTCTGTTATATTTACATTAAATAAATAATGTCCTACAGGCATAAATTGATTTTCTATTTTTTTAACAGAATTTCCTGTTAAATCAACTAAATCTATCATTGTAATATTATTCGAAGTCAAATCAAATTCAAGTTGAAAAGTGTCCATAACCGGATTTGGATATGTTATTGTTGCATTAATAGTATTTTCAGGTACAGAGACATTTGACCAGTAGGATTTATATAAATACAATCTTGCATTTGTTCCAGCTACAATTAACTTTCCATCATGGCTTGCTCCAACCGATAAATAAGAACCTAAAGGATTTCTCAGATAATTATAAACAATTTTTTTCAACACTATATCCCAAATCTCAATTCCGGTTTTAGATTCATAAGCCACAGCCAAATATCTGTCATCGGGAGAAAAAGCGATTTCGGGCTTTGAACTTATTCCCGGTACAGTCATAATGGTTTCATTTAGTTCAAAATCATAAACAAATGATGCCATTTTCTGAGAAACTTCACAATCCTGATAATCAAATGCTACATATTTTCCGGTATTCGAGCAAAAAATATCCATTGTATTTTTAACTTCATTATTTTTTTCGAAAGTATTCAGATTATAAAATTCACTATACAATTTCAAACAATGAGATTCCCCTTTAAAATCTTTATATGCAGATGATAGACAAATTATTAAATAATTTCCATCCTTAGTTATTTTAACTGTTGCTAAATAATAACCTGTATTGCCTTCATTGTCCGGTTCTATAAATGTTTTAGTATAAATAATATCTCCGTTATTCATATTCCACACCTGAAATCCATTTCCTATTTTACAAACTATAAAACCATTGTTTGAAATACTAATTGAATTAATATTCCCAATTGCAGAATCAAAAGGTGTTGTATAGGAATAATCCGAAGTACTTATTTTATATATCAATCTTCCTTTGAAAGAAATAATAAATTGACCATCAGGGGTATAATCTCCCCAGTTGAAACCACGCAAAAGAGTATCTATTGTTCCGTCTGATACATTAACAATAGCAACAGCATTATTCTGTGCGCTGAAAGCAGCAATTTTTTGATTATCCGGCGAGAATCTTACGCTTGATACGCTGTGATTTGCAGGCATCCACCGCATCCAAACGGTGTCGATGTCGTTAGCGTGTGCCCGCTCCAGCCCCGCGAGGGCGAGCAGGAAAAGTACTGAAAGAATAGTTAATTTTTTCATCATATATCTCATTTAAGTATTTTTATCTCGACTTCGACTATGCCCAATTTAATCATTTCAAGTTCTTCGGCGGCGGCTCTCGAAACGTCAATAAGTCTGCTCTTTTTAAAAGGACCTCTGTCGTTAATCCTTACTACGACACTTTTATTATTCTCCAGATTGGTAACGAGTACCTTGGTTCCGAAGGGCAAAGTTCTGTGTGCACCAGTAAAATCTTCATTGTCAAAAATTTCTCCGCTTGCAGTTTTTTTCCCGTGAAATTTTTCGGAATAATATGATGCAATACCTGTGAAAACTTCACCAGTAAAATCATCATCGCTAAATTCTTCATTTTCCGAAATAAACTCGGTTGTTTCTATTTTGGGTTGTTCGGTTTTGAGCAAATCCTCTGAAGTGAACCGTACAAAAGAAGTACATGATGTCAGCAACACCACAAACGAAAAAGCAAATATCTTGTAGAATCTGAGCATAAAATAAAATTTCCGAAATTAATCACCACTGGTAACCTCAACAAAAATAATAAAAATACCGTGAAATACAAAACTTGTAAAGAGTAATTAAAGCTATTAAGATTATTATGAAAAATCACAATTATTAAAATTTATTTAATTACCTTAATATTTTATTAAAAAAATTTTTGATAACCGTTGTAGCTGAAAAATAATATACTTAGCATTGAACATTATACATATTTTATTAAATATCCGATATTTCAAATAAATAAAATTTAAATAATTGTTAAAATTTTTTTATTTTTACAAAACAATTACAATTATTTTTAAAATTATTGAAGGACTTGTATGAAATACATCATTTTAGCATTAGCGGCATTAATGATTTTATCAACATCTGAATCTTTTTCGAAAGGTCCCTTTTCTTTGAATAAAGCAGACCTTAATTTAGGTATTGGTTTAGGTTCCACCTTGGGTGGCGATGAAGTACTCCCCCCAATTTCGGCATCTTATGAAGTTGGTTTTCCATGGAAGACCAATGAATTTACTGAGAAAGTTAGTTTAGGCGGTTATGTAGGATTTGCCCAGACAGAGTACGATTGGTATTGGGGAACCTGGTCATATACACATATAATTGTCGGAGCGAGAGGGAGTTATCATTTTTACAATGAAGATAATATTGATGCTTATGGCGGTTTAATGATAGGATATGATATTCTTTCATCCTCTTATAAAAGTAAAATAGGGTATGAGGATTATAATTATTCTGATGCAGATGGAAGTGGCTTAAGGTGGGTTCTAAAAATTCAATTATTTAATCATTTCTTGAAGGATATCAAGAACCCAATAAATATCCTTTAAATATCAAGTTCTAAAAT
>Ga0172369_10000260_pt1 | contig 77264 bp, 63 predicted proteins | sample LakKiv25m_FD_114539 | JGI IMG/M metagenome (GOLD analysis project Ga0172369, IMG submission 114539) | Freshwater microbial communities from Kabuno Bay, South-Kivu, Congo - kab_022012_11.25m | ecosystem: Environmental > Aquatic > Freshwater > Lake | place: Democratic Republic of the Congo... | reverse complement strand
TGCATTACGTTATCTAGGAATGTCTCCTAAAAATACCAGTTGTATTAAAAATCAAATAGACACTGAAAAACTTTATAAAAATTATTTATGGAGAAGTGTTGAGCAAATTAATAGAAATATTAATAATGAATTGGGTGAATTGCCGGAAAATCTAGAAATAGACAATCAGCAGCCAAGTTAAGGGTTAACATCCTTAGAAGGTTCACAGACTAACTTTTGAAACCCTAAAGGGAATATAATAAAGACACGAGCGCCCAACACCTTAACTTTTAAAGAAGGTGATGATATAGTCGGAGCTGCAAATATAATTAATGAAATTGCAGATATAGAAGATAAAGAACTTCTATGATAACAAACTGAAAAATAGATATGGACAAGCTGATGTTAATAAGGGAGTAGCATTTTATGGAGAGGTTGGTATGTTTATGGAACTTCCAAAGCCAGACTCTATAATAGACTATGAATCGTATTTAACTTTATCCACCAATGTTTCAAAAAATATAGATGATGAAATTAAATCAGATAAAAATTTATTTAATTTCTAACTAAATAATATGGCCGAATTAGGTGCAATTGTTGGTGAAAGTGGTTCTGGTAAATCCACTAGTTTAAGGAACTTAAACCCAAAAGAAACATTTATTATAAATGTTGCAGGAAAAAATTTACCTATAAAAAACTTTAAAAAGAATTATATTCAACTTACTATAAATGAAAATAAAGAGTTTGTTGGAAATTTATATAATACAAGTAGTATTGATAAAATTAATCAGATTATAAAGTATGTAAGTGTTAAAATGCCTCATATAAAACAAATTATAATTGATGATAGTCAATATTTAATGGCTAAAAAAAGATTGAAATGAAATTTAGTGAATCTATGTTAGGATATAAAAATGTTTGTGGAGTCTATAAAATTATTTGTAATAATGCAAATTTTTATATAGGCAGCTCTAAAAACATTCAACAGAGATTTTATAAGCATAGAAGAGAACTTCGTAAAGGAGTTCACAAGAATGAACATTTACAAAATTCATATAATAAATATGGAGAGAAATGTTTTGAATTGGTGATTATAGAACTATGTAACATAGATGAACAATACTTCAAAGAACAACATTATATTAATTTACTAAAACCTGTTTATAATAAAGAGCAGGATGTTATAACTCATATTCCAACTGAAGAAACCAAACGAAAATTATCAGAAGCTAATAAAAAATATTATGCAAATCTTGATAATTTGAAGAAACGATATAAAACTATATATCGCTTTAATAGTTCTTTAGAGATTATTAATACTTATGAGGGAATTAAACCAAATATTGAAGCTTGGGTTTCAGAGTTTGGAATAAAACCTGGTGGTGCTGATAAAGGAATTAATAGAGCTTTAGCAAGTGGTAAATTATATAAAGGTTCTTACTGATCTTATGATCAAAATTTCAAAGGCCCAACAGTTAGTGATAACTGTTAGCAAATCTGGTGAATTCAGGGAAACTCCAATAATGGACAATCCTGAGCCAAGCCTCTTAAACGAGGAAGGTGCAACGACTATTCCGAAAGGAAGTACAATCAAGTGATTGGAAGCGCCAGACATCTTAATAAAGATGATGATATAGTCTAATCTATATGGTAACATATAGTAGCTAAGTAAAATTAGCGGGCAGTGATTAACGAACACTGTTGAATATAAATGTTTGAAGCGATGGATCGTGCCACTGAAAAAGGGTGAATAAACATGCCCAAACTAATCTAACTGCGGGAATAACCTTAGAGTCTTTTTAACCAAATTATGATAGTAATATACATAATGGCTTTCAGTAATGATGAAAGGTATGGTAAAATCAAAAAGAATTGGTCAATCCGCATCCAAGTTTCCAAATTAACTTTTGGAAAAAGGTTCAACGACTATCTCCATGAAGGAGAGTACATTAAAGTTAATAATAACTTTTTTGGAAATGGTTAGGATTTTTATAAAAATTATTCGCTATCTTTGTAAATTATAATTTAACAAAATAGCACATGGAAAAAATTAAAGGAAAAAGTAAAATGCCGGAATATAAACAATGGAAATCTATGAAATCTAGATGTTATTCTCCATCGGCAACAAAAGGAAAGTATAAAGAAAATAATATTCAGGTTTGTCCTGAATGGATGAATTCTTTTGAAACATTTTATTCAGATTTAGGTAATTGTCCAGAAGGATTTACTTTAGAAAGAATTGATAATCTTAAAGATTATTCTAAAGAGAATTGTATTTGGGCAGACAGAACTACACAAAGTAAAAACAGAGAAGATTTTAATGATATTGTTACTTATAATGGTAAAACAATGGTATTAAAAGATTGGGCTAAAGAATTTGGTATAAAATATACAACTCTTTATCAAAGAATTTACAGAAGTGGTTTATCTTTTGAAGAAGCAATTCAAAAAGATCCATTTAAAAAACTTATTACTATTGGAGAAGAGTCTAAGACTTTGAAACAATGGTGCGAATTTTATAATATGGAATTTGAATTAGTTAATAATAGAGTATCTAAACATAAATGGGAACCTATTGAGGCTTTAACTATTCCAAAAGGGATAAAAAGAAATAAAAATTAAGATATAGTCTGAACTTTATGGAAACATAAAGAGTTGTGCAGTCATGCGCAGAATAACACAATTGATGAGAAATTTACCCAAATGGCACAGCATTTTTATTCAGTATTAAAAGAATCGATGAATGCAAGACAGGATTTGAAGGTATTCATTCTTGCACATTCAGAAAATGTTGGAGATACTCTTAACCCTTCTTATAAAATTAAAACTCTTGGAAAAATGATAGATAATATGATAACAGTTGAAGGATTGTTTACATATGTACTTTTTACTACAAAGAGAACAAATGATGATGGGGTTATTGAATATAAATTTATTACTAACTCTGATGGTTCTAATACTGCAAAAACTCCATTTGGCTGTTTTGATGATCTTTATATAGATAATGATTTACAATTAGTAATTGATAAAATTAACGAATATAATGGATAAAATAATTAAGAAAGTTATTGTTACATTCGATTTTGACCCAGAAAATGAATCTGTATCTAATGTTCAATGTTCAGTAGATGGTGTTGAAAAAGCTAAAAGAACTACTAGAAAAAAATCTGAGGTTGTTGAAGAACTTGCTAGCACTCCCATAATTACATTAGAACCTAATAAACTTCTATTTAATAATAAGGCTGTAGCTGTAATGAATATTGAATATGAGGATAGGATTGTAATTAAATGGGAACCTATAAGTAAAAATAGCAAAACTTTTATTCCTATAATTGGAAAAGATGTTTCTTTTAGCGAAGAAGGAAGTGGTAATAAAGTTACTAAAGCTTTTTCTATAGGATATAAAGGTAAGCAAAATTTAGTTTTATCTGAATTAGGCACAGAGTTTACAATAGAAGAATACAAAGAAGATATATGGAAACTTGTTCCAACTAGTGGAACCACATCTACTAAAACTATTGCTGAGGCAATTGAAAAAGCAGATAAAGTTGAACCTATTTTATTAATAGATAATGAAGAAATAGCAGAGATAGACGAGTTAACATTTACCTTAAATAATTAATATTTATGGATTTTTCATTTAGCGCAACAGCTAACGCATCACAAAGTACTACAAAACCTAAATTAGATGGAAATAATATTTATACTGTAAAGTTCGATGGCTGTGAATTAAAAGACATAGCAGGAGTAAAAGATCCTACTGCACTTTACAAGCAACTAATTTTAAAATTTTCTAATGAAGATGGAGTTTATGAACATACTGTTTGGGAACCTCGTCCTGAAGATTTTAATAGAAGAGAGTCAGAAATAAAAAATAAAGATGGAAAAATTGAGAAAATACCACAGCCTTCAAATGTAGAAAGCATGATGTTATTATTTAAACATGCTATAGACTCAATTGCTCCTACTGTTGGAAAGCAGATAGATTCAAAAGAAAGAAATTTGGGTGCTAGTAATTGGGATGAACTAAGAAAATTAGTTACAAAAATACTTGATTCTGGAAAAGGAACTACCACAAAAATCAAGTTATTAAAAAATAAGAAAACTGGTGAAGCCACATTTCCTGGATTCTTTGCTGGTTTAACTAGAGAGGGACTACCTTATGTAAAAAATAATTTTATAGGAGATAAAGTAGCATTTTCTACCTATGAATTACAAAACATAAATAATGAATCAAATGCTGCTCCCGCAAGAGTAGAGACATTTACTCCTTCTGTTGAGGATGGTCCAAATCTAGATTTAAACTTTGACGTATCTGGACTATAAAAATTATATAATGGGTGTTTAGTTTAGAGCAGGCTCCCAAAATAACAAAAGAATTTTTACTTTCTAAAAATACTCAAGAAACTTATTTTGAGCATTATTTAGGAATACCTGTTAAAAAAGGATTGTTTTGCAGTCCCCCTATCATAAGAGTTGATAAAAAACCTACTTGTGCTTTCTATAAAAACAAAGCTGGGCTTTTAAAATATAAAGATTTTGCAGGCCCAACTTTTGATTTTATAGGAGCTGTAATGTATATTTATAATGTAAGTTATTATAAAGCTTTAAGAATTATTGCTAATGATTTTGGATATGTAAATTTTGAAAAAATTGAAAAAAATCCTCCATTAATTCCCTATACTGGTAGTGTTTTAGAAGAAACTTCTAGTGCTATAATATCAGTTGAAACAAAAGAATTTTCTAGTAAGGAATTAACTTGGTGGCAATCTTTTGGTATAAGTTTATCTACCCTAAAAAAATTTAAAGTATATTCTATAAAATCTGTATTTCTCAATGGAGTTTATTTTGGCAGTTCTTCTAATAGTAGTCCTATATATGGCTATTATGGAGGAGAGAATAGTCATAGTGAAGAATTATGGAGATTATATATGCCCACTAAAATTAAATATAGATTTCTAAGTAATTGGAGCTCTACTTTAATACAAGGAGCTAAGCAATTACCCAAGAGTGGGGATTATATTGTAGTAACTAAATCATTAAAAGATGTAATGTCTTTATATGAATTTGGTATAACTTCAATTGCTCCCAATTCTGAAAATATTTTTTTAACTGAATCTCAGTATTTAAAGTTGAAGGAGAAATTTTTAGATATCTATTTACTCTATGATAGGGATTTAGCTGGTATAAAAGCTGCTAAAAAAATAAAAGCACAATTTCCAGATATTAAAATTTTACTTATGCCAAAAGTAAAAGATTTTACAGATTATGTAAAAAAATATGGCATTTTAAAAACATTAAATTTAGTAAACGAATGGCTAGAAAAGAGAAAGCAAATTCTTTAGAAGAGTTAGAAAGTACTAACTGACTTGAGGAAAAACCTCAACCAAAAAAGAAAAAATCTGGTGCATATTCTAAGACAAAAGGTTCAGCATATGAAAGGCAAATAGTTAATGAATTAAAAGAATTAACAGGTAATGAAAATTTATGTACTGCTAGAAGTGAATCTAAGAAATTAGATGATATGAAAATTGATATAGCAGATCCAGATAATGTACTTCCTTGTTATTTTCAAACAAAGAAAACTCAAACTACTCCAAGTGTTAAAAAGATTAATGCAGAAGTAGGAAAAAGTGATAAACCTTTATGCATTGTTTGGAATGTGCAGGAAAAGAAAGAAGGCAATGTAAATATTACTTCATTAGGAGAATATGCAATCATACCAAAGAAATTTTTCTATGAATTATTAAAATTATATTATACATAAAAAACAATTAAGATGAACATTTATTTAGATGTTGATGATGTAGTATTGAAATGGCATGAGGCTTATATTGAAAAATATAAATTACCCATGCCTACTAGTTGGATTCCATATGAAGATATAAAAGATCATTTAGAGGAGTTACGTAAAAACAAAAGTTTTTGGCTATCTTTGAAAGTAAAGCATATGCCTGATTTTACTCCTTCTGGATATGTATCTGCCAGAGGAATCCCTTTAAAATGGACAAAAGATACTCTGAAATTAAGAAATTTTCCTGGAAGAAGTAAAGTAAGGCATGTTAAATGGGGAGAAAGTAAAATAAATATTTTAAAGTCTTTAAAATGTGATATATTTATAGATGATAAAATAGAGACTTTTATAGAATGTTGGGATAATGGAATTTTTTGTTTATTAATGGATACTCCTCAAAATAAGCATTTAAAAACAAAATATAGAATTAGAGATTTGAAGTTTGAAACAATAATTAAAAAATATAATGCAGTCAAAAATTAGAATAATTCCAGAGTCAATTGTATTGTTAAAATTAACTGATGAAGAGTATTTTAATAACTATACTGATTATATGTCTAATTCTAGATTATCTTTAATAAATTCAGACGAAGGAGGAGATTTCAGTAATTTTAACTCCTCCTTCAATACTGAATATTCTGATTCATTTGAATTAGGTACAGCTATTCATTCAATGATATTACAACCTGATTCATATTTAATATCAGATTTTAATAAACCGTCTGGTAAATTTGGATTATTTTTATTTGATGTTCTTAAATTCAGAAGATTGGGATTTTCTATATTAGATTCTATTAAAAAAGCTTCTTTATCTGCTAATTATTATGCAAGTAGTTTTTCTGAAAAAAGGATTAAAAAAGCAATTAAAGAAGGAATTTCTTTCTATCTTAAATTATTAAAATTTGAGGAACATGAAAGCAAAAAAACTTTATTTCTATCTGATACAAACAAAGAGAAATATTTAAAATGTATGTCTAGTCTAGTTTCTTCTGAGATTTTTGAATTAGTTAATCCTTCAGAAGATACATTTGGTATAATAGAGTCTTTTAATGAATATGCAATATTATGTACTTTAGAGGTTACTATAGAAGGAGAAATATTTTTAGTAGACTTTAAAGCTAAATTTGATAATTTTTTAATTGATCATTTTAATAAAACTGTGACATTAAACGATTTAAAATCTTCTAGTAAACCTGTTAAGTATTTTATGGGAAATTATGTAAAAAAGGATGAAGAATCTATTTGGTATAATGGCTCATTTCAAAAATATCATTATTATAGACAAGTTGGAATATATATATGGCTTTTACAAGCTGCCTTAGCATTAAAAGACATACAGTATAAACCTAAAGTAAATATGCTTGTAGTTGAGACTATGCCTGAATTTTCTTCTAAAATATATCCAGTAAATGGTAAATATATAAAAGCAGGATTAGGTGAATTTAATAAATTATTAACCTCTTTCTTAATATGGAAAAAGCAGAATTATTCAATTTAAAAAATATTATACTTAGTCTTCCATTTGAAGAAAGAGAAGAAATATACTCTTCTTGCTTTTCTACCGGATATTTAGGAACTAAAAACTTAAATGATAGATTGATACTTTTATCTTTATTGGCTTTAGTATACCAGAAAATGAAATTGAAGGATAATAAAATTACTCACTTAGATATTCTTCTAAAAATAACAAATCAAAAGAAGGATGATTCAAGCTTCTATAAGTTTTTGGAATCTGTTGCAATTTTAAGCAAAGATTTATCTTATGGAATAGAGATTATAGATAGCTGTGGATTAAAGACTTCCCAAGAAATTATAAACAAAATAAAAGAACTCTTAAATACATGGATACCATTTTAGAAGTAGGAAATAATACCGAAGTATACATTGCTAATGCTTTTGAACCAGAAATTCGAGCTATAGAAGAATACTCTGAATCAGATATATCTCTTTGGGTAAAAGATGGAGAATTTTTTAAACCCTCCACTAATTTATCTATTTTAAACAAGTTAGAACCAGCGATATATTCAGTTGGTTTTAATAAGACTGATGGATATTTCTGTCAGAAAACTTCTATTACTTCTGATGAATTATTTAAATTCAGAGGATCTATCGTAAATGATATAGTAATGGAGATTGAATCTTTTTGGGATAAATCTAATTTATATAAAGAAAAAAACCTTGTTCACAAAAGGGGAATTTTCTTGGAGGGATATCCTGGAACTGGAAAGACCTCAATAATAACTCAGATTTCAGAGTTGGTAATTAATAAGGGTGGAGTAGTATTTACAGTTAATGGCATTCGTAATCTTGAGGAATACATAGAGTTTATTACTGGGGCTTTTAGAAAAATACAACCAGATACTTTATTAGTTACTGTATTAGAAGATATTGATAAATATTTAGACTTAGAGGCTGATTTATTGGACTTCCTAGATGGAAAATCAAAAATTAATCACCACATAGTTATAGCTACTTCTAATAATATTGAAGAGATTCCTGATACATTATTGAGACCCAGTAGGTTCGATATTAGATTAGAAATACCTCTTCCAAGTGAAGATGTAAGAAAAGAGTATTTTATTAACAAGCTAGTTCCTGAGTCAGATTTAGAGTATTTAGTTTCTAATTCATCAGGATGTTCAATAGCTGATTTAAAGGAAATATATATTTGCGCTTATATATTTGGATATTCTATAGAGGAATCCATTTCTAAAATAAAAACTCCAAAAGGCAAAAAAAATTATTTTGTTAGAACTAATAAAAAAGTTGGTTTTAACATAAATTAACATTCTTTATGCAATTTTTTTCGTGCAAATATACTATCTTTGCAAAACAATTCAGATAATCCATTAGTAGATAATTAGAAAATTTTAAATTTAAAAATGAAAATGAATTATGAAAACAGTAGAAGCACAAGGCTACAGTAAAGAAAAAGCATTAGAATCAACAGGTTTAGACGTAACCTTAGACAGATTAAAAAACGCAACTCAATCATGGAAGAAAGCTGGTTCTCCACTTGGAGCAAAGTCTTTGGCAACTTTTATGGCTGCTTATATTAAAGATAAAAAAGCTGTTGGAGCTTACATAGTTGTTGAAGGAGCATCTGATGATACACGTACTCGTCCGTATAGTGTTATTAATGAAGCTACTATCGGAAAACGTAAAACTTCGACTACTTATCAAATTAAAGAAGCCGAATTAGCAGTTAAATATCACACTGAAATGAAAAAAGTGACTGATAAAGAAACTGGTGAAGAAAAAGAAGTTGAAGTAAGAACTCCTTATAAAACTGAAACTATTACAGTTGAAGTTACAAATAAAGAAACTGGCGAAGTTGAACTTAAAACAAAAGAGGTTGAAATTCCTCAGGTAAAAGTAGTTTCTACTGGCGCTGTTAGAGGACAAGCACAGAAAAAAGAAGCCGCTCTCAAATTAATGAAAGAGCTTATTGAAGAAAACAACAGAGATTACATTATTGAAATCGTTAAAGAAGTTACTTCTGGACAGAAATATGCTGCTTATGGACAATATACTCCTTCAAAATCAGCTAAAGTTGGTAAATTTATTTTCTTCGTACAGGAGTAAAATAAAATATAGTGGCGAAAATTAAGGCGCCTGCTTTACAGAATCTCTTAATCGTCGATGGCGACGCTAAACTATCTAAGGGCTATTAAGTTAAAAATCTTTTTAGCCCTTTATTTTTTTTTAACAATTGCTAACAGCGTAACAGCTATAAAAAATATTGAATGGACCAAAACAAAATATATGATGGAACCATAGATGATTCTATGGAGGAAAGGTCAAAGGTAGAAACAATTCGTGAGAATGGTAGAATTTCTAAATATAATTTTACTATATTAAATAGAAAAAAACCTCCTTTAGTTGGAAGCTTCTCTAGAGAAGAAGTTGACTTAATGTTTAGACTTTACTCAAATGAAGGAGCAGGACTTTCTCAAAAGGTTGTTGCTACTTACTTTCCTTTATATACTTTTCAGCAATTTAAAAAGGTATTAAAAGCCTTTAATCTTACTCACAGTGGCTCTGTTCCTTTTGCACCTCATGTAGTAGAGGAGCATACAGAAGATGAACTTGTACAGCTTACTATTCAGATGAAGGAAAATAATTTCCTTAAAAGATATATGCTTCAAAAGGAAAGTATTAATGAACAAAAGTATAAAGAAACTTTAAAAGATAATATTGATTTAAGAGAGTCAATAATAAATTTTAGAGAGTTTTTGCAAGATATAAAATTTGATTTTTCTTTTGATATTAAAAAACCTAAGCATACTTCTGAATATTCTCTTATAGTATATTTAAGTGATATGCATATCGGAGCCGATGTATCGCCTTACTCGATCTATGATAATAATTATGATTCTAATGAAGTATACTCTAGAATGCAAAGAACTGTACAAAAAATATTTGAATTAACATTATTGTCTAAAGCAACAAAGATAATTATTTGTAATGTTGGAGATTCTTTGGATGGTTATGATGGAAAAACTACTAGAGGAGGACATAGTCTTCCACAAAACCTAAATAATAAAGATCAGTATAAAACTTTTATAGGAGTAATGCTTGAATTATTTAAAGAATTGAGTGAGTCTGGATATTATAGTAATATTAAGTATATTGCTGTTGAAGGTGGAAATCATGAAAAATATGTTAAATTTTGTTAAATTATTTGGCAACCAAGAAAATTTTTTGGAAAAATTAAATTTTAAGAAAACCAAATTAAATTTTTCTAAAGCCAAAGAAAAAAGACATATTTGTACAATGGAATATTCTGGTAGAGTACAAATTAAGAAACTCTATGATTATATGTACAAAGATGCTATTATTTTTGGAAATAGAAAAAAGACAAAATTTGAAGATATTAATTGTGCTCTTACTGAGAAATCAGTAAGTGAATTAGGGTTAATTGCTGGGACGCCTGAAATGGTAATCAGCAGCCAAGCTTAGATAGAAATATCTTTGAAGGTTCAACGACTATCGCTGAAATGCGAGTACACTTAAGCAAGTGGAAATGCCCTACTCTTAACAGGTAATGCTGAAGATGATGATATAGTCTGTTCTTATATTAATAACAAATATAAGCTGTAGTAAATACGGGTATAGATTAGCGAACTATACTGAACAAAAAGGATGGAGATTTTGGATATGTAGCCAATAAAGCATTAGAAGCTTCTTTATCATATTTGAATCCTAATATAGAGGTAAGAATATTTGATAAATTTATTGAACATTTTTATTGTGAAGGACATACTTTTATTCTAAGTCATGGTAATTTAACAATAATTAACATTATTTATTTGGTAAATTAAAAAATTTTTTGTATCTTTGTAGTATTATACTATAAAAATATGGAAATAATAGAAACATTTTTACAAGAAAAGCTGACAATTATACAATTGTCTAAAAGATTTAAAAAAGAAAAAGAAGAGATAGTTGAGATTTTAAAAAATTATGGATATTTATATGCCAAATCTAATAGAAAGACTGAGGTAATTATTAATTTAAAAAATGCCGCTGATGAGTATTTTATAAATAATAAATTGACTTTAAAAGAATTAGAAATTAAACATAATTTATCTATTGGTACTTTAAGTAAGTACTTAAAAGAATTTCACAACATTTCTATAGAAGTTAGAAAAAAAGTAACGTTTGATGATTCAGTATTTGATGAAATTGATACAGAAGAAAAAGCTTATTGGTTAGGATTTATATATGCAGATGGATATATTGATTCAGCTCCATTAATTGATGGAAAGAAAAATAATTACCAATTAGAAGTATCTTTAAAATTATCTGATTATGAACATTTAGTAAAGTTAAAAGAGTTCTTTAAATCAGATAAAGAAATTAAAACTGATTCATATAGATGTAGATTTTATTTGTCTAGTAAACATTTATGAAATACTCTTAATACTTATGGATGTACTCCTAGAAAATCGCTTACATTGGAATTTCCAGATGAAAGTATTTTTAAATCTAAAGATTTAATTAGACATTTTATTAGGGGTTATTTCGATGGAGATGGTTGTATTAGTTATGCTGATAAAGAGCATGTAATACCATCAATACAAGTACTCAGTACATTCAATTTTATTAAAAAATTAAAATCATACTTACCATTAGAACTTCATGACTTAAAAATAAGTCATAATCATAGTAATCAAAATGAAGAAACACGATGTATATCAACTTCTTCTAAAAAATCTATGATATTTTTGAATTACTTGTATAGTAATGTAACAATTTACTTAAATAGAAAATTTGAAAGATATTGTTATTTCAAATTGCCCCTTGTTAAGGAAACTTAATAAGTGGAGGGAGCAAAAACGGTGAAGGCTTAACTGCTAATACCGTGCTAACTAATTAAATTACGAAAGGTTAATTAGTAGTGTAACGCATAGGTACTGAATAAATATAATGTACCCACGAGTGTTCCCCACCTTAAAAGGTGAAAATATATGCTGAGCTGTCTGATAAATAAATCAGAATGTTGTGCGAATGGCACTAAGGAGGAAACTCCCAGAAATAGAGGATAAAAAGCCTTTATGATAACAAAACTGAAAGATGCAAAAGATATGTTTAAAAATATGCCTTTAACTATAAATGATAAAACAGAAAATCAGATAAATCAATATATTGATTATCATAAATTAAGTGATAATATCCATTTTATTAAAGGAGATTTACATCAATCTGCTACTACTTATGCTCATAAATTTAGATATAAGTCAGTTGCTTCATTTTTTGGTTCTTCTGAATGGATACACAAGAATTTTGGCAATACTAAGGCAGGAGTTAATTTTGATCTTGTTTCTATTGAAAATATTCTTGAATATAAGCTTGATTTAAATTGAAATAAAAATAATGGAAATTACATTAGACGAATTATTAAAAGGTAAAAGTACTTTAATAAAAAATAAAGAATTTTTTCCTACTAGGAATTATGTGGAGCCTTTTTTGGAAAGAATGTCTCCACTTACTTCCGACTTTAGATTTCAGGTAAAAGTGCCAGACCAAGTTACTATGAGTAAAGATATGGCAGACATTACCTATAATAGAGTTTTAATACAGGCAGTGTTGCCTAAAAAATTTAGTATAGATAGACATGATGAAGTTGTAGGATTTTTATACGGGATAGATGTTAAAAAACCTATAGTAAAAATATATAGAGGATATTTGAATCAGGCTTGTACTAATTTAACTGTATTTAATCCAGAGTGGCTAAATACTCAAGAATTAGTTCCAGGGGATCCTATTAATTACTCCCCAATTAAAAGCTTATTAGAAGCTACTAATAATTTTGCAGTAAAATTAGAGGCATTAAAAGACACCTATATAAGTAGAAATGATAGAAAACTTTATTTAGGTGAATGGGTAGACCATTCTTTAAGAGAATATGAAGATTATGGCTTTGGAAAAGTCAAGATAGCTGTAAGTACTCCGATAGATGCCTATAAACAATTATTTATTGATTCTGAAAGCAGTTATTTTATTCCAGAAGGAATAGATCCATCTTTATATGATGTATATAATGCTTTTACACAAATTATTACTGATGATAAAAAGGATATCCTTAATAAACCAGAAAAGACCCTATTAATTGGAAGATTACTAGGAATTATTTAATAAAACACATTTATATCTTTAATGTTATAATTTTTTCAAAATATAGTTTTTTCATAAAATTATCTATAATTTGTGATAAAGAAGTTGAATTTATCGAAAAATTTGATTCAACTAATTCTCAATTTGGATATAATACAACTGATGGAGGAGATGGTATAGTAGGTATTAAATTTTCAGAGAAAACTAGAAAGAAAATGAGTGAATCTAGAAAAGGAGAGGGAAATTCCATGTATGGAAAAACTTTAGAAAAGAACCCAAGATCTATTCCAATCTTACAATTAGATTTAAAAGGAGATATAGTTAAAAGATGGAGTTGTGCTGTTGAAATACATCAAGAATTAGGATATTCTATTACTATGATTAGAAATTGTTATAACGGAAGATATGAGATATATAAAGGATATAAATGGATAAAAGAAGAAAATTATTAAAAATAAGATAAAGTTTGAAAAAACTATGATTATTAATCGTTTATTAAAAGTATAATAATGGAAAGAGAGCGTATCAAAGTTTCTGAATTTGAAATAGGGCCATTAATCAATGAGTATTATTTTGATAATTGCTCAGAAGAAATATATAATGAGTATTTTGACTTAAATGGAAATCAAATAAAAAATCACTTTTCAGATGATTTTGCAATTATTTCAGATAAAATTTATGTTGACTTAGAAAAGGGATATACTACTAATTTATCAGTCTTTAAAAGGATCAGTGATAATAAGTATTTTGAAGCTAAATATAATTATAGTCCATACACTGGATTTGATTATCCTGGCTTTATTACTGAGGTATTTCCAAAGCAGGGAACAATTACAGTATATGAATAAATCTATAATTGTAATTAATTAATATGAAAATTCTTAAAGTAATCTATGATGATGATGTTGATTTTATATTAGATATTGTAAATAAAATAGATGAAAAAATATATGTTGAAAAATATAATATCACTTATTTAAAAGATCTTAAGAAAGCGATTCCAATTATGACTAGGCATGGTACAAAAGCTGTTCCATTAATAGTATTTGAAAATGAAAATTTAGAAGAATATGCTGCAATATGGTCTGAAAGTAACCCAAATTGGTTGGAAGAAATAAATAAAATACTGAAAGAATAAAAATGGAAAATAATAATTATTTTTTAGGGGATGATTTAGCATATGATGCTTGGGTATCTAAATATCAACATAATAAAGAGACATTGGATGAATTCTTTGGGAGAATAGCTTCTGAATTTGCAAGGCTAGATAATTTTAAAAAAAATTCAGAACAATTAACTGACTATGCCTGGAAATCATTAAGTGAATATGGTAGAGAAAGACTTTCTAATAAAGATAGATATGAATCTTTCTTAGATTTATTTAAAGATTTTAAATATATCATTCCAGGAGGTTCTGTTCTAGCTGGTATAGGTAGTGGAAAACCTGTTTCACTATCAAATTGTTTTGTTACTAAAACAGGAGATTCCATAGAACAAATTTTTGATACTGCAAGAGAAATGTCAGAAATTTATAAAAGAAGAGGTGGCAATGGAACTGATTTATCTAATCTTAGACCTGCTGGTGCTTTTGTTAATAATGCTGCTAAAACGACAGGCGGTGTAGTTCCTTTTATGGAACTTTATAGTCAGGTAACAAATACTATTGGTCAAGATGGTAGAAGAGGTGCATTAATGTTGAGCATTGATATAAAACATCCTGATAGTCCTGAATTTATTAAAATTAAACAGGATTTAACTAAAGTAACAGGAGCTAATGTATCTGTTAGGATCTCTAAAGATTTTATGGATGCAGTAGAAAATGACAGAGACTATATATTAAGATGGCCTTGTGAGAAAGACCTGTCTATATTTAGTGAAGAATATTTAAATGTAAATTATAATGAACTTACTTATATTGAGGATCATACAGATAACTCAATAATATATATTAAAAAAGTTAGAGCTAAAGAATTGTGGGATTCTATAATTCATTGTGCTTGGTCTAGCGCAGAACCTGGAATATTATTCTGGGATAATATAATTGAAAATGATCCAGCTTCTGTCTATGATAAATTTAGGGCTGTATCTACAAATCCTTGTGTTACACCAGAAACAACTTTATTAACCAAAGAGGGATTTAAATCAATTGTAACTTTACTTAATCAGGAAATTGAAATTTGGAATGGCAAAGAATGGACTTTAGTAACCCCCTTTCAAACTTCTGATAATGAGCAAGTTTTTAAAGTTGTTTTTTCTGATGGTACTGATTTAACTTGTACCAATTATCATGAATTTATTTTAAAAGATGGTATTAGAAAACAATTAAAAGATTGTAAAATTGGAGATAAATTGTCTAAATTTGTATACCCCTTGATAGAATTTTCTGATTCTTATGGTGTAGATAAAAATGCATATACTCAAGGATTTTTTGCAGGAGATGGCACTATTTCCATAGAAAAAGGAAGAGATACTAGGTATTTTATAGATTTATATGGAGAAAAAATTGATTTAATCCCATATCTAAATGTAAAAGAATATGGAACTTTAGATTTAGTTAATAATAAAATTAGAACTATTATTGTTAATCAAATGTCTCCATTAAAGACTTTTGTTCCTACTCAAGTTTGTAAAGAAACTAGATTAGCATGGTTGGCAGGTTTATTAGATTCTGATGGAACATTAAATGATTCTGGTGGATCTTTAGCAATAACATCCATTAATAAAGAATTTTTAACAAATGTTAAATCTATGTTAATAACCTTGGGTATTAGAAGTACTATTGGTATTATTAAAGAAGAACAGCAGAAAGAAATTAAAGGAGAAATTTATGCTTGTCAAACTTGTTATAGACTGGTAATTTCTGCTTATTATGTTAAACAATTAATTGAATTAGGTTTAATTACTCATAGAATACCTTTAATTGCAAATCCAAATAGAGATGCAAGTAGATTTATTCAAATAGAATCTATAGAATTAATTGGAAATAGTGATGTTTATTGTGTAACTGATAATAAAAATCATTCCGCCTTATTTAATCATGTCATGACTGCTCAATGCGGAGAAATACCCTTATCTCCATATGATAGTTGTAGGTTAATAGCTTCTAATTTATACTCCCTTGTTCAATCTCCTTTTACACCTCTTGCAAAAATTAATAAGGACTTAGCATATAGAGTGTTTTATGAAGCACAGATTATAGCTGATATTTTAGTTGATTTAGAGATTGAGGCTATAAATAGAATAATTTCTATTTCACAAAATAAAGAAAAAGAATTTTGGGAAAAAGTTAATGAAATTGGAAAAGCTGGTAGAAGAACTGGTACTGGAATAACAGCATTAGGAGATATGATGGCTGCTCTTAATCTTAACTATAATTCTCCTATTATTGGGGAACTTATGAAATTAAAAATGAAGGCAGAGTTAGATGCTACTATAGATTTAGCTATATTAAATTCTCCTTTTCCAGATTATGATGGAAATAAAGAATATTCCAATAATAATGAGGAACTAGATGAAGTTAACTATATTGGTAATAATAAATTTTTTAATTTCTTAATGCAGGAATTTCCTTCTGAATGGCAGAGAATGAGAATATTCGGAAGAAGAAATATTTCATGGAGTACCATTAATTTTGGTGGCTTAACCTAGTAATAGGTTTTGAAAAATTGGATAAATTGCTGGAAAGCTAAAAACAATTCAATATTTTAATAATTTTTAAATTTTTATTGATTTTTGTAAAAAAATTGTTCAAGTTAATCAGCAGCCAACCTAAACTTAGGTTAAAAGAGTTTAGAAGGTTCAGAGACTACGGGAGTGAGCCTAACAATAATCTCCCGCACGAAAATCCAACATCCTAATTATCAGGATGATGATATAGTCCGATACTCCTTAGAAATGAGGAGAGTGTAAGATAAAGAACTTACACAAAACATATGCGCTCCAACTGGAACTATAAGTATAATGGCAGGAACTACTAGTGGTTGTGAACCTGTATTTAGTTTATATTATATTAGAAGAAAGAAGTGTAATGTTGGAGAAATTCCAGATTTTGTTGATCAAAATGGAGTTGGATTTAAAAACTATAATGTTGTTCATCCAAAATTAAAAGTTTGGTATAATGAAAATAGATTAATAACATCTAACCCAGATACAGGAGATTTATCTGAATTCTCTAAAGAGGAATTGGATGAATTAATTAAACAATCTCCATGGCATAATAATACTGCACAAGATCTTAGTGCAGAAGAAAGAGTCATGGTGCAGTCTATGTTACAAAAATATACTACACATTCTATAAGCTCAACTGTTAATGTGGCAAAAGATACTGAAAAAAAGACAATTTCAGATATCTATCAATTTGCTCATGAAATGAATTGTAAAGGAATAACCGTCGAAAGATAGGCGGCTTTGTTTGGTAACAAACAAATGAAAACTTTCTAAATTGCTGGAATCTCCTAAAATACTATAAACCACAACATAATCTGAGAGGATAAGTGTGAAGGTAGGAAAATTATAGTAATAGTTAAAATTTAAATTTTTTAATATTTTATTCAAAGATTATTAGTATCTTTGTCAATTATGTTAAACCTTTAAATTTTATAAAATGGACAATCAGCAGCGAAATTCTAATCTATTAGAAGAAATTAAAACAAAATATGAAAATGGAGAGAGTATGAATAAACTTTCCCAAGAATATTCATTAAATATTGGGACAATACGAAGGGAACTTATTAAGTTAGGTATTACTCCAAGGTCTGTTAAAGAAAGCGTGAAAAAATTTAATAAAAAGAATGAAATTAATTTTTCTGGAATTTTTACACAACAATTAATAGGAATGTTATTAGGTGATGGTGGATTACGTTTAGTTCCAAAAGGAATTAATCCATATTTCCAATATACTGATAAACATAAAGAAGTTATTGAATATATAATGAACTTATTTTCTGAAAATGGAATTAAGTGTGGAAATATCCAAATAAATAGACAATCAGGTTGTTATAGTTTTCAAACAGAAACTCGGCCCGAATTTTTAGATTTATATAATTTATTTTATCCAAAAGAAATAATGGATACTCAATCTCAAAATAGAAAAATACTACCAAATATTGTATTAACTAATATAAATTTATTGTGGTGGTATATTGGCGATGGAGGAGTTAAAAAACAAAATGGAACATTAAATAATGCAGGAGCAATTACTTGTAAACATTTAAATCCATTTATTTTAAATTGACTAAAAGAAAATATTGATAATAGTGTTACTACTCATTGTGATAAACGAGGAAATATGAGTTATAAATATTATTTTAATAATCAATCATTAAATAAATTATTAGATTATATTGGAGAATGTCCCGTATCTTGTTATAAATATAAATGGATTACAAGACGTTCAGAGACTATAATGGAAGAATCCTAGACACTAGGATTATGGTATAGTCCAAACTTATATGAAAGTATAAGAACGATTGCTATCGTGATGGAAGTAGGAGTGGTATTCTTGTAAAAGAAGAAACCCCAAAAATGAGTGACCATAGACCTGATGAATTAGATTGCAAAGTCTTAAGATTCAAGAATGAAGATAAAAAGAACTGGATTTCTTTTGTTGGAGTTTATGGAGATAAGGCTTATGAAATCTTTACAGGAATAAATGACCTAGATGAATTACCAATTCCTTCTTATATAGAAAGTGGTAAAATCATTAAAGTCTCATTACCAGAAGGTTCTAGATATGATTTCTCATATCTTGATAAGTATGGTTATGTAAATACTGTTGGAGGATTGAATCGTGTGTTCAATAAAGAATATTGGAATTATGCAAGATTTGTTTCTGCATTATTACGTGAAGGTACTCCGACTGAAAAGGTTATTAAAGTAGTTGATGGACTAACTTTTACCAATAAAGGTATGAATAGCTTTCAAGCTGGATTAATAAGATCTTTGAAGCTGTTTGTGCCTGATGGAACTGAAGCAACAGGAGCAGTATGTGATAACTGTGGAAGTCATAATATTATCTATGAAGGAGGTTGTATGATATGCAGAGATTGTGGGTCAAGTAAATGTGGATAATATGTTAAGTGATGATCAAAAAAAAGCTTTGGAATTAATACTAGAGTTTTTAGAATCCAAAACAAAAATAGCTTTTACCATTTCTGGATTTGCCGGAACTGGTAAAAGCTTTTTAACCACAGAATTAATAGATATTTTATATAAAATTAGAAAGAATTATGTTTTATGTGCTCCTACACACAAAGCTAAAAATGTGCTTCAAAATTTTACCCAGAGTACTGCCTTGACAATACATAAACTTCTTTCTCTTGCTCCTAATATTGAATTAATAGATTTAGATTTTAATGATTTAAAATTTCTTATCCATAAAACATCTGAGGAATTTCCATCCAATTCTTTAGTAATTGTTGATGAGGCGTCTATGGTTAATGATTATTTATATGATTTGTTAATTGATAGGTGTGTTAAACATAATTCTAAGATATTATTTATAGGAGATATTGCACAGTTAAGACCTGTAAATTCTGATTACTTTTCCAAGGTTTTTGATACTGAAGATATATTTTATTTAACACATATTTTTAGACAAAAGGAAGATTCTGCATTATCTGAAATACTCTTGTTAAGTAGAGAAAATTATATTAATAATTTTGAAACTAGAGAATCAGAATTTGGTTCTATTTATGTTACAAATAATCCTATAGAATTTCTTAGGGAGGGTATAAAATATATAGACGAAGCCACAAAAAATACTGATATTATGGAGACAAAAATACTATCATATACTAATGACAGAGTTGAATTATTTAATAAAAAACTTCATAATTACTATTTTAATAATGAAGAGTATGGAAAAAATGAAATTCTAACTTGTTATGATAATTTTGAATTTGGCTATGGTAATTTTTGGAATGGAATGGATTATATAATTATTGAAGAGCCAAAGAAGATTAATATTAATATCCCAAATGTTGGAATTTTTCCAGGATTTAATCTAACTGTTTTTGATTCTACTGATAATGTTAATTTAGATTTTAATATATTATCTAATGAATTATCTTACAATGATACGAAAAGACTTGGGTTAACTATAGAAGCATTTAGACTTGAGGCTATTAATTATAAAATGCGTGGGTCTAGAAAGTCTAGTATGCTTTGGAAAGAATATTATAGAATTCTGAGTAGTTTTACTACTCCTAATAATTTATATTATGAAAACAGATTAATAAGAAAGAAATCTATTGACTATGGATATGCAGTAACAATACATAAGAGTTGAAATCTTGGCTCTTGTAAAACCAATTTAACTGCGGGAATATCCTAAGAGCTTATTTATACTAACTATATATGGTAACATAATATAGGGTCTAAAGTAATTATTTAGAGTATAGTAAAAATTAAATAAGATTGGACAATCCGCATCCAAGTTTCCTAAATTAGGAAAAAGGATCAGAGACTATCCTGCAAAGGAGTACATTTAGCTTTTAATAAGCTATTTGGAAAAGGTTGGGTATTTGTTATGTTTTATGAATAATTTTTAGTACATTTGTATAGTATTAATTAAAATTTATAAAATATGGAAAATAATAGAATAGTTGATTTAGGATTTATTTATTGCTTAAAAAATCCACTTAATGATGAAATTTTTTATATAGGAGCGACAGAATCTGCTCCTAAAGACAGACTTAAAATGCATTATGCTCATTTTAGGGAGTATTTAAAAGGACTTAGAAATCTAAACAATAGATTTAAGTACTTTGAAAATTTATGACCAGAAATTGCTAAAATAGAATTATTAGAGATAATTCAAGGAGAATCATTATATAATAAAGAAATTGAATATATAGAGAAATTTTCTAAATTATATAATTTAACTAATCAAACTTTAGGAGGTAATGGAGGAGATACATTTTCTTTACAAGATACTATTGATAAAGATAGAATTTCAGAATTAATTGCAATGAAAAATTCCAAATCTAAACCAAGAGGATTTGCTGAGAATCTAAGTAAAACTAGAATGGGAAAAAATAATCCCATGGCGGGCAAATCAATTATGGAAAAATCTGTTATATTTGATGGAGATGATAATATTATTAAGGTTGTAAATTATCCTTATGAAATTACTGAATTTTTAGACATAATTTTTGGAGTTGAATTGCATAAAAAAAATGCAGCTCAAACTGGAAATATTACTAAAGCTCTTAAAAATAAAGGGAAAATAAACAGCAAAGGATATTTATTTAAAACCTTAAATTCATGTTCAAAACAAATACAAGATATAGTCCACATGAAATATGAAAATATTTCTAATAATGAAGAATAGCAAGGTTCTTCGATAAATAATGTGTTAATAGATATGAGGAGCATTTCTCAATGTAGAAATGATGTAGAAAAAAGACAGCTACAATATGTAGCTTTGTCAAGAACTAAAAATAATGTACATATATTACAGTAAAATATGAGTGTAAAATATATTTATATAAAAGTTGATGTAAATGATGGTGATTATATAGGAGAATTAAATAAAATTTCTGAACTAGATCTTAGCTTAATTCTTCCAGTAATCAATGAAATTTCTAATTTTAAGCCATATACTGTTAGAGGAGCTACTCATTATAATAATTTTCCTTATGGAGATTATTTAGATGAAAATGCGGAAGAATTATATGGCCATTTAGATGGTTATAAAACTTTTTTAAATTATCTCCCTTCAACTGAATATGGATTCCATACAATTGAAGAAATAAAGATACTTGAAGTAGAAAATGAAATGAATTTAATTTAATATGATAAATATAGAAATAATAAACCATTCTAGTAATGAATTACCAAAGTATGAAACTGAGTTTTCTGCTGGAATGGATTTAAGAGCGGATTTAAAAAGCATTAAAAATAGTAATAATTTATATAATGCTAATTTTGATGCAGAATTTAAAACTTTAGTAATTTTTCCTGGTGGACGAGCTCTTATTCCTGTTGGCATATCTACTGCTATTCCAGTTGGATATGAGGCTCAAATAAGACCTAGAAGTGGTCTTGCACTAAAACATGGAATAACAGTTTTAAATTCCCCAGGAACAATAGATTCTGACTATAGAAATTTATGGGGAGTCATTCTTATGAATACGTCTAATACCTCTTACCAAGTACTAGATGGTGATAGGATTGCTCAAGTTGTATTTAATAAATTTGAGAATGCAATATGGAATGAAGTTGAATCATTATCAGAAACAGATAGAGGTTTAGGTGGGTTTGGACATACTGGAAAATAATGAAGTTGCTTAAATATAGATATCTTTATGATGGAGAATTAACTATTCCAGATCCTTGGATTCCAATTATAAATGATATGTTTAAATCAATTGATTATATAATAAGACCTTCTTTCATACCGCTATGGTATTATAATCTTTTATATGATTTATCTAAAAATAAGTATTTTTCATTTCTAGAATTTCTCTTATTTGATATAAAAAAAGGATTATTTATTGAAGATATAAAGCAAAAATTTGCATCCTTAAGAATTAAAGGAGACTTCAAATGCTTTACTTTTCTTGTAGATAATGCTACTGCAGAATGCAATAATACCTGTGAATTTTGTGGAACACATAATACAGATAAAGTAACAATAAAAAGTTGGGTAAGAAATTTATGTATATCTTGCCAAGAAAAATATAAAAACAATGACCTTAATTTACGAAATAGTTCTAGTAACTAGAAATGCCAGAGATAAAGTTCAGGTAGCTATAGCTTCTTTAAAACAAGATGGAAATTCATTTTTAATATCCAGAAGAACTGGACAATATGGTGGTAAAATGACTTCTCAACCTGAATTGTTAATAAATCGGGGAAAGGCTAAAAGAACTGTACTACAACAAGCTACTTTAGAATTTAATAGTATAATAAATAAGTATTTAGATAAGGGTTATAAAAAATTTGAGCTATTATCTAAAAAGAAGTTTGAAAATATTACTTCCTCTGAATTAGACGAATTAGTTCCAAGTTTAAAAACAGATCAAGAAGGAAATTTAAAACCAATGCTTGCTAAATCATTCGACAAATGTCAAAATTCTATTTTTGAAAAACCATTATTTAATAGTAGAAAATTGAATGGAGTTAGATGTATGATAAAGTATTCTCCAGAAATAGATTCTTGCATTACTATTAGTCGAGGTGGTAAAAATTATAATATTGCAGCAAGACATATAATTAATGAATTAACTCCATATTTAAGAAACCATCCTGAGCTAGTTTTAGATGGTGAATTATATATACATGGTCAATATCTACAAGTTATTTCTGGTTTGGCAAGATTGGAAACTTGGTCTCCAAAATGTGAGCAGTTAGAGTATTGGATTTATGATTTAGCTATTCCTAATATGGTGTTTACTAATCGTCTAAATGAATTGACTAGCATTGAAATTGAATTTAATGATTCTAAGAAAATAAAAGTTTTAGAACATGTTCTTACTAATAGTTGGCTAGAAATACAGAAATTACATGATGCCTGGGTTTCAGAAGGATTTGAAGGAGTAGTTGCCAGAAAACCTGATAAAGAATATCAATTTGGTAAAAGGGGCTCTGATATGATAAAAGTTAAGATGTATCAAGATGATGAATTTTTGATTGTTGACTATTCTAAAAAACTAAGAGAGGAAGATTTTTGTTTTATATGTCAAACAGAGGATGGAAAATTATTTGAAGCAAAACCTGTTGGAACCAGAGAACATAAAGCAGAGTATCTAGAAAATATTGATGAAATAATAGGTAAAAAAGGAACTATAAAGTACTTTGAGATGTCTAAAGAAGGTATTCCATTACAACCCGTATTCCAATCAGTGCGTTATGATTTAGACTAATATGGAATATACAGTTAGTATAATAGACGAAATATTTCCTGGGTTTTATAATACTGATTATGACCCAGGAAATATTGAGCGATATGATAATGATGGGAATTTAGAAGAAGAATTTACAGAAGAACAATATAAAGAATATACTGATAGATTTTGTGAGTATATAGTAAGTCTTGTAAATCAACATACTCCATTTAAGATTATTAAATGGGAATTAAATTGTCCTCCATCGTATAATTATAGAAATGATGAACTTTGGGTGACAATTGAGACAACCCCAGAAGATATTCTTTATCATTATATAAATCATGAGTATAGAGATTATATATTTGACTATGTTGAATGGAATGAATGGAACAAAGAAGATTATCATGAAGCAATTCTACAACAGCTTATTTCATATTCATTATTTGAATTTCAAGATACATTTATAGAACAATTATATTAAAGAAATGGAAATTAATAATTTGAAATCACTTTCTCCATATATAAGAATTAATAATTCAGATGAATTTTATTTTCTTCAAATAATTCAAAGAAGAAAAGAAAATCCTGACTTGCCAGTTTGTGATAGAATAATTAAAACCTATTATACTACATCTTATGAACAATTGGAAGAAAGATTTTCAAGCATACAAAAACTTTGTAAATTCTATAATGCTAGAGCATATATAGATTTAAATAGAAAAAGTTTTAAAAAAGTTGCTTTTCTTACACTTAAGAAAGTAACAGATTGTTTGATAAGTGAAACATATCAATCAGTTTCTAGTGTATATAATTCTGCTTGTGGACAGACTTCTACAGATGCAGAGAAATTATGGATAGTAGATATTGATACTGAAGATGCTCATATAATAGAGAATGTTATTCATCATATAGAATTATGTTCTTCTAAATTAAATACTAAAACAGAAAAGATTGGTGCCAATGTTATAGACATAATTAAAACTATAAATGGCTGCCATTTAATTACTATCCCTTTTAATGTTAAAGAATTTGAGCCTTTTCAATGTAAACAACCTACTGATATTCATAAGTCTGGTACAACTTTATTATATTATGGAAAAGACGAAATTTTGGAATAATAAAGACTATGTAAAAGATTGGCTTAAAGATTGTAATTTAAACTTTTCAGTAGAAACACTAGGAGCTGGCCATCGTGGAATACTATTATATATTTTTGATGAATCAAAAGTTGAAGAATTTATTTCTAAGTATAATGGCACTGAACCTATTAAAATCATTTGGTGAAACTTATGGTCTACTAGATTTAAGATTTGTAGCTGGGTTAATAGAAAATAGATTAGAAGAACAAGATTAAAATTAATAAAATGTTAAACAAGCCAAAAAATGATAATTACGCAGCTGTAGTTGTAGAGATTAAGACTTTAGTGCCATTAGCGGGCTGTGACTTTGTACAAGCTGCTATTATTATGGGTAACCAAGTAATAGTAGATAGAAGTACGAAAGAGGGTGATATAGGATTATACTTTCCTTTAGAAACTCAGTTAACTGAGTCTTTCTTAAAGGCAAATAATCTTTATAGAAAACCAGAATTAAATGCTGACAATACTAAGAAAGGTTATTTTGAAGAAAATGGAAGAATAAGATGCGTAAAATTTAGAGGTCATAAATCTGAAGGATTATTTATGCCTATAGGTTGTTTAGCTTATATTTTCCCAGATACTTTCAATCCATCTAAAACAGGATTATGGTATCCAAAAGAAGTCAATATTAATATTGGTGATACTTTCGATGAACTTAATGGGATTGAGATTTGTAGAAAATATGTAATCAAAAAATCTAAAACTCCTGGACTTCCTGGAAGTGGTAAAGGTAATAAGAGAGCGAAGAAATATGAAAGTAAATTGATAGAAAATCAATTTAGATTTCATGAAGATACATTGTGTGTCGATTTTTACAGAAATGTAGAAAGTTTTATTGGGTAAACTCGGTGAATCCTAAGTTTGCTTTAATATTTAAAATATTTTATGATTTAATATTTTTATTGATTTTTATATAGTATATTTGTATATTACTTATAAAATATATAAAAATGGCAAAAGAAAAAATTAAATCATTTGATCCTGAATTAATAGAAAAATATTATTCCGGAGAATTAAAATTCAAAGAATTGTGTGAAATTTATCAAGTATCTGTACCTACAATGTATAAATATTTTAATAAATTTGGAATAAAAAGAAGATTAAATATAGTCAAAGAATCAATTAAACATGATTTTTTTAATAAAATAGATTCAGAAGAAAAAGCTTATATTTTAGGTTTTTACATTGCTGATGGTAGTGTATATAAAGGTGATTCTCATCAAGGTTATAAATTTAGTATAGGAATATCTACATTAGATATAGATATTCTTGAAAAAATTCGAGATATATTATCTCCTAATGCGAATATAAATTTTTCTGATGAAAGGATTAATAATTATGGAATAAAAACTAATACAATGTGTAAATTAAGTATATCTTCTAAAGATATAGTTAACACTTTATGTGATTTTGGTTTAGGTGAAAATAAGACTTATTTAACTAAATCTATAATTAATATTGTTCCAGAAGAACTAATGTTTCATTTTATCAGAGGCTATTTTGATGGAGATGGACATATAGGATATAGTAAAGTATCTAAAAAACATGTTGCTAAACAAGATGAAGAAAAAATTTATAATTATATTAATTATAATTTTAGTATTATTAGTTTAGATCATAGTATATTATTAGAAATTTCAAACTTTTTAGAAAAATTTAATTTTACTATAAGTAAAAGAATTGATAAAAATTGTTTAACTATATCTATACATCAAAAATCTGAAATTGAATCTATTTTTAATCTTTTATATAAAAATTCTACAATTTTTATGAATAGAAAATATAATAAATTTAAAGAAATATTGGAAATACCGAACTAACTTAACCTTTAATAAAGTTAAGTAGTGTAACGCGTAGAGGATGAATCTAGAAATAGAATATAATTCCTCCAAGAGTATCCAACACCTAAACGTAAAGTCGTAGGTGAAAATGTACGCTGAGCTATCTGATGAATAAATCAGAATATCTATAGATCTGAAGCAATCTATAGTAAGGAAGAAATTCCTAGAAATAAAGGATAAAAAGCCTTTATGATAACAATACTGACAAGTATGCTTTACAAAAACTTACATCGAATTAATCCAACTGATTTAATTCAAATCAGCTTTAAACTTCATGGTACGAGTGGAATTTCTTCCTATGTTTTATGTAAGAGAAAACTTAATTGGTTTGAAAAATTATTATCGAAATTTAAAGTAAATATAAGAACTGAAAATTACGATTATCTATACTCAAGTCGCAAGGTTATAAAGAACGAAGAACTCAATCCAAATGCTCAACATTATTATGGAGAAGATATTTGGGGAATTGCTCATAAAGAATTAGAACCATTTCTTACAAAAGGAATGACTCTGTATTATGAGATTGTTGGATTTTTACCTAACGGAGGAGCTATTCAAAAGGATTATGACTATGGTTGTGAAGCTAATAAACATGCTATTTATATCTATCGTATTACTTCTACAAATGTGGATGGTAAAGTTATAGAATTTAGTGCTAAACAAGTACAAGATTTCTGTAAAAAGAATGGATTAAATGCTGTTCCTGAATTATATTATGGTTTCGCTAAAGACTGCTTTACTTACATCTATCATTTAGCAGAAGAGCCTCATAATTTTCCTGATCAAAAATGGAATGAAGAGTTCTTAACAGAAATAAAACAAACTTATAATGAAAGGGATTGTTTTATGTGTAAAAATAAAGTTCCTGAGGAAGGTATAGTTCTAAGAATTGAGAGACTTGATTTTGAGGCATATAAACAAAAATCTAACAGATTTTATGAAAGAGAAACTAAACTTCTTGACGAAGGAGTTGAAGATATCGAATCTGAAAATTAAAATTTAAATGATTCTTTTATGGATAAAAACACTTTTTTAAATTATATCAATTCTTCCTGGAAGTATTGATTCAATTAATCATGCAGAAATAATAAATGGGTCTCTGATTTTAACCTCCGATTCTAAGAAATATACTTTTAAATGTTATTCATCTGATATAGAAACAGGTGCTTTTGAATGTAAAACATTTTTTCATAAAGATGTTAATTCTGGCGAAGTGTTTTATAAAATAAGGTAAAATATGAAACTGATAAAGCTGCAATTCATGCAGCTATTCTTTATAATATTAAACCTGAGACCATTCATAAAAGAATAGCATATAAATGTAGTAAATGTGGCTTTTGGCATATAGGCAGAAATAAAACTACTATAACAAATGCAGATAAAGAAAAGTTAAAAATTAAACATAATTTAAAGTAAACAAATTATGAAAATAAAGTATACAAGTGAAACTAATATTTCTGATTCAATTATATTAGAAATTGTAAATGAGTACTTAAATTACAATTATTTAGATGAAGTTACTAGTTTAGAAAGTTGTTCAAAAGAACTAATAATCAAAGCTTTAACAGACAGTGATGCTATTGAAGAGATTTTTTATGAATTTGATTCTGATAAATTTAAAATAGAGATTTTAGATGGAGATAATAACTAAGAGATCAGAAAATATGTCTTTTGAAGAATATAGAGAGCATCTTATTCTACAAAATAAATATATTAAAAATTATTTAAAGGGAAAATTATATTATCTATCTAGTGAAATATTATATCATGAAAATGATATTAATAAATTATTTGGATTTAGAAGAACGTACAATCCTTTTATTGGAAGTGTTAAAAATGATTTAACAAATCCCATCAATAATATGAGTGAAGATATTTCTTAATTTTTATTATAATGAAAAAAATAGAAGCTAAAATTGTAGCAGACAGTATCTCACCTCAAGGACATAGGATAACTACGTTTTTATTGACTTATCCTAGATTCATTCATGGAGAAGTAATGACTCATAGATTATTTTCTAGAAACTCTGCAAGTAGTAGGGCTATACCATTTGAGAAAATGGTTAAAATGGTTGAAGAAGACCCTTTTATACCAATAGCTTGGCAAAAAGATCATAAAGGTATGCAAGGAGTTGAATATCTTGATGAAACTATGGTTGATGTTGCAAAAGAGGAATGGTTATACGCAAGAAAAGACGCTGTAAGAGCCGCTAAAATTCTCAATAAAGAAGAATTTGTTACCAAACAACTCTGTAATAGATTATTAGAGCCTTTTATGTGGCATACTACTTTAGTAACGGCTACAGAGTGGGAAAACTTTTTTGAATTAAGGTGTCCTAAATATACAGATAATCAAGAAAATGTCTTTAAAAGTAAAAAAGATTATCTTAATACTCATGGTTTAGCTGGTGTATTATCTGAAGAAGGTTTTAGAAGTATTAATAAATCTCAAGCAGAAATTCATATTCAAGCATTAGCAGAAGCTATGTGGGATGCTCGTAATGAGTCTACTCCACAGATACTTCAAGCTGGTGAATGGCATATACCATTTGGAGATCAAATGGATAGTAATGCTTTACATGATTATGATATTGTTGAACTTGATAATTGTTATGATATAGATGAACTGAAAGTAGCAGTAGCTGTTGCTAGATGTGCTCGTTTATCTTATATGACTTTTGACGACGAAATAAATTATAAGAAAGACATTGAACTATTTCACACTCTGCTAAAGAATAAACATATGTCTCCATTTGAGCATGTAGCTAAATGTATGACTGAATTAGAATATTATTCTTTTATTAAAGGTAAATATCCAACAACACTAGATCAGTGGGGAATAGTAAACTATGAAAACTATCCTATAGTTCATAAAAAAATGTTTGAAGAAGAATTAATTGGAGAAAATCCTAATAACGGAAATCGTTATGGTTGGTGTAATAATTTAAGAGGATTTGTTCAATACAGATTCTTTTTAGAAAATAAAGAAAAATAATGAGTGATTTTAAAAGGAGACTAATTGACGAACAAGTCGAATTAGAAGAAAAATTAGATAAATTGGATCTATTCCTTGCATCAGAAAAAGTAGATCTAATTACAGATGGTAGAAACTATTAAGAGTACCACTAATTACCCAAAACAAATTAATGAACATAATGCTCTTGCAGATGCTAGATGGAATTATGAGTTATATAAATTTTTAATGGAATTATGAGTTACACAGAATATCAGTTTTTATAATGGGGGAACTTGTTTATCAGAACTTTTGGAGGAGTACCTTTTAAAAATTATTAAATAATTATGGAAAAATATATTTTGATTGAATGGCCTGAGGTTCAGGCTTATATGGAAGAAGATTGGTTTGAAAAAGAGGCTATATTATCTTCTGAATCTAGTGCTTTTTTTATTCCAGAAAAAAGATATTATGAAGATGTAATTGATTATATTATTGTTGAATCTGAAAGGCTTGCTACTATGCTACCAACTAATTCTTCAGAAAAAACATATATAGAAAATGAATGGAAAAATAAATATCCATTTGAAGGTGGGATGTCTACATATGAATCAATATTAAATCTAAAATTTCAATTAGAAAAAAGTGAAGCACAAAGCTAAATTTAAATCTATAAAAAATGTTAGAGTATTGATATGCTCTAAATGTAATATAGTAATTAAGGAAGAAGAGTTTTTTACTCCAGAAGAAATTGAAGCATCTAAAGGTAATATAAAGATCCCTGCACAATATTGTGATGAATGTGAGGAAAGGATAAAATATGGAGAATAGATTTAAAGTTGTAATCTTAGATTATGAGAATGAAAATGTAAGTATATTCAGTATAGATAAAAATATTATAATTGATATGGATGAATACGAATTATATGAATATATAAATAAAGAATATTCTGTTTACTTTAATCCTTCTAACTGCCTGCTATTATATGTATAGTAATAATCTTTCAGTTAATATTTATTAATATGGCAATAATAGGAATACATGGAAAAATAGGATCTGGAAAGGATACTGTAGGTAAAATGTTTCAATATCATATTGATAGAAAAAGAAATGGATATACTAATCCATCTTCTTTAGAAGATTTCAATAGTTATATAAATAATGGACATGATTTAAAATGTGGGTGGGCTATTAAAAAATTTGCCTATGCATTGAAACAGGTATGCTCTATAATATTTAATATTTCTATAGAGGACTTAGAACTTCCAGAAGTTAAGGCTAAATTTTTGAATCCTAGCTGGTACAGATATTATTTTGAAAGACAATACACAGATGCAGACCATAATTTGTATTTTAAAAAATTTATTTTTTCCTCAATTGAAGATGCGGATTACGCCCATAATTATATTACTGATGGAGCTATTCGTGCTGAATTTCCTACAATCAGATCTTTTTTGCAGGAAATTGGCACTAATGCAATGAGAAATGTCATACATCCAGATATTTGGGTAAATGCTCTAATGAATAAATATGCTTATAATAATCCAATTTTCTATGAAGGAGGAGTAGAATCTCCAGATTATGAAGATATTTCCCCAGATTGGATTATAACTGATGTTAGATTTAAAAATGAAGTGCAGGCTATTAAAAGAGTTGAAGGCATTATAATCAAGATAATTAGGACTGATGTCCCTGAAAATTTTTCTAGTAAACATATTTCTGAAAATGAGCTGAATAACTATAAATTTGATTATGATATTATAAATAATGGTTCTATGGAGGATTTACTAGGAAAGACTTATGAATTATTAAATATTATATCTAATGAACATCCTTCCTATAACATATGAAGAATTAATTTCAAATAATACAAATCATATTTTTGTATATTATGGATGCAAATTCTTAGAAAATTTTGGTAAATTTAAAAGAGGCAAAATTTATAAAGCTATTTTAGTTGATTATATTAAAGGAGAAATAGCTTATTTTGGCCCTAATAAAGGAGACATGATAATAGAACATTTTGTGATATGCAAGAAATAATTTTTTGTGTTGGATTACCTGGAAGTGGAAAAACAACTTGGGCTAAGCAATTTTGTTTAGATAATCCAAATTATGTAAGAATAAATAAAGATGATTTAAGAATATTATTAGGCAATCCTAAATATTCTAGAGATTTTGAAGATCTGGTATTAAACATAGAAAGAGAAATGGGTCTAGCAATTTTGTGGACTGGAAAATCTCTTATTGTTGATGATACGAATTTTTCAAAAATTCACTATAAATATTGGAAAAGGATTTCTGATATAAAAGGTATTTCCTTCACGGAGAAGTATTTTGATACCCCAGTTGAAGAATGTATTAGAAGAGATTCTGAGCGCGAGAAATCGGTTGGAATTGATGTTATAATGAATATGTATGAAAAGTACGTTAAAATAGAACTTTAGAATATTTTTAATGGACAAGAATTTAATTAAAAAAATACTTACATCAAAGAAAGTAGAATTAGAAGATGTTAATAAATTCATAGTAGACTACGTTTTATTTAAAAAGAATAAAAATATTTCTGCTGAAGAATTAAATGGGATCTTGACTCTAATTAATAATGGAATCTTTGATCTTAGAAGAGCTCTTATAGATGCAGCAAATTCAGTTGATTTGACTGTTCTTACTGCATTTGATAAGAAAGGAATAATTATTAATACCTATGTGTATTAATTTTTGTGTTTTGTTTATTTTTTTTTTGTATTTTTAAATTTGGGGACTTACGAGTAATCGTTTGTCCCCAAATTTTTTTTACATTAATTATACAATTATTTTAATTTATTTGTATTATTTTTGCGTTTTAAAATTACATAAAATGGAATCAAATTTTGCAACCTTTAAACCAATTGAACTTACGCCTAATCCTGATAAAGAGGATATTGTTAAATATTATCTAGATAATGATATAACTCCTGAAAATCCAGCTATATCAAATTTTTTACAATTTGAGGAAGCTAAATCTGAAAGTATTCCAGAACCTCCAGATGAAACTAAAGAATCTATAAATTTTATTGGATTAAATATTCCTACTATTCCAAAAAAATCATCTAATACTACTAAGATACCTATAAATGAATTTGGGAAATATGTAGTAAATTATTTTGTTTCTAAGGGATTATCTAAAGAACAAGCAGCAGGAATTGCTGGAAATTTACAGGCAGAATCTAATTTTAATCCATCAGTTTATGGAGACAATAAAACTTCTTATGGACTTGCTCAATGGCATAATAATAGATTTAATAATTTAATACAATTTGCTAAAAATAATGGTGCAGATTATTCAGACCCAAAAATTCAACTTGATTTTATTTGGGAGGAATTACAAACTTATGAAAATAAGGCATTAAAAGAACTTCTTAAAACTTCTACTGCAAAAGACGCAGCAAAAAGTTTTGCAACACATTTTGAAAGGATGAAACTTTATTCTCCAATAAGAGAATATTATGCAAATTCCTTAATATAAAAATAGCCCTACCGCAATTGCGCAGTAGGGCTATTTTTTTTTACATTACCATTTGAATACTTCTGCAGCACCGACATTTCTAGTCATTACCTCAGTGATATCTTTATCCCCATTCAATGCAGATCATACATCACTAGCTGTTTTCTTTCCTCAAGATAAAAATACAGGCTCTGAACTAACTCCTCCAAGTGTACTCTGATATACATTATATTCATTTGTTACCTTCTTATTTATGGAGCTAGACATTGAAGCTAAACTTCCAGATATTCCATCTGTTCCATTTTCTTCTATAAAAGAATCAAGTAGTATTTGAACAAATTTAAATAACATAAATATTAATCCAGCATCAGCAAGTGCCATTAAAGCTCTTCTATTTCTTTCTTCTGAATTCTTTATGTGTGAAAAATTTAATGTAAATATATCTTTTAAAGTTCCTACGACAGAATAATATAATCCTTCATAAGGAGTTCCCACCCATTCTAATACTGGATCACCAGTATCTTCCTCAGTTTCTTCTGTATATATATTTCCATTTTCTGATTCTATTGTTTTATGGTATTGGTATATTTTAGTACCATCTTTATCTACTATATATTTGTGTTGAATTTTTCCCATTGGACTTTCTTCTGATGGAGTAGCAAATCACATTTTCATTTTACCTGGCCAGAATTGCATGAACTGTAATCATGTCATTCCTCACCAAGTATTATTTGCTTGTGATTGAGCATCTTTATCATAATATCCATAAGCCATATCAGAGAAAGATTTTAAACTTGTTCTTTCTATTTCTGAATATGCTTTTGGAACTAATTCTTCATCATATTCTGTAAACACTCTTTCTCCGCTATATTCCTTATTTAATTGATCTTGGAGAATTAGATATCTCTGCCTTTGCTCATTGTATTTTTTATCACTTTGAGCAGCAATATATTTTCCATTCTTCATATGGTTTTTTCTATTAGCAAGATAATATTCAAATCTCTTATCTTTAGTAGCATCATATATAAATTTTCCATCAATTAAATTATGTGCTTCATAACTTCCATCATGAATCATTTTAGCTAAAAATATAGATAACCTATTATAATAATCTGGAATTGTATTACACATATACATATATCTTCCAACTCCTCTGAATAGTCCATGTCTATCAGTTTGCAATTTTTTAGATATTGTATTAACATCCATATTCGCAAATCTGTAATAGTGATTTAGTCTATCAATTAAATTAAATTCTTCAGAGAATTTATGGTCTATTGCTAATAGTTTTGCATATGCTGAACTTAAATCCTGCACTGTAAATTGATCTTTTCCATATATTTGAGTAGCTGCTAAAGACATTCCTTTAAATAATCCTATGGTCATTTCCTTTACAAATAACGCAGGTCTAAAGGCTAATAACATTGCAGTAGATAATCTTTTCAAAGTTGCTGTTACTTTTGCATAATCTTTAAATTCATCATCAATTATTGGTTCATCATATATAGACAGACTCATCTGATTTGAGATATACTCCAATTGATTTGATATATCTTCATTTTCTTTTCCAGCTAAAAATTTAATCCATCATATGTAAGCATTTATAATAGGAAGTTTTTTATCCATAGTAAATTTTCTGATTTTATTAAATGCAACTCTATGTGCAATTGTATCTAAGTTCCATTCAAAATAATTTACTGTATGTTTTTCAATTGCTTTTGCAATATAGTTACTATCTTGCCTACCATATACATCATACATTTCATAAAATCCCATCTTTTGTTTTTCAATAATATCCAATTGATCTGGAAGAAGTTCTCTTGGATCTACTAAATCGTTTATCTCTCCCATAAATGGCTTTATTTTATCTTGCCATAACTTTCCAGGAGATTCTACAATCCCGCCGACTCTAGAAATTTCTTCCCTCCTTATTACAGGCATTTCAAAATACTCACCACTTTCAATAGCTTCTTTAAGTGTGGCATTTTCCATTAAAGACTCTAATTTATTAGGGTCTAATTTTTTTGCCTCAGAATCTGGTATGTGATATTGAAATACATTTATTATAAACAATATATTTTTTAAATATTCTCGTTGAGCATCAGTAAGTATATTTTCATTATCAACTACATATGGATTCTTGGTTTTGAATTCATTTGATACTTTTCCGTCTTTTTGAAGCCACAAATCTTTGTATTTACTTTGTGTTTCTCCGATAACTCCTCGGTTAAATTCTTTAAATCCTATCTCTTTATAATATTTTTTTGTATGCCCATATATAATTTCTGATATTGCTACCATAGATTCTCCTATATGCTGATTCGCAGTGGACATTATTTTATTTATGTTTTTTAAGTCTTTTGAAGCAACTCAATCTGGAGTTGTTCATATAAGCCCTTGAACAATTCCTTGTATTCTTTTTCCTTCTCTATTATATTTCTCTAAATTATCAGTATATAATGCAGCTATTAAACTTTTAAAATCTGAAAATCCAAAGCTGAACTTTGAAAGTCTTTGAAAATCCCCTGTTAAATCCATTTGAGATTTTGATACTATTGCTACTTGTAACAATGCCAATAAAACTTCTTTTGGATCATCAAAGTTTAAAGTTGGATTTATAGTTTTTAATTTATAGTCTGGAAATTTTTCATACAAAGTTCTTTGTATATCAATCAACTGTTCCAAATCTATTTCATCTAAACTAGTTTCTCTAAACTTTGCAAAAATTTCATTTATTTCATCTTTATTAGAGCCATCAAATTTTCTTAAATTTGCATCTAGATTATACAAAGCAATATCTGTTATTCCAGCTATGTGCTTTTCTTTATCTAGTTTTAATTCCTCCCTAAACCCTATAGTATACATTCTATCTACAAATTCATCAAATTTATTATAGGTATTCCTAGAATATACTTGATTATTTAATGGATTATATATTATTATTTGAGCTAATTTTCCACTACCAAGTGGCATCAGCATATCTTTAAAAGTATTTATAAATAAAAATGATTTTAAAAACTCTAAATCTCCATAATTCACATTTGGTAAATCATTTTCTAATGCAGTTGCATAAAATTGATTTGCTGATAAACTAATTAAATTTATGTTTCCATTCTTATTATTTTTCAATACTATTAATCCCATAGCTAATGCCTCAGGAATACTATCAATTACAGACCACTCTTCGTTTAAATATTCTTTGAGTAGGTGATTAGTCGTGATGTCTTTCTCAGAATTATAAGAACTTGTTTGAATAGGATTATTAGTTTTTATAGCTGATATAATAGCATCTTTTAATATAGATACATTTCTATTTACTTGAGTCTTTACATGTGCTACATATTTTTCAATTTGATCTCTAAATTCCTCTTCTGTTGCAGCCTCTATATAACCTTTTTTGAGTCCAGGTGCATCATCAAAATTGTTCCATTTTCTTCAAACTTTTTCTTTGTCATACCTTTTCCTTGCTGCTTCAATTATTGAATCTACATCATAATCCTCTATCCCAGTCTTAACTTCATAATTTGGGATTAATTTATGTAATTGATCTGTTAAAATATCCATTCTTTCTGGATCATAATCTGCTATTACTGCCCTTGGAATTATTTTATTAGCTGCTACTGTTATGCTTCCAGTATCGTTCAATCCACTATTTCTTATTGACTTTCTATTTACAATATTTTGAACAATAATTCCATTTGGATTACCTTTTACACTTAGTCAAACAGGAATAACGTATAGCATTGTTTTGTTTATATTTACGTGTTGTCCAAGCAATTGTCTATATAAAGCAAGCTGCCAATCTAATGTTAATGTTTTTGCTGCGTCCCAATCATCGTAATTTGTTTTGGATACTTTTATTTCAAAGATATGAGGATCTCCATTTGAGTCTACAGCTATTAAGTCTATTTTACCCTTTAATCCTTTTGAATATGTATTTATAGGAGTATTTGGTAGACTTGATAGAAAAATTTCAGTTATAAAAGCCCCAGATTTTTCTATGTTTTTTATTTTCTCTACTATTGAATCAGAAATTTCATCAATTTTATTTACTCATTCTTCATCTGAATAGTCTCCTAATATGCTATTCCCTTTATTATCCTTTATATATTTTAACACCTTATTCTTATAGCCAGTATCTCTTATTTTTGAAGATATTACATCATGCAATAATATTCCGAAGTTCTTAGTTTCCTCTTCATATTTAATATCAGATTCTATTTGACTTAATAAGTATACTAATTTATTTTCTGAAACTCCTGAAAACTCAGGGGTATTCTTTAAAGTTTCTAATTTATTTTGAGTATATTCTAATCCTGTTATATCAACATCATCTTTTATAGAATCTAATTTTTCTTTCACATAACTGTAAATTCTATTTTCTTCAATATATTCTGGGGCCAATCTTCCTCCTTTTGTGGATATTCCTAACAAATTAAAAAGACCAACATTTTGTTTTGTAATTAAATCAGTAACAGATAATTCTTCGTTATTAGAAAATGAATTTGTGTCTTTTATTTTCTTTATAGCATCTATTGTACTTGACTGAATTTCTGTACTACTAAATATTGCGGCATTTTTTAATTGAAAGTTGTCTTTGAAAAAACTTTTTATTATATCCTGAATATTTTCTACTTTTTCGCCATTTTTATAATAAAAACATTGTCCCATTTTAACTACAATTTAAGATTATATTATTATTTTTCATTCATTCTCTCATCATTGGCTCAGTTGTAACCATTCCTAAATTCATTAATTCACTGCTTATATCATTCCTATCTATTTGAAATAGGTCCATTAATGGGGTTTTTAATAATTCTATAGGATCTTCTTCAAAGCTTACTATATAATCATCATTTACTTCTCCTAATGCCACTTTTAATCCATTTACAAAAGATTCCATGTCCTGGAAACTTTCTAAAAAATCTTCCTGACTTTCTAGTTTTGATGCTACATATGAAACAAATATTTCTTCTGCATCAGTTATGTTCATATCTGGATTTTTAATCACAGTTTGAATAAGAGAATGATATATTTCTGGATGTTTATATCTTAAAGGAGTTAAAAATAAGTGTAAAAATTCGTGCACAACATCTTCTGTTTGTCCTATATTTTTATTTATTAATATTCTTGTTTCTCCCTTTTTATTTGTCTCTATTTTTGCTTTTTGGTTTGATTTAAAATTTCCTTCTTTTTCCTCTACTAAAGAAACTTCCATATCTAATTTCTTAGATATTTTTGATAAACTTTTAATTAGTTTATTTATTGCTTTATTAGTAGCTGGTCTAGATTCCAATTTTGCCTCTTCAGACACTTTATTTACTTCTTTTAATACTGCTCCTATTTTTCTATTTCCTTCTTGTATGTATAAATTTGCTATACTTCCTACTATTGCATTTTTATCATTTCCCCTATTTAAAAGATCATCAATATTAAATTCTTTTTCAACTGTTATTATTTTTCCAGTTGGACTTATACTATTAAAATGAGCAATTACTTTGTCTTCATTAACTGAAGTTACTCTATAAATTTTTGAATCTATTTCATTAGCTTTATATAAAGAAAAATATACTCCAGGAAATAATACTCCTAGTTCTTTTTTAGTTTGTAAATCTAGAGAATCAAAATATTTTATTTCCATTAAAGATTCTAAATTTCTTTTGAATTTATTACTTTCCGAAGATTTTTTAGTAACTCACATATTTTGATTTTTATCCAGCCCTAATTTTTCTTTCATTAGATCTGTAATATCTATATGTTTTTCTGGGTTAAAATATTCTGGTTCTATGTAACTTCCTATATTTGCATATCCTCCTGTTAATAATTTAATACTATTTAAATCTGAATTTTTTGGTATTACATATATAACTTGTTTTTCAAGTGCTACATTATCAGGATATTCTTTAAATGAAATTTCAAATTGGTTACTTCTTATAGTAAATAAAAAATAATCTGTAGAAATATCTCTATCAGTAAAAAATAATACTTCTGGTAATTTATCTAAGTTTAGAATTATTTTATCAGTAATATCTTCATTATATGTTATTACTTTATTATCTTCCAAGACTTCCCCATATTTTTTTGTATTTCCATCCATAAAAAAGAAAAAATCTCCTGGTCTAGCTTGCTCTTTATTGCTGAAAGAAGACATTGTTGCTGTACTTCTAGTAATATTTTTAACTTCCTCTTTTAATCTTAATATATCCTCAATAGTAAGTTTACCTTCTGCATCCTTTAAGCCTATTAAATTCTTCTTTTCAGTCTGCATTATCGCGGCTCCTTTTGTACCTTTTACAATTGAGTATACATATGTATCATCCGCCAATAGTATTTTCTTATAGAATTTTTTTCCATCTAACTCAAATAAAAAATAATCTCCTTTTGTTAACTGAGTTCCATCATTTATTTGTACAAATTTATTTGGTTCTATTTTTTTATCATTATTTAGTTGGGAAGCTTTGAGAGCTTTCATTGATTTTATTTTTCCATACCCAATTGATTTTATTTTTTTATCTGGAGTCTGCACATATATTACATTTGGATATATTCCTACTACTAGATTTCCATTTACCAAATCTCCTTTAGATATTATTTCTTTTACTATCTTTGGATTCATTTCAGCTTTTGATATTATCATCATCCCATCATTTGGTAATACTATTTCATCCTCTATCATTGGTGATATTGGATCTTCCAGTTTTCTATATTGAAGTTCTCCCGGTTTAAAAACATTATCAATTCTTTCTATTTCCCCATATTGATTTCTAAATTTACCATAGACTATTACATTTTCTCCTCTTTTAAAAATATGAGTTACTAATGCAAATACACCCTTGTCACCACTAGGAAACTTTACTATATCCTGATATGGTATAATATTTTTTACACTATTCTCATATAAGTCTCCCTCTATTGTTTGTATTATTGAATAGTTATGATCTCTGACTTGAGAACTCATTCTATCAAATGGAAGTAAATCATTCTTGTATACCTTTTCTATTTCTAATTCTTTACTTATAAATTTCTCAGTTTCAACAGCTTTTAATATATTGTTCTTTCCATATGTCTCTGGAAATAATTGCCAGAATAAATTTTTAATTGATTTTATTAATCCCAAACTTTCTGGATTTATTGTTAATGCAACTAAATTAAGTATTTGATCAATTTGTTTTGATATATCTTTATCAGTACTTAATGCCAATAATTTTTCTAATTGTGACTGCTGCACTTTATTATTTTCCAATTCCCCTATAAAAAATTTATTTATATCAAAATCTTCTTCATTAATGTCTATTTTTCCATACTTTTTAAACTTTATAATCTTATTTATTTCTTTTAAGATTGGCATAAGTTTTGATTTATCTACTTTTAATGCTTCTCTTTTAAACAGTCCTAAGAATAGAGACAAATCATTGTTAAGTTCATATAATACTATATCATCCATGGACCATGCATTTACTAGAAATTGTCCCTGTATTCCATATATAGTATTCTCTCTATTTTTATTTTTATAGGTGTCAGCAAGAATTTTTAAGAAAGTTAATAGATTTTTAGTAGTATCATTGTAAAATCCAAATATTTTATTTTCTTCATTTTTGGAATTTACTCTATATCTTTCTTGTACTAAATTTGTTAAACCTAATGTTCCAGAAGCTCCTATATTTTGAAAGTAACTTAATTTTCTAGGTTTCTGTAATTTCTGCTTTAGTTCTGATAACCTTTTATTATAGTTCTTTCCTTTATCCTCTGATAAATAATCATATAATACAGATCCAAGAGAATCAAAAGAACCTGAATTTTCTATTATATTATTTATTTCTTTATAGAAGGTTTCTTTGTCTTTATTTTTTAATATAATAGTTTTTATTTTTTCAGGGGTTATTTTATATTTAGTTTCAGCTTTTATTGACCCAGATAATTCTCTTAACACTTCCTGCTGTTCTTCATCATTATTAGATGAAAAATATTTATCATATAATTTATCTATTGTTTTACTTTTTTCCAAAGTTTCAAAACCTGAGGGGAGTGTTATGACTCCCCCTCCAGGTAATTCTAAAATATACTTACACTTTCCCATTATTTAACATTCAAATTTAATTATAAATCCTCTGCTTTTTAGTAATCTTAGTACCTCACTAAATTCAGATTGTGTTTTCTTAGCATCTTGACTTTCTGTAATTGATGTTACTACTAAGAAATCTCCATTTGTAACAGATAATTTCTCATTAGTCCTTGCCCCATTGTTTATAGTTAATTTTCCTCCACTTTGTAAAGCGTAGAATAATATATCATTTGAAAGTTGTTTAAATGCTTTTCTTTTTATGATTTCTACTGTTTCAGTATCCCCAGATTCTAAAGCTGTCTTGTATTCAGGATATTCGTTCATAATATCCTCTATGCTAAATAAATTTATTTCTCCTGAATCTATCTTTGAAGAAAACATCACATAATCATATCCTAAAGAATCTTTTTCTTTTATATAATCCTCAAATAGTGGGGTTAATCTTAAACTTCCATATTTTTCATTATTTAATAATAAATTATACACATAGAATAAATCCTTTCATCTTAATAATTCATTTGCTGAATTTTTTACTAAATTTTTAGTACTTGAGTTGTTGTCTAAATCATTAAATGCTTTTATTAATTTTTGGGCTTTATCTCTAACTACTGCATTGTTTAATTCTCCTAATGAAAATGTAGACACTATTCCAGAAGTTCTTAATCCAAATATATTTTTTACTTCTTGTATTTTTAAGGAGTCTAATAATATATTAGAATTTTTTTGTAATAATGGGAGTAATATATCTTCCATTAATCTTTTGAAATTTGCAATGCCATAATTAGTGTCTAATGTTATTATTGTATCTTCTGCATCTTCTTCATTTACTTTCTTTGAAAAGTTTGATACATTATCATTACTCCAAGCTTCGTCAGACGTATATACTAAATAATTTTTTATTACATCTTTTTTAGCTTCTCTATTATAATCATTTAATTGTTTTATTAAACTAGTTACATTAAAAGTTAATTTAGAAGTAGCTTCACTTTTTAACCACTTTGATTTTAACATAACATCTATACCAGATAATGATTTAGTTATCATTTGATCACTTATACGTGGATATAATCCTGGATTTCCCATTTGATTTTTTATACTTGGGTTAGGATTATCCTCCTTACCACTAAATACTACTCTATGAGAATTTTCCCTTAATACATCTTTTACTACTGTAAATGCAGTTGCATATTTAATAGAAGTATTCATTAAGATATTATGAGAAAGCATTATTCCATTTATCATTTCTTTAAAATGTGGGACTTCATCAATTACATCAAATATATTATAAGTATTTTTTATTAAATTATAATATTGTTTTGTTAATTTTCTGTATTCATCATTCTCTTTTGATCCATCTACAAAATATCTAAAATCAAAATTTCCTCCTATAATACTTACATACTTAGAATGTCTTTTCCCCTGTTCATCTACATAACTTACTGATACATTGCTAGCTTTTTCAAGTAAATCTTCTACATATTTTCTATCCAGTTTTGAATTTAATGCTTTATTATGTTGCATAATTTTATCAACCAATCCCTTAAATACTTCTCTTACTTCCTTAGCTTTTCCTTTATCTGGAGAATCTTTATATTTATTTCACTCATTAAGAAGTCTTAAATCATTGCCAAACACATTATTTTCTCTAGCATATAGAGTAGTTTCTAAAGATGTTAAAAAGTCATTTATTTTTTCTACATTTGCAGATCTCTTTTGATTGGCTCCTAAGATTTTTGCTAAGAATTTAATTTCCTGTGCTCCATCATATATATCTTTTAGTACTGCTAAGTCATTTGATTTTGATTCATTGTTTTTATATGTCCCTTCTAAGTTCTTAAATATAACTGGTATAATACTACTATTTTCACCTAGTAAAGAGTTACTTTCTAATGAACTGATTACATCATCTATTATTTCAGATGTCATTATTTCAGAAACTTGACCAGGAGTAAATCCTAATGTAAGTAAATAGATATGCATTGAAGCTAATTCTACTGTTGCATTAATTTTTGCCATAAGTAATTCTTTAGCATTATCAGTTGCTGCAGATGTAAAACTAGATAAAGAAATTGCTGCATCATTTCTAAATGCATCAAAATTACCAATAGCTTTTTCTATTGCAGCTTTTTGAGAATCATCCATACCTACATCACTAATAGCACCAATTTTGTAAGTTTTTCCATTTGAGAATTTAAATTCTTTTATAAATGTTTTATTACTTCTTCTTATATCCTCTGAATTATTTGAAGAAAAATTATTGAAGTAATTGTTATAATAACTAGTTAATGCAAACAGTACTTTAAGTCCATTAGCAGCTATACCAACATCATCCTTACCTACTGATGCGTCTCTTTGTTGTTTATAATAACTAAACATATCATATGAAGACAAAAATTCTTTTTCTATGTTTTTTGAGGCTATTGCTGCATTAGCAGCATTTTGCCAAACTTCAACATCTACTGGAATATTTGCTAAAATTTGATTACTTGGAGAAGATATGATTTGTTTTATTTTTGATACAATGGAATTTTTTACAGAGTGTTTATTTTTTACATACCCATTATCTAGATTATGCTTATTTATTAAATTTATTAATATTTTTGCATCCTTATTATTATCAGTTGTAAAAACATTTCTATTTCCAGTATTTTTTACATAATCATTAACTTTTCTTATTATAATATTTAGTAAATTTAATTGCTTTACAGATAATTCATTCATTGCAATTGTTTCTTCAATATTATCTATGACATCTGTTAATGACTCTTCTTTACTATAAGTAAAAAATTCTTTGGTTTCGTTTGTTAAATCTAGACCATCTGTAGATAATTCTATTTTCTTATTGGTTGGTATTGGAAATTTTTCCAGCACATTTAATTGATCTATACTAGAATAATTACTTATCTTAGATATAGCTTCAAATTGTCCATTAGAACTAAATCCAGATCCAAGCATATAAGCTTTATCAATATCCGTTTAACCTTTATACTTTCATACAAAGACTGACTATATCTTCATTATATTTAATATATAATGTCTCGCATTTCGAAACCTTCATTTTGTTTTTGAATAAATTCTTCTTTAGTTAAATCTTTTCTTATTTTATATAATAAACTAGGAACTTGTTGTATGTAAGGTTTTACAATTTTACAAAATTTTTCAGCATCAGCTTCCGTACTAGAAGCAATAGAATATGTATTTTTCCCTTCATTTAAAAGTCTAAATTTTATATCCCATTTTTCTAAAAAATATTGAATAATTATAGTTGCTATTTCTAGCTTTACACAAGTTGCAAACTTTATTGTATGTTGGATAGTAGTCCTTTGCTTAGAAGTATTAACATTAATATGTCCATCATCCATATACCAAATTGCAAGTCCCTGAGTATTTAACCAATTTAAAAGATTTCTTGATAAAGTCTTTTTGGGTAAATAAACAGATCTTCTTAATGCTTTTATAGTAGCATTTAAAGACATTTGCGAATATAAAACTTTTTTACCAGTATTATATCCTGAATTTGATATATATGTTTTTAAACCATTATTTTTTATATTTAAACTATCTAGAAGTAGTATCTTCCAATTTAAATATTCTAATTGATCCTCTCCATGAGAAAGTTTAAAAACATAATTAGATGAAATAGTTCCATCTCCTAATAATAAAGCAATAAGTAATTGCTTTTGTTCTACATTTAACTTTTTAGTAATTTTTCTTTTAAACATAATGAATTCATTTAATAATTAATACTAAATGAAAGTTTCTACTCCCCTCCGGGATAGTCGATGAACCTTCATCCTAAATACAAATTTATAAAATTTTATCCATTTAAAAGTCTATATTTTTATAAATTTTATCTAGGACGCTTGGATGCGGATTGTCCAATTTTTTACCTTTTTACAATATCTATAATAGTTAATTATAGCCCTTAGATCTATTACTAGTCTAAGTTTGTAGTAAAAACTCTCAGGAGTTCCCCGCAGTTAACGAGATTTATTATAGTGACTCCAATATTATCTAAAGTCACTGCCTTGTAATCATATTTGCCAAACTGATACAAATGCATCATTTGAATTTCCTTGCATATAAGCAATATTTTGCATTTGCATAAATGATTGCATAGATTGAGCAGGGATACGTGCAACTACAAATTCATGAGATTTTTCTCAAGAAGCATACATTTTTTTACTCAATTTATCTATTATATGTTTTTTATGTAATTCAAATCATTCAGTATCTAAATTATTTTTATCTATTGGAACATAATTAGAAAATTTTGAAAATTCATTTAAAGTAACTTTATTTAATTTAAGTTTATCAACTATATCACTGTCAGAACCCATTAATGGAACTATAGTTCTTATAGATCCTTCAAAAGAATTTATAAGATTAGCTAAATTTTCTTTAAAGGGTTCTTCAATATTTAGAATTTTACCTTCTTTAGATTTAACTGATGAGGCAGCTTTTACATAAATAACTTCTCTTCCGTCTTGCTCTATAGCTCTTACATAATTATGGTCTGGAATTACATATATTTTTTCTCCCTTTTCATTAAGTCTAACAAATTTTCTAGTAATATCCCCATTATCAAGAGGTCTTTCTAGTTTTATATTTAATTTATAATCATTTCCTGGAAGTTTATCAGTATATTTTATATATATTGGATGATCTACTCCTTCTACTATTAACTTCATATCTGCTTTAAATGAATCCTCTTCAAATAATTTTTCTAAAGATTCTTTAAAGTATTCACTTCCTTTAGATTTTATTTCATATATTGAACTATTACTATCAGTGTTGAATTTAGAATTATATAAATTACCTAGTATTAATTCTGCAGCTTTAAAATCATAATCAGATATTTCTTCTGTTATATTCATGTAACTATCTTTAACTTCCCTAAATAATTTTACTAAATTATCTTCCCCGAAAATTTCATCCATTGTGGAAGTATTTACAGATTTCATTACCCTATTAAGTTCTAATAAGTTTAAATTTCTTTTTGTTCATAGATTTAGGTACTTAATTAATATATTACTTGCTTGAGTGCTATCAGTTTTAAAGTCCTCAATAAGATTTCTGCCATTTGAAACTTTAGTATAAAAATTACTTAAATGAATAAACTCTTTGTCAGATTCATTAAGCATTTTATTTTTATACATCTTCTCGAACTTATATCTAAGCCTTATAGAATCCAAATCAAATAGATTTTTTCTTCCATTTCATGTAAAAGTTATTTCACTTGGTTTTAAGTCTCTTGGTCTAGTTAATTTTCTTACAGGTTCATTTCCACTATGTAATTCTTTATAATAATAATATATATCAGGATTACTCAAGGTTACTTCCTGCATTTCAATACTCGTATCATTTGATAAAGCATCTTCTGCTAAGAAAATGTTAAAATTATTAAAATCTATTTCTTTCGGTATTTTATTATTTCCAAAATTTCAATCTAAATATCTAGAAACTAATTGATTTATATATAATTCATTGTCTCCATATTGATCTTTTAATGATTGTAATAAACCCAAATTATTTTTTAATAATTCTCTGGCTTCAGCTCTTGGTTCTTTTGGTACTTCTACAGTATCTCCAAGCATTATTTCGCCCCAAGTTATGTCTTGTGGTGGAGCTATTTTTCTTATGTGGGCTTCTATAAGTTCATCATTTGAAGCTACTCCTTCAAATATACCTGCACTTAAAGCTTCCTTAGTTATATCTGCTTGAGTCATTATTTTTACTGTACCATCTGCCTGTGGAATATCATATACTTGTATAATACCATGTGATGGAATTAAAACAGCCCCTATTCCAGAATAGTACCTTGAAATAAACTCATTATTCATTCTTGTTATTACATCTCTTACAAAAGGAATAAAGAAATTTTGGTTACTAAAAGGTATTATAGTATCTTGAGAAAAAGATTGAACAAGTATTTTTGCTATATTATCTCCTTTAGAATTTTCTATTGTTTTTACAAATTTCTCTGATAAATATTTATATAAATCAGATTTATTTATATCCTTGCCAAATTTCATATATTTTACATATGGTTTAGCTGCATTCTTTATTACAGTTGCTATATCCTCATATGCTTCTTGTGCTAAATGTGCTGTATCAGAATTTTGAGCTAAGGAAGATATTACCTGAGTAATTTCTTTAATTCTTGAATCATTAGCATCATGAGAAGCATCAAGCTGAGGTCCCATAAATCTATTTTTAAATGATGTATAGGCTAATGGTTCATCTGATGTTCATAGTTTTCTATCATTAACATTTGCAGCTCCTGCTTTTACAGCTGAGATATTTGATAATACATGAATCATTGCATTTTTTAATGGATATTTTCCTTCCCCATTCTGAGTAGTTACTATTCTATACAATAGTTCATTTGAACCCTCATTAAAATTATTGTCTATATCAGTTGAATATTGTGCTCCAAATAATTCCCATAATTGATATAAATTATTAAATTTTCCAGAAATTGGCTCCTGTTCTAATGTCCATTTATTTCCATTTTTCCTTGATACAACCATTGCATAGTTATTTTTAGTAATATCTATAGTTTCTATTCTATATATAACTCCTAATTTATTAAAGAAGAATTCATTTTTAAAAGATTCGTTAAATTTAAAAGAAGCTGGTAATTGAACATCAATTCCAAGCATTTGTTTTTGCTTTCCTAAAAAAGATATCTTTGAATTTCTTGAATCAAGTATTTTTCTATTTGTTATTACACTTTCTGCGTCTTTCTTTATGGTTACTCCAGACTCAGTAACAAATGTTGCAAATTGTTTTTTTGTTCCATTATATCCTTTTCCTGGAAAAGAATTATCGAGCATTAAACTGTATATATAATTTATATAAGAAGAACCATCATGTACTTCCTGATTTTTTGTATTTCCAGTTATATTAAATAATTCATCTCTGTGATCATCTATTACAGCCATATTTATATCATCAGGAACTCCTAACTTGCTATTTCTTACTGGTGATTCTATTGTTGCTGTATAAATTACATTACGTTTAGCCATAGAAGATAATCTTCCACTCATTTCTTCTTGGAAATTTTTCCAATATGCGGTTTTTTCTTTATCATTTTTTGATAATAATCCATTAGAATTTCCTCTAAAAGATAAACTCTTGACTTTATGAGGATGCATATATTCACCTTTTCCTGTTACAAATAAATATTCATTTCTAAATAAAGCATTTGTTCATAACCATTTTTTAAGTAATGGATTAAGTTCTCCAGAAGATTCTATTTGTGTATAATCTATATTTTCCTTTCCATTTGTTTCCTTCTTTGGAAATTCTTTTTCTTCTATTCCTAATTTCTCAGATATTTTTTTTAAGTCAATATCTTTAAGAAATTTAATTTCTGATGATTTATTATATTTTTTAAATTTCCTTATTACTTCATTTTCTTGTAATTTTACAAAATCATTAAATAAATCATCATCATTAAATATTCTATAGTTGTCAACAAGTAACTGATTTAATTTAAATTTTCCTTCATATTTTGAAAAATGTAGTTCTTCTAATATTTTAATACCATTATCTGATGCTTTTTTTGATAATGTTCTTACATCAGTATTTTCTAATATTATATTCAATTCTTTTATATCAGATTCTATTTTCTTAACATTGGTTTCTACTACTCTTTTATCAGTTCTTCCTAATAAGAAATTTAAATCAGCTAATACATTTACTAACGTATTTTTATAAAAACTTCCTCCTTGTAATTTTACAATATTTAATAATTCTTTTTGAGAATATTGTAAAATAGTCTTTGAATTACCTTGAATTTTAAAACTTCCATTGATTATTTTTGTCAATATAGTATTTTTATCAGAGTAATTCCCTAGCATTATTGAAAAGTTTCCATTACTCTCTATATTTTTTAAGAAATCCAATTGAAAGTCTGATGTAAAATTTTCTTGAATATTAAATTTTGATGCAGATTTATTGTCTTCTCCATTTATCAGCTCTAATTTAGTTCCTGTTCCTAATATAGCTGGAGTATCTTTTATTAGAAGACTCTTAAATAACGAAGTTCCAGATTTTTCAAAATCTCTCTGTAATTCAAATATTTCTGTATCTTTTTGAGTAAGATTAGCCAGTTTAAAAGTTGGTAATTTCTCACCACTTAATAAATTAATATTCATAACTGCTTTTACTGGATAATTTATTAGAAATGCATTTATATGTCCTTTAAATAAAGAATTATTATTTAGAGATTGTATGTAATCCCCAGAATTTATATCTTTACTAGTATCAGTTATTTGTTTATTTTCTACTGCTTTTTTTATTCTTGCCCTATCTTCAATGACAGCATTACTAAAATTTGTAAGCATATTTTTGAATCCTGTTACTGTAAGGTTCTCTTGATGTTTTCTAATATCTACTATTAAATCGTCAAATCCTAGATAAGATAAATATATTCCTGTCCTTTTTCCAATATAACTATTTATTGCAATCTTAGCTTCTTTTGGAATTAGCAGTAAATTTGTTCCATCATTTATATTTTTAAAAAGTTCATCTATTTCATCTTTATTCTTCTCTACATCATATAATTTTTCATTTTTAGATCTTAAGATTTTCTCAAATACAGAATCTTGCAAATGAATTGTATTAAAATTTTGTTTATACATTTCTCTAATAGTATATTTACCATTAGAATTATATGTGAGATAGGATGCTCCAAAATTATTATTTATAACTTGGGCTATCATTTCTATAATAGATTCCTTAGAATTATCTTCTTTAGATAATATATTTAATTCTTCTGATTCTATAAACTTTTTTAGTGATAGTATAAACTCATAATTATATTGAAAATGTTCTTTATATAAAGTATCCCCATCTAAACCATTAAAAGCTTTATCCACATTATCCAAATACTGTAACAATGCTTTTTTAGGAGATTCATTGAAATATATAAAATTGCTTCCTTCTTTATTTTTTAATCTATTTCCGTTTACAATTTCAAAATCAGAAATCATTGCAGCTATAAGATATAGATCTTTCATTTCCATAGTTACTCCGCTATCAATACCTTTCTTATTATATATTGGAATTGTGGAAACAAGTAGCTTTATAAGTTTACTTTCTCCCTCTTCACTGCTTTCAGTCTCATGAGTATCTTTTCTCCAATACTCTGTTTTTATTCCTTCTATTTTCTTAGAATATTTGTCTCCTGATTCTAAATTACTTCTTAGATTATTAAATAAGTTATAATTTATATCCACTATTCCACTAAAATATTCCTGTAATACAGAGTCAAAATTAGATAATAATATACTAGCATTGTAGGAATCAAATAAATCTGAATTTTCTACTGTATCCATGGATAAGTTTGGAATACCTTTTTTATTTGAATATGTCTTAATTAACTTTGATTCATCCGAGAAGAAATAATCATCTATAAGATTCATTATTTTTTTATAATGATTATAGTCTATTATATCTCCATTACTATTGTATAAATCCTGTATTTCAGATTTTTTAATAATATTCTTACTACTTAAAAAATCTTGTATTTTTAAAAACAAATCATTCTTTAATGCAGTAAAATTTTTAGAAATTTCTGAATTAGAAGATACGAATTTATTTGATGACTTTTGTCCTATTAAAAAGGCAGTTAAAATCTTTTTAATTGAAAAGTTTTCAAATCTTGCTTTTGCTAATGGTAAGGTATGGAATAAATCAACTATTCTATCTGTTGAAAAATTTCTTGATACATTACTTTTTGTGTTTATAAATTTTGAATCTATTCCTTTTATATAGGTGTCTAAAGATAGATCATATAATTCAACTAATCCAGAAAACATATCACTAAAGTCTTTTGAATTTTTAATATAGGTCTCCAAAGAGAAGTCCTGGTGTAACCCAGGAATCCCTTCTTTGACATATGATTCTAAATTTTCTAGGCTTTTGTCTTCTTCTATAAGAAAGAAATCGTCTATTTGACTAATTATTTTTCCTATATATTTTACATCACATTTACTCATTTATAATATTTATTTACAGGTTTCTAACAAATTATTAATTTGTTCTTTTATTGCTTTTAATTGAGGATCAGTTTTACTTATTTGTAGAAATTCCCATAACTCTTTGATTGAAATTCCACTTTTTGAAACAGATAATCCTAATCCATTTATTAATACTTCTATTTTAGATACATCATCTAACATATCATATGCTGAATTAGATACATTATCTTCTATTAATTTAATAAGTTTTTCTTCTCCAACTATTTTACTAATTGATTTTAATACCAAACTTAGATTTTCTCTAATATCTTCTGATATTATTTGACTTCCTATTTTATATACAAAGTCTTCAAAATTCTCAGATGGATTAATATGCTTTCCTACGAAATATGCAGTTACAAATTGATCTAATAAATTATTAATTTTATTTCCAACAATTTCTGCCTTAATTTCAAAGTCTCCATTTGGAGTAGTAAATTTGAAATTTTCACCATCACTAACTATTTCTGAAATTCCTCATTTGAAATTTTTATTTAAGAAATTTGCTATTCTAGTCATAGTATCCATAGGATTAACTACTCCTACTATTTTCTCATATTCTTTTACTAAAGAATTTGCTAATTTTAAATCTTCATTTAGAGAAGAATTTAACTTAACATCAGAGACTAAAGTTTGATCCAATACTTCTGGAACTACTTTATTTTTAGTCGCTTTTTTAGTAGTTTTTGAAGCAGGCGGAGCAGGCGGAGTAGAAATAACTTGTGATTGGTCTATTGGAACTGCCGTTAAAAATGTATTTATATTTAATAACAATCTTGGTCCTTCTGGGGCTACATTTATGAAAAATTTATCAGCAAATAATTCTTTCTTAAATCCATTAGAGCCATCAATGGCAGGATTTACAATAAATGGTCCTCCTTCTATTTTTGCTGGCTTAATTGGGATTGAATAATAGAATTTAAATCCAGTTAAACTTTGTACCAAAGTACTCAGGATAGTTTTCATTTCTTCATGGCCTTTAGAATTATTAAAGACTTCTAAAACTTTGTCATTAATTTCTCCTTTTAACATTAGCTCTAAAAATTTCTCATCCTCTAAATCTGATATGATCTTTTCATATCCAAAAATATTGAAAAATGTTCAATGCCATCCAGTCATTTTATCCATTTTAGATACTACAGATTCTTTTATCTCTGCAACTGTTGCATTTTCATTTTTAGCCAGAGCTTCTTTTACAAAGTCTATAACTTTTTTCATATTTTCCCTAGAGGCTACAGAAGTTTCTGCATTGCTATTTTTAAATCTAGAAAAGATATCAAATACTGAAGTTTTATTTCCTGTTACTGTATCACTCAATGAAAATTCTATTTCTTTAGTTAACAAATCTAATAATGTTCCATTATCATACTTTGTTTTTCCCCATTTTATCAATACACTTAATATATCTGATCTATTTAATAAAATTTCAGTTTTTGCATTTATTTCTGGACTTATTTTTTTGTTATTAGTATACCCATTTTCCATATCCAATCTTCTCTCTTCTAGTAAATCTTCTACCTCTTTTGTTAAGGTATCTAAATTTCTTTGATTTGAACCTATTGGAATTAAAACTGCTTGTGTTGTGTTTACATTTTCGTTTCCATCTAAATCTTCCTTAGTTGAAACTACTATATAAGGTTTATTTTTTAATCCTGAATTTGTTTTACCATCAGCATCTTTTATTAATTTCCCATTTTTGTCTCTATTTCCCTCAAAAAGAACTTTTATCTTCTTTTCTATCTCACTGTCTGATAATCCTTGATTTGAAAATCTCTCAGGCCCAAAAGTATATTTTTTGAGTAGTTTTTTAAATTCTTCTAAACTTCTTGGGAAAAATCTAATTTCACTTATATTCATTCCTGGGAAATTTTCTTCTAGAGAACTTAAGTCATAAGTAACTCTTTTGTTACTGTTAGTAAATACTTTTTCTAATCTTGTACTAGTTATTATTTTTATATTTTCAATATCATCTATTGGTAATTCTAAGAAATTATTTTGAGAAGCTTCAAGAAGTTTTTCTATTTCTCTAAATTTTTCCTCAATTTTAACATTGTCAACATTATATTCTGTAGCTTTCTTAAGTATTTGTTCCTCTGTACCAAAAGCAGCTAATGTAATATAATGTACTTTTTGACCTAATATTAATTTTGCAGATAAGGTTATAAATGTTTTACCATTTCCTAAGGTTTTGTCTTCTTTAAATCCATGTTTAGCAAATGGTGTATTTATATTTTTATTATACTTAGTTGCAGTTAAAATAGGTTCTATTGAAATTAATTCAGATGAATCTACATCTCCTTTAAAAGCCTCCTTAAAGAATTCTTCAAAATCATTACTTCTAATTTGTTTTTGTGATAGGTTATTTAATACATAATTCTTTAATTTTATCCAACTAGAAATCACCCCATTAAATTTATCACTGCCTATATCAGAAATAAAATTTAAGTCTGAATTTATAGCATTAGAATTAGTTTTGATAGTCTTAGTCTTAGTATCTACTATTGCATTAGGATTATTGTAAAAACTATGCATTAATATTTTAAAGCCATTTTTTAAATCTTCTGGTGTTAAATTTTCTCCTTTAGATACGTCTGAATTTTCATTTAAATCCAATGGCTCTGGAATATCACTAGTTACAAATCTTGAGTCTGTAAATTCTTGATCAGATAATTCTCCAATATCTCACTTAAAATTATCATAATCTGATACTTGTAGATTTTCTCCAAGAAGTTTTTTAAGATCTTCTATTCTTTTCTCTTTTGCATTTTTTATTACCTCAGGTGTCATTAATTCAAAGTTAGAAGGAAATAAATCTTTCTTTCCATTGAATATATTTAAATTACTTAGTATATTACTACTGTCAATTATAAAAGACCCAACTTTAGATCTCGACATAAAGGTATAAAATGCTTTTAATTGGTCTCTTATTTTGTCATATTTTTTAATTAGATTTGCATCAAAAATAAAATAATCTACTTCACTTCCCTGTATATTACTTGGGGTAAATATTTTTATTCTTGATGTGTCTTCTGGTGTTATTAACCCAACTTCACTTAATAAAGTATTCCAATCTTCTGGAAGCTTTCCATCTTCAGTAAGTACTCCTAAAGTAAATTCAGGATTTTTATCCATCTGACTCTTTATTGTAGTTACTATTTCTTTATTAAGCGCTGTTACTATCTTATCTCCAGCAAAATCATTTTGAGCCTCAAAATATGAAAGAGTATTTAATTCGACATTGTTCCTTAAATATCTTAAAGAATCTTCTGCAGCTTTATCATAATATCCCTTACTATTTTTATATATTTTTTCAATTTCTCTTACTATTCTTATATATCTATCATTATTTAGTCTCTTTTGTCCATTTGAAGATCTGACACTTGACCATAATCTTGGGGTAAAAATAGCATTTATTGCGTCTACATTATAACTATAGAAATTCTTATTAACATTAGCAAGATATCCTAATTGAGTCGGATCTCCAGCTGCAATTATTTTCATAAAACCTAAATTCTTATTATAATAAGAATGTTTAGATATAGCATTTAATAAATATAGTTCAAAAGATGAGAAATGGGTTACTTCGTCAATTAATAATAAATTAGGTAGATTTTTTAAATTTTCCTCTATATCAGTAATTCATTCATTACTTAATACTTTATCAGTTAAAGTAATAATACCATTTTCAAGTTTAACATATTCCTTAACTACCTTATCATCTTCTATTTGAGAAATTTCAGATATTATTTTTTCTGCTATTTCTGAAATGCCTAATTTTTCAAATAGTTTAGCTTTATTAAAATCTTCTATTGTAAGCTTATTTTTTCCAACAGAATTTTCTAATGTTTTTACTAAATTATTTTTTTGTAAATCAGCCGGAGCTGAAATTCATATATTTGTATTATTATTTGTTTGTCTAAAATTGTCAATATCCATTCCAAATATTGCAGATGTTTTTCCTGTTCCAGCTCCTCCAAGTACTATTGTAATAAAATCTGTTGTAGTTTTTGCTGAATTTTTCTTTAATTCTAAAATTTTAGCAAATAATTCGGGATTAATAGTACTTGCTTTTACTACTTTTGCTGCAAATTCTTGTGTAAAGAATGGTGCTTTATTAAATTCACTATTTACTGTAATAAAAGATCTTATACTAAAATCCTCAGATTTCATTGCAAGAGTAGTGGCATAATAAACAGCCAAATCTCACTGTTCTAATTTAGATATATTTCTATCCATCTGAGAAAATTCATCAGAATCTGCAAAATCAAGATTTTTTATAAACTCCTCTAAAGCTTTTTCTTTGTTGTTTACATTATGCAAAAATACTACATTTTCTATTTGCATTAATTTTTTTGAATTACTTTCAGTAGATGCTAATATTTCTTTTATTTTTTCAAGTGGTAAAAATGATGGATTTATTTTAGACATTGATATTCTCCAATTATCAACTAGGAGATTTTCGACTCTTGATCTTATTTCTTCTTGTTCAAGTGTCATTTTTCCCTTATTAAACATTGATAATTCTTTTAAGAATCCAAGTTTAGTAATTAGTATATCTACATCTTGCGCCATTAATGATGCTAAATCAGAAGAAATTGTTTTTAATTTTAAAACATCATTCTCTTTATCATATTTATTTGCATAATTTATTCTACTCTGAATAAATCCATAAGGTTCACCAAAACTTACTTTAGTTGTAGACATGGCATTTATTACTGCCTTAATCATTTTTAAATAATCAATAGCCTGTAAAAAATCCTGAGTTTTAATATCCTCTGCCAAGTAATTAGTTACACTTGATAAAGATTTTAACATAGTTTCCTCTCTTTCAAGTATATCAAAAATTTTAGTAGTTTTGCTTTCCGAACCAGATGACAAAGTTAATACAAAATTCCTAATAAAATCATATAAAGGATTTGATTTCAAAGATATTCCTTTGGAGACTAAATCATTAAATTTATTTATTTTATCAATAACAATTTTATTATCACTAAGTGATTTAATAGAATCTTTAAGGGCAACATTTAGTGATGCTAAAGATAATCCCAAATCATAATTATTTTTAATGAAGTTTAATGTTTCTATATTTGGAAAAATTCCTTTATAATTTGAATCATTCTTAAAAGCCTCTTCCTCTCCTTCAATTAACTTTCTTATTTCACTAAGCTCTGAATATGTTCCTATGTCATTTTCAAAGTCTTCAAATTCATTTAGTAAGTTACTTTGTAAAAGAACTATAGAATCTATAGTTTCCTCTAATTTTGAATATTCAAAATCTTTTATATTGGGAAATATTCTTGCTATTAAATCTATTTTTTCATCATTAATTAGTTTTTCTGTCTCCAGAAAAACTTCTTTATCCGCATTGCCTGATTCCAATTCTTTTATTAATAAATCTAATGCATAATTATGTAATTTAAATATTTCTGGCTTTAATTTTTCTTTCTGTTCATTAACTGAATTTACTTCATCATTAATAAATTCCTCAAAAGATTTGGAGGAGTCATTATTAAGCATTGAATTATTAGAATCTATAATATTTTTAATTGTATTTATAAATGGTTCTAATAAAATTTTTATGTCAAAAAGTTCAGATTCAGATAATTCAGAGTTATTAAGTTTTGACACTTCATTTTCTATAATTTCTCTTGCATTTGAAGAAATTGAAGACATCTCTGTTAAAGAAAAGTCAATTATTCCAAGAGTATTTAATTCTGTTAAAAATTCAAGTAATTGATCTTTGTTTAAATCGGTTCAATCTTTTGTTTCAAACTTGGATAATAATTCTTCAAAAGTTTTAGAAAATACATTCTCATTGCTCTTATTGAATAAATACTTATTATATTCATCCATGGTTATTCCTAACTCTCCTAATTTGTTAGTAATTTTTAAATTGGATATCTCTAATAATTCTTTAATTCTTGGAGTTTCATTTATATTACCTATTTTAAAGTTATATAATTTAGACTTTAATTCCTCTATTTTATTCAAATCTTCTTCTGATAATATTCCTTTTTTCTGTATATTTGAAATCTGATTTAGTACTTCTTTATTTTCTAAAGTTATTTGAGTATTTAATTTTTCTATTACTGATTCAGCATTTAAAGGATTTATATTAAATAATTTAAAATAAGATTCTATAATAGATTGTAATTTCTGTTTTACAGTTATTCCCTCTTCAGTATTTGTATTTAATTCAGAATCATCAAAATTACTTAACTCATATGTTTCTTCTCCATTTTCATCAACATTAATAGTAGCTTTCTTTATAAGTCCTAAATTATTTAACTGATTATACATATCATTATGATATACAGTCCAAGGAGCTACTATCTTGCTATTTTGTAATTCTTCATTTATTTTTATAAACCTCTGTAATGCTAAAGTCTTTTGTTCAGGAGAAGATTCTGTATTAAACAAGTCTATTGTCTTTTTTAAATCAAAGATATTTTGTATGGTTTTTAACCTTTCTACATCATAACCTGTTTCAGAATATTTTGCTATCGGATCATTTAAAATCTGCTCTAAACCAGTATATACTTTATAAATTGTATTTAAATCCTTTTTAAGGTCTTTTGATGTAATATATTCATCTCATTCTTTATCCATTCTTTCTTTTGTAAGTCCTATTCCTGATGTTGGCAGATCGAAGTAATTTACATTATATGTTTCTTTTACAAAATCTGGCTTACTTATTTTTAAAAATGGAGAATGTACGTCTTTTACCAAATATAATAAAGATTTAGTTAAATATTCTACTCCTTTTTTACCTTCTAATATTAAATTTACATTATCTACATAATTCTTTAATTCTGATTTAAGTAATGACTTTATTTTAGTATCCTCTACTGAATCAGTTAAATTTTTCATTTGTGATTCTAGTTCTACTATTTTTACCATATTTGACTTATAGTCCTCTAGAACTAATCCTTCTAATCCTATTGTAGAATTTTCAGGCTTTGTAGCATTTAACTGATCTATAATTATTTTATCTCTAATTGCTTTATTTATTATTTCAGAATCGTCTTTTATCAAATCATGGCTATTTAATATTCCATCAATTATATTAACCATTTCAATTGCTTTTTCAGCTATTAAATCGGCTTGAGATATATTATCTTTTCCAGCTTCTTTAAATTCTCCATTTTCAGATACTGGAGTAACATAATTATTTCCAAAACTTGATTTCTTTGAATTAATAATATCTATAATATCATCCTTATGTCCAGCAGCAATAAGTTCATATAAAGACTTTTGTGTTTCTTTATTCATAATAGACGGATCAATCCAGGGAGCTAATACCGATCTATGGAATTCAAATAATCCACCACCTACAATACCTCCAACAAAGTTAGCTAAGTAATTTTCAAAGCCTTGTTTACTAAATATATTATTCCATCCACCTAACGAACCTTGTTTCTTTGTTAATCCAAGATAAGACATAGTATCTACTATTCCTTTAGTTGCATCTAGTACAACTTGTTCTGTAACCTCTTCGACACCTTCTACTAAAGCATTTTTCCACATTGCTTCTCCAACTACTGCTGGATTCATAAATATGCCTTGCATTGAATTTTTTATTTTTCCAAATACATTTCCAAGTTCTTTTTTACCTTCAGTTACATTTACTTTTACAGATTTAAATCCTGTTTCTATGTCTTTTAATCATGGCAATACTGATTTTCTCATAAGGGCTTTGTTGGTTTCTTCTGAATATCCTGTAGTTTTATCTAAAAACCATGTTCCCATTCTGTTATTCATCATTATACCATATTGTCCAGCTGCTGCTGCTAAAGCTGCAAAACCAGCTGTCCTTCTATCATATCCACCTTCTATTGCTTGACCATAAATATCACTGGTTGATACAATTGCCATATAACCAAGAGAAAGAGCCTTTGATAAATCACTTTGTTTTTTTATTACTGATTGTAATGTTGGGATTTTTTCCATTGCAGCTTGAGACAATGCTCCTATATCCTCAAATTTTATCTTACCTTCTAAAGCTTCTGATACTAATTTTTGATTTATTTCATTAGCAAGTCTTTTTGTTTCTCCCTCTACTAATTTATCTCCTCTGTATATTAGTTTAGATAAACTTGCAGCAGCTCTTTGTTCATATATTTGTGAAAATATACTAGAAACCATTTGTGTCATTTGCTCAACTCCAAATAAAGATTCTGAGCCTTCATCTGACACACTAGATTGAGCATACTTAGATAGTCATCCCTCTAGCTGTGTTGCACCTTGAGTAACAGTAGTATTACTATCTCCTACTAACAATCCTTCCATTGATTTATATAAGGTTGGCATAGCAGTTGCTAGTCCTATAGAAGCTCTTAATCCTCCGTATAAAGCTGGTATCGACATAGCTCCTCTAAATATACCAATTTCTGGTATTAGTAATGGTGCTATTTCAACAGCTGTTTTTAATATTGTTCCTCCAATTGACTTTTCTCTTCCATCTGAATCTAGGAAATCAAAATTATTAACTATAGATCCATCAGTAGTTAAAACATCCATCGGATTTACAACCTGTTTTCCATATATTTCTCTTCCGGCTAATTTTTCAATAAATAGATTTCCTTCTTCATTTATTTTCCAGTCTCCTTTTTTATGAGATACAATCATCCCAGAAGATAGATCTAAATGTTGTCCATCTTCATCATATTGTGCATATACATAAGTATCTCCAAATAATTTATCTACTAATGATAAATCATTAATTGATTCTTCTGACCATGTCTTTGTTGTTGGATCATATATTTTTCCTTTTTGAGCCAATTCTCTCATTGATAAATTACTCAAATCTACTGAGCCTATTCCAGTCCATCCTTTTTTCTCTTCAAAAGGATTATATTCCTTCTCAAAAGAAGCTCCTACTTTAATAGTTTTAGCCTCTTTTGGTCTAGTAACATCAAATGGACTATATTCTATTTCATTGAGAGATTTTAAATATTCTGCATTAGTTATTAAGTAAAAATTATTTTTTGCCAAATCATAAGCTTTATCAAAAGCTATTTCATCAAATTTTCCTTTATCATCCTTAAATGCATCTTGTATATAACTTGTTTGTTTATACTCATCTTTTGTAAAAAATGATGTATTATCACCTCTTATATTATTTGATAAAAAATCATACGGAGTAGATCCTGGACTATTTATCGTAGCAATTAATATATCATTAGGTTTTGATATTTCCATATTACATTATTATTTTTAATTATCCTTAAGTACATCAGAAGATGAATTTATTCCAGACGGATTTTGTGATGCTGTACTAAAGTTTAAATTTCTATATAAGTCTTCATCTGTTGGGGCTGTACCAATTAAGTGTCTTTGTGTTGCACTTAATATAGCATTTGCTTCTGGTCTATATGCTATAAATGCCACACCTTGATATGGATCTTTTCCTCCAAAAGTTGAGTGTGGTATTTGTAGTTTTTTTGTTGGTTTTGAAGGAGTTCCTCCATAAACTGTAAAAGCTTCTTCTAATAATAGCTCTGCTGCATCTAGTCCTGGTCCAATAATTTTAGTCATTCAAGGATTATCTGATAAATCAGATGATGAACTAGTTATTACAGGTATTGCCAAGAAAGGTCTTACATTTCCAGATTCTGCAATTACTTTATCTACGGTTCCATCTTGATTAGAGATTTGTTTTATTATAACATTAGAAAATCCATTTTGCTTAAAGTATTTTTCAGCCTGTTCTTTTGTTCATGAATTTTTATTTTTTGAAAATTCCTGGAAAATAGTGTTAAATTTTTCCATTTGTCCTAAATCTGGAGATCCATCTGCTCTTACTGGCATATATACCTTTGCAACTTGTTGTCCTGTATAAGCTAACTCTCTTAATAGCATTGGGTCTACTTTTTCATCTCCTAAATATACTTTTTCTTGATTAAGTATTGATTGATAATTATCAGATATTAGCACTCTATTTAAAGTTTCTGGACCTAAGATTTCTCCATTTTTAGTAAGACTAAATAATGATCCTATTCCTGTTGCAGTTACTTTTAAAGATACTTTTGCTGATGGATTATTTATTTCATAAAACATTCCTGGTGTATGCAACCTATCTCCATGAAATAATTCTGGGACAGATAAACTTATAGATTTATCTGAATTCTTAGATTCTTCTTTTGATTTTGGTAATGTCTTTGGTGTTATAGATAATGATTCTGAATGGTCTGTATGAACATTAAGCATATCATAAATTAGTTGTAAGGGATTATCTATATTATTTGTTATAGATACTGCTCTTAATTTTTGTTGTGCCGGAGTTCCTAAAGTACTCCAAATATATCCCAATGCTTTTTCTATATTTCCTCTTTGTGAGGTTATTTTTTTATTTACAGATACATAATCTCCAGGAGAATTTGCTATTTCATTTAAAACAACTAATCCTTCTATTTCCTGTTTAGTTGGATTTTTAATATTTTTTGATTGTAAGTAATTAATTACTTTCTCTTTTTCATAGAATTTTTCAGATTCATCAGATTCTATTGCTAATGATGTTACTATATTTTTTATATGATCTGTAATATTGTTTATTCCTATTGCATTTTCAGCTACAGTAAATACTTCATTCTTACCAGTAAGATTTGGATTATACTGTCTTTCATACATTAATTCTTGTACGCTTAATGGTCTTATTTTATCTTTTTTAGTTTTATATTCTTCAAGAGAATAAGATTTTATTTGATTATCAGGAGTTTTTGAGAATATTCTTCCATATGTATCAACTGCTATCTCACTTAACCCTCCGGCTTCTTTAGCTATTTTTATTGCATCATTCCAACTCTCTTTATTTTGACTTACTTCATTTATTCTAGCTGTTATTTGTAGTGCTGCAATCCTGTTCTGTTTATTTAAATATGGTGTAGTAGAAGATGATTCTAATTTAATTAAATCAGATACTAACTTGTTAACATCATTTACAAGTCCCCTATTCTTATATAGGTATTCCAACATTTTTTCATCTATAATTGAATTTGATTCTGGCTCAGTACTGCCAGTCTGTTTTGCAGGTTGTGAAATTTGTGGAGTTGGGGCTGAATGAATAATAGGGGTGAATGCTGCGAATCCACCCCCATCTGCCAATCTTTTAATTTTTTTCTTCATTACTTAAATACTTTTATTAAAGCTTTTTGCATTAACTCATTATTTTGTAAAATTGTTTTATAGAAAGATCTTAGTTCATCCAAAGCTTTTTTGTGATTGAACTTTATATTTTCTAATTCAATTTTATCTTCTTTTGTAAGGCCTCCGCCTTTCTTCATATATAATAAAGCTTGTTTTCCTTGTAAATTTATCTGAGCTTTTTTTATAGGCTCGTAAAGTATTTCAAGTTCTTTTTGTAAGTCTTCAAGCTTTTTCTTTCTTTCTAGATATGGAGTAGATTCTTCTAAAGGAGTAGTAAAGTCTTTACCTAAAGTATTTTTCAAATTATCATACTTAGCTTGAACTTCTTCTAAACCTTTTTGACCACTTAAATTTTCATACTCTTTAATCTTTGCTTTTAATACATCACTATTTGATAAGTTAGTATATTCCTCCAATGCAGTTTTATAATCTCTTACAGATGCATTTTTATCAATTCCTCTCACTAAATTAGTAAATGCTGCATTTTGTGCTAGGGCTTGATTAGAGTTTATTAAATTGATATTCTTCATAGCTTCTGCAACAATTCCTCTGTTTTTACCTGCTATAGATAAATTTGTTTGATCTACTTTCTGGTTGTTATCAATTTGATAATTTCTTAATTTATCAATTCTATCAGTGTTTATTAAATTTCCTTTAGTCATTATATCAGAAGCTTTATTTTCAGCTTCTAATCTAACAGCATTTCCCTTATCAATATCAGAAGTTGTAGTAGCAATTCTAGCTCCTTGAGACCTCATTTTATTTGCTTGGGAATTAGCCTCTATTAAAGGCTCACTACCAATTCTCATATTTACTTTTTCTAAATATGGTATTTTATAAATCGAATTTGCAGTTGCTTTTCTTTGTTGATCTCCAATATATCTATTTGTATTTATAGTATTAGCATACATTGTAAGATTTGCCAAACCGGTTCTATCTAATCCTTTTGGCAATTCTTTTATAAGATCCTTTATAGATTTTTCACCTAGTATATTAAAACTACTTCCTGCTTGGAATTTAAAAATTCCCCCAAATTTAAGTTTTTTAAATTGGGCCATTCTATTAATTCTCTCCTGTTCTAATTTTAATATTTTACCCCACAATTCTTCTACAGTTTTATTTGCTGCTTTAGAGTCCTTTACTTTATTTGACTTTGGTTTTGTATTTTCTATGGTTTTCATTAATTTATCTACTTGATCTTTATATGATTTTTCCCATTTTGCAACTTCATTTTCTTTAGATGCAATTAAATACTTACCCTTCTGTCCTAGATTTATAGTAGAAATAGGATTTTGTGGTGCTTCTCCTGGTTTTAGAATTTGTTCAGTATCTACATTTTCAACAGTTTTTTGAGTAGGCGCTTCATTTTCTTTTGCTATAGTTGCTTTAGGTTTTTCTCCAGCTAATTTATATTTTTTAGCCCATTTCATACCTTTTTCTTGCAACATTAGATTTTTACTCAGGTCAAACTTGTCTCTTAATACATCTGTTCCTAATATTTCTTTATTTAATTCTGGAGAAAATTCTTTTAAATCCTCAACTTTAAGTTTTCCATCTTCACCTGCTGTTTTGTTATACTCATTAACAAATGCAGATTTAATTTTATTTGATGATTCTTTTTTTGATGAAGGTCTGATATTAAAAGATTTAAATTCTTTTATAATTTCCGGATCTGTTATTTCTATTGTTTTTCCATTTATTTCTGCTGAAATAGACTTTACTTTTCCATTTTCTTGAACAACTCCATATTTTCTACCAATTTTTATCTTACTTCTATGAGTAGCTACTTTTGCTCCAAATGCTACAGCTGTTAAAGAACTAATATCATCAACACTTAAATCTTTAAAATCTCCATGTATAATTTTATTAGATGCCTGAACTGCATTTGGAATATTCATTGCTGCCATTCCATAAGCCAGATTTCTAGATGTTCAATCTGCTCCTTTTAGTAGCTTTTCTCCTGCAATAGTTGGGGCTAATTTTGGCGCTCCTGCAACAGCTTTGGTAAATCCCTCTAAGGTTCCAAGTGCTTCTATTACTTCTTTTTGTTCTTTTGAAGAGGCCAAAGTCTTTATTTCTTTTAAGCTAGAAATACCATAATTTTCTTTTGAAAATTTTCCAACTACCTCTAAAGCTCCTAATATTTCCTTTTCTCCTTTTGCATATTTTGATATTTTTGTTAAGTCTGCAATAGTTGAAGCTTCCTTAAGTCCTTTTGCAACTTCAGTACCTATTTTAGCACCTTTTACTACTCCTCTCAATCCTCCTAAACCTACAAATGATGCTCCTACTAATCCTAAATTTAATGCCAGATTTCCTGTATCTTTTCAAGTCCATCCATCATCATCATTTGCATCATTTATTGTTTCTAATACAGTTGCTGCAAGAGCACTTCCTGCCCCAATAAATCCAGGAAGTAATGCTCCAGCATTTAATCCTAATTCTGCTAATGTTTCAGTTGAGGCCCCTCTTACTAATGATGAAATATCTTTTACCTTTGGAACTTCTTTATTTACATTGATTTTAGTTGGTGCATCTAATGGTTTTGCAAAATTTTCTAATTTTACTCCAGATTGAGCTTTTAAAATTCCACCTTTTTTAAATTTTATATCTGTATATTTCTTTATTAATTCATTTAATCCAGAAAGTTTTCTAAGAGCCTCAACTTTTTCTTTTTCTGATCCAGTTGCTGCTTGATGTTTTAAAGCTGCAATAAATTCTTTTATTGAATCTTTTTGCCATTCTTTTATCTCTGCAGATTCATTATTTGTTATTAAATTTATTATTTCGTCTTCATGTTCTGCAGGATTATATAGAGATTTTTTATCTGGAATTATAGATTTAAATTCTGATGGTACTTCCCAATATTTAACATTAAAATCAAAGGGATTTATTACTTTTCCATTAGATTCCATTTCCTTAAATCCAGTTATTTTTATATCTGGATATAATTTACCCTCAGAATCCATATAGTTTCCCTGAGGAGTTTTACTTAATTTTATAGTAGAAAAACCTGGTCTTTTTAAAGTTATATATTTAGTATAATCTGGATTCCCTAAAAAATCTACTGCCCTTTCTTCTTCTGGTGAATTTTTAGTCCATCCTGTAGTTATCCAACCTGGATATGATGGAATATTTAGTCCTTTACCAACATCACCATAATCAATTGCTTGATATTTACCCTGTAGAAAAGTCATTCCATTCTCTAATGTATTATTTCATGCTTTTCCATATAAAGGATGAAATTGATTAAAGTCTTCCCCTGTGGCATTTATTGGATTTCCATATCTATCAAATACAAAATATTTATCTTGAGCATTAGTAGTTATTAGACCATTTTTCTTTTTTATATATTCATTAATTGCTTTATTTTGTTCCTCTGTAAAATCAGGGAAAGATACTTGATCTAATAATTTATTATATCCTAATCCAAATAAATTCTGAGCAATTTCTGCAGAAATTCCCCTACTTGTCCATGTATTTAGTTCATTAGCTTTCTCTCTTTCAACATTTGCTTTTTTCTGTTCTTCATTTATAGAAGATATTTCACTATCTCCCATTAAGAAATCATTTAAATTCCATTTAAATTTATGTACTCTTTCATTTAATTGATCCCAACTAAGATTAGGGAAATTTTCTAATATATTTTTTACATCATCAGAGTATTCATATTCTGCAAGATCTTTATTCTTTTCAGCATTTCCACCATATTCTTCTAAATATCGTTTAGTATAGTCTAATACTTTACGCTTTCTCTCATCATTATTTTTTATTTTATCATTGAATTCTTTTTGGAATATATCTTCAGTTCCATATGCGTCTACTATATAATCTCTTAAATTTCTTAGACTAACTTTAGATTTAGTCATATTTTGTTGAGTTGGTACTGTTTGTTCAGACCTTTTTAATGCATTATTATAAATAGCAGCTGCTACAGACATTGCATCTTGATCATTTTTTATTTTTAGATTCCCAGTAAATCAATTTGTGTGAATATCGTCTGGACTTCCTTCAAATTTTTCACCACCAGTACCTGTTACTGTGTATCTTCTAGATACCTGATCAGCCCTAAATGCTCCATTGTTTTCAGAATCGTAAGTTCTTAATTCTGCTAATGCATCCCTTACTTTTCTTTCGTCTTTGCTTTTTAATGCAAATTTTCCAAGCTCTTCATTTAAGATTGTATCTAAATCAGGTAATATTTTATTACCGTCTTGTAGTTTTCTGATTAGTGACATATTATAATTTTATTTTGTTTATGTAAGATTAATAAAAATAAAGGGAAGACAGAACTTACCTGCTTCCCTTTAAAGGTAGGCTATTTCCTGCCCAATAGAACCAATTTAGTTCCTTTTCTAGCATAAACTGGTTGTCCCTGTTGTCCCTGTTGTCCAGACATTTCTTGTAGCATTTGAACCAACACTTGTGCAAGCATAGCTGCTGCTTCTGGTCCTAATTGCTGTATAATCTGCTGAGCCATTTGTACTATCTGTTCTTCTGGACCACCCTGTTGTGCAGGAGCTGCTGGTGCTGCTGGTGCTGCTCCACCTTCTTGAAATTTTAAAACTTTCATTTTTACTTAATTTAATTTTTGGATTTAACATACTCAGGTTCAGCATTTTGCTGAGCCTCTAAAAATTTAAACATTCTTTTTCCTAATGCTACATAATCATTATCCTTATTTGTAATAGATGCTTTTTTTGCAAATTGTATTAATGTCTTTGTGTGTTTTCTTGAAAATATTCTTTCTCCACCTTCTAACTTCATTTGAACTTCTCCATTTGAATCTAGTACTAGCATCTTACTATCTGTTTTTGTATTTTTATCATATTTTATAATTACACTGTCTCCTATCTCTACGCCAGAATCTTTGTTTAATTCTAATACATAATTAGCAATTTCTGATAATGGCTCTTCTGAAGTAGGAACTCCTTCTTTTATTAATATTACTTCTAAATCTTCGTCTAAAAAAATTATATCAAGTGGAATTTTAGTATCCTTCATTCAAAATGAAACAGGCTGCTCACTCTCAAATATAAATAACATTCCTTCATTAGGTTTGAGAGAATCTCTATTTTGTAAACCTACTTCTTTTTCTTCCTGAGTACTTGCTACCTCTACAGTATAAATTTTATCTTTTATACTTATATTTATTTTTTCCACAGGTCTAAAATTTTAGAAATATCATAATTTATTTTGCCGCCTTCTTTTAGATGTAGTCCAGTAATTTCGTTTACTGTTCCTCTTATCTGCTGTCCAGCATGTGGAATTGTTAAGCTGAATTCTTCTAAAAAATTTTCAATTGGACTAAAATCCAATTTTTTTCTTATACTTTGTAAAGTATTATAATCCCTAGTTAAATCATTAGAAGAATATGGTTTAGCAAAATTACCTAAAGTTTTTAACTTTTCTGTATCATTTTTACCTATTGCTTCTCTAGCTTCTAAATAAAATTTCTTCAAATTATCATACTCTATTTTAAGCTTTTTTTGTTCCTCTAATTTTCCACCTTGCTGATGTTTTCATTTTTTAGCATTTTGTGCAAAAATTGCTCTCTTTCTTGTTAAAGGGTTCTTTGAATGGGTCAATTCTTCTGTAGATTTTCCAGTCCTTTTCTTAGTTTCTGTGAATTTTCCTTTATTTTCTGGCTTTATATGAATCCCAGATTTCGCTTTTTTAATATCGTACTTCATTGTTAATCATTTAATAGTCCAACATTATCTTTAGTATTTTCAATAATTTCTTCTGCAAGTAATTTTCCACATTCTAATGCTAATTTTTTCTTACCTTCCTCTGAGTCAGAATTCTTATATTTATCAAAAAGTTCCTCAAATTTGTTTGTAGCTTCTTTATGAAATATTATTTCAGAGTTTTCTATCTCTGCGTGTTGAAGTATCTTTCCATCCTTTTCGTATGTTATTACTGGAATACCTTTATTAGTTACTTGTTCTCCAAGATCCCCATCATAATTATTTTTTCTAGCATGTAAAGCTCCTTCTGGTATAACATTCATTTTTTCAATATTTCTTCTTACTTTATCTTTAATGATACCTAATCTTACTTTATTAATTTTGGTTCCATTTTTAGCATATGGTATGTTACCACCTTTTTTTGATGAGAGTAAATTTAAACTATTTCCTCCAAGTAGATTTTTTTGATTTTTTGTAACAATATCTCCATAAGTATTAGATGCAGATATTTGATTTGTTAAATCTTTATATGCAGCATTAGCCGCTAATAAATTTTGTGTATCAACTCTATTTGTTGTACTATTTATATTCTTTGCTCACTTTCTTTTTGATAGAGTAGTTTTTTGTCCTGCATTTTCACTTAGTTGAAAATTATATCCTCCAGTGTTTAATGTTTGATCAGTTCCTTGTTTTTTAGTATTTTTTCCTGCATATCTATTTAAATAATCTACTCCTTTTAATACTCCAGCTGCTGCTATTGCATATGGATTTCCAGTTTGTAATGCTCCTTTCCATAAAGCAGTTGTTCCTTTTGAAAAAAGATCATCTCCCAAACCTTTTATAGTAGCTTGTTTTGCTCCTGCTAAATTGAGTCCTGCATCTATTACTTCCGGAGCATTCCCAAGAACATTCAATACTCCTTCTTTTCCCAAAAAAGATTGTAATGTATTTCCTGGTTCTAATCCTGGATAAGTACCAGTTCCTGACCTTTTTGTTAAGTCAGGAACCAGTGATTTTTCTCCAAGTTTTTCTTTAGTGTTTTTTCCGAATTGATAATCTATAGGCTTAAAATTAGATGCAGCCAATTTTTGACTAAAGTTAAAAAAGGTATTTAAGTCTTGCTGTGGAGTATTTAAAGAATTCTCAGTAATATTAATTGGAAAAAGACTTTTTAAAACATCTGAATTTGGAATAAATCCATTTAAATATCCTTCTGGACTCAATGTTCCTCACGGATTTTGATATTTACTTATTTTATGCATAACTTATTGTAAATAATGTTTTTATTGCATTTATTATAGCATATTGAGTGCCATCATATTTTACTCTAACTTTTAAATATTTGTCCCTTATCTTCATTTCTACATTATTTGAAAATGTTAATGTATTATTTACCATATAAGCATATTTAAAAATTATCGGTTGAATTTGTATAGTCCATGCATCTTCTAAATATTGCATATTTCCCCTCATTCTTCCAAAGGATTTTATATTAGCACCTTTTTGATAGCTATTTACCAGTTTTTCTTTTGTTTTATTATATTCTCTTATAGAAACATCTCTTAAAACAGACATATTTACTGGAGGAACTATTGTACCCCTGTCTCTATAAAAAGAATCCGCATCATCAACATTAAATGATTGTATATAAATATAAGGTAATTTTTTTACGGTTGTTGTATTATCCAAATATCTGGCATATCTTAGCATAACATTTGTTTCATTCTTTTCAGTTGGGATTCCAGACATAGTTATATCTTCAATACTATATAATGTAGTATCATTTAATTTCAATATTAAATCTTTATACATCATCCAATCAAATCCTTCTCCTACAACTTCATAGTAGAAAGAATCAGGTTCTGCAAAGTTTGATATTATTTTTAAAGTATCAAATATTTTTTGAACTCCTGGAACAGTTCCAACTATAAATTCATATTCAAATGGATATTGAGTATCGTATCAAAACGCAGGTTTAATATCTCCTTGTTCTTCTTCCAGTCCTGCAAAACCATGTTTATATAATTTATTGTCTGCTAATTTATGACTATCTCGATTTGCAAAGGTATAAAAAATATTATTAATATTTTCTGAAAATTCAGGAAATCATGTATATTGTGTTACCCATTTATTTGTAAGTTCATTTCAGCATAAATTTCATTTTACATCATTATATTTAAAAATAAACATAACATCTTGTTTGAATGCGTTATAATGTGATTTTACAAAATTAATGTTTACAGTTTTATCAGTATCACTTTCTCTTAATTTTATATTATCATTTAAGAATTTTTGAATTTTTAGATCAGACAAAATTTCAAATGTTTTTCCGTTTGTTCTCCAAATCTTTTTTCCTACTGTATCAATTCCATAAACATATCTAGTTGTTTTAATTACAGAATCCTCCCATAAAGAACCATAAGTATGTGATAAAACTATTGGATTTTCTGGTAGTACATTGTTTGTATTAATATAAACAGTCTGGCCAGAAGCATTTGCCATAGCTGCTCTTTCATTTACTGGTATTATAAATACTCCGTGTTCAAGAACAACTATTAAAGAATTGAATCATTCAACTAGTTTTATTATTGAACCATATTCTTTACTATAGTCTTTAAAATTAACTGATTTAAAAATCCTATTTCCATTTGTGAAAGCAGATGATTGCAAAGTATTTGAGTAATAAATCCTTGTTGAAAAATTTGTTTTTATAAATGGAACATCTGGAATTTCATAATAATTCTTTTCTCCAATAGTTTTACTTATTCCACTATTTATTACACTTGATTCTGGTAAAGAATTGTTTGGATCCATATTTTGTAGTGGATAGAATCCTCTTTTCATTCTATGGATTGCCTCTTCTTGTGGATTTGAAAAATCTAAATCTCTTAATGCTAAATTTACATTACTACAAATTTTAAAAGTTACCCATTGTCCAAGTGGCACTGCATTTACATCAGGTCTATTTATTTTCTCTGCTCCAAATAATCCATTTATTACTGAATATTTTTTAAACTTTTTATCATCTGGTTCTAATAGTCCTGATGCTATTTCATGACTTGTTCCAGGATCTGACTCACCAACACTAAATTCTGGTTCATAAATATCTTTATATGTAAATAAATCTAATAATTTATTATAGGATAAAGTATTGGTAACCACAACTGATCCTAAGCTTTCCTCAATAGTTTTAGAAGCTTTTCTTTTAATTCTAAAATTCTTTGCCCAAGTATACGGATCTACAATCTTTTTATTTGTAGTCATTTCTGGATCTATAAAATTTCAGTTAATTCTATGGGTTATTGTGTTTATATAACAATCTCCTCTAAATAAAGTTCCTGTAATATATTCATTATACCCAAATTCTTCTATGTAATAATTCCCCATATTATCTCAAGAAGTTCTATCTCCTACAGGATAAAATGAATTAGCATCATTATATCTTACCCTGAAGTAATCTTGCCATCTTTCTTCAAAATTATAATCCTTCTCTAAAATATTATAATATTTTCCGTGGGATAGGCTTGCTATACTTGTTCCTACAAAGGTATTATAAACTCCTCTTACTTTTGATGTAGTAGTATTTCAATCAGTTTGTTCATTTTCTACATCTTCATAACTTCCTAGATTTGGGTCTAAATGTTTATATGCTATGTTTTTATCCCCAGCCTTTGAAGAAAATTCATACTGAGAATTTCTTATTAAATCAATTTCTGGCTCTACTAATGTTAATTCTGCACTAAACGAAACATCGTTAGCATTTTCCTTCAATCCTTTTAATGTAAAACTATTAGGCGCAGAACCTTCATATTCTAGAAATGTTTGATTTGAAGGACTGTAGTTGAATTCTTTTAATATATATTGAGAAGAGTTAAAAAAAGTATTGAATATATTTCTTCTTAGATTTGCTTCTGGACACAATAGAGCATTTTTTATAACTGAGTCTACTTTAAATAATTTTGGTGAAAGTATTGGTAAATCTTCCCCACTTCGTTTATTTAAAAATCCCTGCGTTAAATATTCATATCCAATTTTTTCTGTCCTAGAAACAGCTTTAATTACTGGTATTTTTGCTTTTTCACTTGTGGCAATTCCAATAGATTGAGCTAAAATAGTTGGGATTCTTTTTTGTCTTACTATAAAGAATCCTTTTGTAAGATCTTTTAATCCTTTTATAAACAATCCATCTCCATCTACAATACTATTTACAAATTTAAATTTTATTCCTAATGGTTTTATAGAATCAAGGTTATTAAAAGTATTTTTTTCTTCCGCAGATATTTTAAATACTCCTTTAATATTTTCTGGATTATTTTTATCTTTTGTTCCTTCCAATATATAATCTTCTGAATAATTGATATCATCATATAAATTATAATGAGTGTAATCATTTGTTAGTCCTACTATCTTTCTTCCTCTTATATTAAATACTGGTGATAGTGTATAATTATTTAATATATAAACAATTCCATATCTATATATTTCATCATCCCAATTTCCAAGTTTATAATAAATATTTTTTGTATTATAATATTCGTATCCATTAGATATATCAGATTCATTATATAAATGATCTAAATTACCAATTCCAACTTCATCATATGCTAACTCTGGAATTACAAATAGACTATACTTTTCCAATGTTTTAAATAGATCATAATTATTTGTAATGTTTCCTGCAAATGAAATGTTTTGGCAATTTTCTAAAGTTTGTACAGAGTCAAAGTTTGTATAACTAGTATTTATTTCTGATATATCTATTTCTATGTGTTCTTCATATCCAGTTATAGATAAATCTACATTGTTATTAGTTATTTTATATTTATCTTTTATTCTGTATGCTTTTGTTATTTCTTCTTCTGAGGATCCTGAAGTTCTAGTATAGTATATATTTATATAATCATAGGCTAAGTCTAAATTATTTAATTTAAATTTAATTAATTTATTACTTACCTCATCCATAAGTCCTCCCCTAATTGATTGAGGGTGATTTACTGCTCCTATATGACAAACTACTTTCCCGGATTCCGCTATAAAATCAGATTCATTTCCATCAGCATCAGCAACCTTAAAGTAAAAAGTATAACTTCCAACAGGAAGACGTCCACCATCTTTTAATCCAAGAAAATCTAAAGTAGAAATTGTTCTAACTGATTTTATTAGTCCTGCCTCTATTTTAAAATTTTCCTCAGAATATATATTTGTATCTAAATTTCCTTTTCTATCCGCTATTTCATATGTAGTAGATGAAGTTTGATAAAATCTTGAGTTTACTATTTTCAAGGAATTATTTCTATCAATTACTGTCAAATTTACTGAATCATCATATGAGACTTCCGCCTTCAAATCTACAGGCTCCGTTATATTTATATTAGCAAGCTCACTATTTATAGTAAGTCCAATAAGTGGATTATCTGCATCCGGAAGTGGGTTTTGCAAATTTATAAAAGGACTATATTGATATTTCAGACTCCCTTTTTTTGGGAGTCCGAACATACCATTATTTATATAAAGCCCTATTGTTGGTAATGGCATATTAATTTCCTATATTTAAATTTTCTGTATAAAAGATGTGATTATCTCCCTCTATTGAAATATTAACTCCAACAAGATTATCATAGTCATTTGTTGCTATATTATTAAATATTAAATCATATCTTGGGAAAGATGTTTCATTGTAAGTATATTCACATAGTAGTGAACTATCTCCTGATTCTATATCTACTGGAAGTAGTGTTTCTGCTGAATATGAAGAACCAGATGAATGATCAATAGTAAATCTACTTCTTAATATTCTAGCCCCAAATACTTCTGAACTAACATTTGTATGTATATAATCTGTGTATTGTAGTCCAGTATGATAGGATTTTATATAGAATACAGTTATTAATCCAAATTTTATAGTTTTATCAGAAGATATATTATCTATGTAAGAAAGAGTATCATAAGCTCCTATTCCTTCTTTAGCAAGTACTGAGAAGTTTATTCCTGTTAATACTTCAAATCTATATGTGAGATTTCCTACTTTAGTTCCATATATCTGTGATGAGCCTTGATAAACAACTACTGGTATATCAACATTAAAGTCTCTATTTACTTGTATAGTTATATATGCAGTTGGATTTGTTAAACAACTTCCATCGTAGAATCTTACTGTTGTATTTTCTACTAATGAAGAAATATATTCTTGTGCTGTCAATGGAAGTAGTGGATTATACTCTGTTATTTTTGCTCTATTATTAGAATCAACTATATATTTTCCAACTCATTCTCCGGATGGAGATGCCGATTCTTCTATAAAACTATATACATCTACTGAAGGACTCAATGTATTATCTACATAATTTCCATCTATATCAGTTAAAGATAATTCAGTAATAATTTTATATCCTGAACCTGTTGGATAACATTCTTCATATTCTACTTTTAAAGCATAATCTCCATATTGTCCAGTTACTAATACACTTCCATTTATTGTATGTTTATCAATAAATTGTTGTGGAAAATACATTGAAGCTGGCCAAAATGTTGAACCTCCACTAGTAAATTCTGGTATTATTTTATATTTTAATATTTTTCCAGAATATTCATCTATTGGAAGTTCTAAAAATACTCCTCCTATTGGTAAATGCAATTCCCTAAAATTAGATCCGTTAGTTGGTATCTCTGTATTTGGTTCTGTTCCATCTATTGTATAAGCTACAGTTACTACTGGAGATAACACATTAAATCAGTCGCAATTTTCAGTTAATGTTATTGGAAAAGTTACTACATAATCAGTAATTCCAGATTCTATTACTATTGGATTTAGTCTAAATACATCTAACTCTTCTAATTCTATAGACATTAATAGTTTTCCTTTATAGTTATGTGGACAATAATATTTAAAATTAGAATCATTAAACCAAAATCTTATTATAGATTCTGAATTTAATTCTTGATCGTAATTTAATTGAACAAATCTGGCATATTTAAGCCACACGTCCTCTGTTAAATCTATGAATCCATTGGTAAGTTGTTGATATAATTTTACTTTATATATTTTTCTTTGAGAAGTATCTAAATTTTTCTTTGGAAAAATAAATCCATACATATTATCAAATGCATAATATGATATGTTATCAGTATCTAAATCCTCATTTTCATTCTGGTAAAATGTTACATATACTCCCGCCTGAAATATAGAGTCACTTATTACTGATGGAGAATATAACTCTGTTTTAAAATTCTCAGGAAGTTTCCCAGAATAGTTGTATATTTGAAATACTTTAGAAGAATCAAATTTTTCTGAATCTATTATCTCTGGGCTTGGATAACTTCCAAATTCAACTTGTCCATACTTATTTATAAAATCTTTTCTTATTCCTATAAATAATCAATTTTTAGTACTTTGATATGGTAATGTATTTAAATTATTATCTGATAAACTTTCAAAGTAATAATCTACACCATTTCTAGTTGTGTATACTATTTCTCCTTTTGAATATATATTAGCATCATTAAATTCTAATACATTTTTATCAGGTTCTTTTCCAGATATTATGTATAATACTCCTCCATACTCCTCTACTCCTAAAGGATAGAATCCATCACTCAATCTTACAGTTTCTATTGTATCTCCTTGAATTACCTTTTTTACTACATTTACAGTAGTATTTCCAGCATCTGTTTGTAATGCTAATTCGTCTCCATTAAAAGTTATAAATGTTCCATTTATACAATCAGTTAATACATTACTTGGAGTTGTTATTGGGTTTAAATCTAAATTTATTCCCTCGTTAAAAGTATTAACACTTTCCTTTTTCATATTTTTTTATTAATTCTTTTCAAGTAATATTAGATGGCGAGAATTTACGGTCAATAGATTCTCCTATATATTCTACATTTCTCAGCTTTACATCTTTTAAAAGATATAGTCAGCCTCTAAATTTTTCTTCTTTAATCCTAAATATATATAAATGTTTGTCTTTATAATATATTTCTTCTTTAATTTTTCTAACCATTATATTTCTAAAATATAAAAGTACTCTTGAAGTTTTGTTATCTTCAATAAATTGTTCAAATGCACTTTCATTTAATCCTATATAATAATATCCATCAAAAGGAGTTCTTTTTCAAGCCTCAATCTTTCTTAGTTTCTTGTCTCTTCGTATACTATACTCTTTCAACTGTTTTGAGGGTTCAAGGTATATTGCACCTATATGAGCCACACAGTTAAAATATTTTTTTGTGTTGAGTGATACCGCACAACCATATTTTAAAGAGCTGTGCATTCGTCTAAACCCATGTAATATCAATTTTTTCACTTCATATTGTGAAAGTTCAGAAAATTTTTCATAAATTTTTGGCAAAAAATCTTCTAATTTAGTATCTTTTATAGTATAATATTTTATCCCAGAGTTTATACCATTTAAAAATTTTTCCTTTAATTCTCCTCCTAAATAGATTTGGTAGTTTTTTTGATATGCCTTTGACTTATAATAATATCTAAGAGCATATCCAGTAAAATCAGACTCTATAAAGTCTATATTTTGAAATCTTCCACATTGTCTTTGGTAAGTGAATTTATCTCCATCAACCATTTCAAAATCTATATATGTTTCTGGAACTCCAGGAACTATAAATCTATTTCTATTATCTAGTATATCATTAAATATTAATCCTATAGCATATTTAAATGGATCTGAAAT
>Ga0172369_10000259_pt1 | contig 77462 bp, 57 predicted proteins | sample LakKiv25m_FD_114539 | JGI IMG/M metagenome (GOLD analysis project Ga0172369, IMG submission 114539) | Freshwater microbial communities from Kabuno Bay, South-Kivu, Congo - kab_022012_11.25m | ecosystem: Environmental > Aquatic > Freshwater > Lake | place: Democratic Republic of the Congo... | reverse complement strand
GCCTCAACAGCCTGGGGCGCACGCGCGAAGCAATCGACAGCTTGCAGCGCTCGCTGGTCCTGTACCCCAACCTGTTGAACGCCTGGGTCAACGTCGCGATGTTCAGCGCCAAGATCGGCGATTATGACGGGATGAACAAGGCGATCGACACGGCGCTCAAATTAAAGCCCGACGAGATCGTGGCCCTCAATGTGCGCGCCAACTGGCTGGCCCAACATGGCAAGCAGGAGGAGATCCTCAAGATCCTCGGGCCGCACGCCAAGACCTATCCGGACAACCTGCAGATGCTCGGCCACCTGGCCAATGCGGCGCAAAAGCTGGGGCAGCACGCGCAGGAGGCGACGTACCGCGAGATGATGGTGGCGGTGCAGCCGCGCAACATCGGCTACCTGGAGAACCTGGCCGAGGCGCTGACGGCGGCAGGCAAACATGCCGAGGCGGTGCCGCACATCCAGTTGGCGGCGGAGCTGGCGGGGCAGGCGCGCGCCGACTTGAAGCGTCAATTCGCGCTGGCGCTGGCGCAGGTGGGCGAGTACCAGAAGGCGGCGCACGAGGCGTCGGTGGCGATCGACCTGGATCACGGCGAGCAGGCGCGCATCCTCGAAGGCCTGGAGAAGATCGCCAGCGCCAAGCCGGGAGATGCCGGGCTGACCAAGCTGATCGCCGATGTGCGCCAGGTGCCGTGAACTGCTGATGCCATCCGACCAGACCCTGCGCATCGCCGTCGAGGCGGCCCACGGCGGCCAACGCCTCGATAGCTTTGTGTGCGCCCAAGTGCCGGATTTCTCGCGCGGCCGCGCCACCGAGCACATCACCCAGGGCCACGTGCGCATCCTGGGCACGACGGGCAAGGTCAAGCCATCGTTCCTGCTGCACAAGGGGCTCATCGTCGAGATCGACGTGCAGCCGCGGCCGGCGCTGTCGGCGGCCCCGGAAGCGATCGATCTGCGCATCGTCTACGAAGATGAAGACCTGCTCGTCATCGACAAGCCGGCGGGCATGGTGGTGCATCCCGCCGCGGGTCACGAAGGCGGCACGCTGGTCAATGCCCTCTTGCACCATGCGCCGGGAATCGAGGGGCTGGGCGACGCATTCCGGCCGGGTCTCGTGCACAGGATCGACAAGGATACCTCGGGCTTGCTGGTGGTGACCAAGACCGATGCGGCGATGCGCAAGCTGGCCGCCGCCTTTGCGCACCACCACATCGAGCGGCGCTATGTCGCGATCGTGCTGGGGCAATTGCCGGCGGAGACCCTGACGATCGCGACGCTGCATGGCCGTCATCCCGTCGATCGCAAGCGCTTTTCCGGCAAGGTGCGCGAGGGCAAGACGGCCGTGACGCATGTGCAGGTGCTGGCGCGTTCGGCCTTGTGCACCTTGTGCGTGTGCACGCTGGAGACGGGGCGCAGCCACCAGATTCGCATGCATCTGGCCGAGCATGGTCACCCGATTGCCGGTGATGCGCTGTATGGCGGTGTGCGCACGCACGCCAAGACCCCGAAGACAGTGAACGACATCGCGTGGCTGCGTCGCATCGAACGCCAAGCGCTGCACGCCTATGCGCTGGGCTTCGTGCATCCGCGCAGCGGAGCACAACTGCGCTTCGAGCTGGACTGGCCGGACGATCTGCGCGCGGCGGCAGAGGGGCTGTTCGGCGCGGCGATGGGGCTGCCGCCGCTGGCACAAGCGGTGTACCGCGGTTGATCGCTACTGCGGGTTGTCGAGCTTGTCGTAGAACAACTCGACCTTGGCCGCCTGCATCCACTGCACCAGCAGCTTGTCGACCTCGCGGCCGCGCACCAGATCGACGATGTGTTCGGCAATCTCCTGGCGCACATCCGGCGCCGTCCATGGCCGGTTCACCGCCGGGCGGAATTCATCCAGCCGCGAGATGTGCCAGCCAAAAGGCGTGCGGAACGGCGCACTCAGCTCGCCGGGTTTCAAGGGCGTGACGTGCTCGACGAACTCCTTGACCATCAGCGTGTAACGGCCGCCTTGCTTGTCGTACGGCTTCTGCACGTCGTAGTAGAACTGCACGGGCCCCACGGTCAACGCCGGCCGCTGCGCCTTGAGCAACGTCGCGCGCGCCATCATTTCCTCAGCCGAACGCGGCGGATCGGCCTTGAGGGCGGCATGCACCGCCTGCGCTTCGGGCTGCAACTTGTCGATGCACGTCTGCACTTCGGGATTCTCGGCACACTGCTGCGCACCGCCAGAGCAGCACAGCAGCTGGACATCGGTCACCGAATAGCCTGGGGCATGCCGATAATGCTCGCGAATCGAGTCATTCAGGTACGCCTGGCGGATGTCGGCATCGGCAATCTGCGCCGGCCCCAGCTTGCGCTCCGCCTCGGTGCGCAGCAGCGTCGCCGCCATGGTCTGGCGCTGAACCCTGCCCAGCGCCGCGCGATCCTGAGGTCGCGCCGCCGCCGCGGTGACCAGGATCTCCTCGTCGATGAGCGCTTGCAGCACGGCGCGGTTGGATACGGCAGCGTCGTAGGCCGGGCGCGCGGCGTCGAAACGGGCGCGGGTGATGGCCGTGCCTTGCACGCACGCGAGGACGTCCGCTGCCAGGTGACCGATCGCGCAGGCCCGGCGCGCCGCGCCTGCTGCCGCGACCTCGCGCGCAGCGGGCGCGGCCTTCGGCGGCGGCGCGTTGCGGCAGGCTACGGCCAGACCCGCGGCAACGGTCCACCACAACCAACGCTGGCGGCGAGACCTGATCATGGCGCACCGTCTCCCGTGCCGCGCACGGCGCCCGAGCTGGCCAGTTCAACGCCCGTGCGTGCCGCCACATAGGTCAAGGCAAGCAGGATGATGCCAGCCAGGTAGTCATGCACGCTCAGGGCGTCCAAAGCGCGCGCCATCGGCCAGACCGACGCGAGAGCCAGGGCGACGCCGAGCCAACGAATTGCGCGAACTTCCAGGTTCAAGGCAACGCCTCCTGCTCAGACACCGCGGACACCATAGGCGCTGCCGGCTCGGGGCTCAAGTGGCGCGCTGCGCGGCCCACAGCAGCCCGCACAACAGGCCGAGCCACAGGGCGCGGCGACCAGCGAAGGTCAGCCAGCGCTCGTCGCGACCTGGCACGACGCGGCCGTGCAGCGGCAGCAGGCGCACACCCAACCAGCACATCGCCACGCCGGCGACGCGCACCGACCGCGCAGCACCGGCCTGCGCCGCAGCGCCGGTGGCCGGAAACCAGGCGAGAACCAACCAGACCACGCCGATCAGCCACGTCAGCCAAATCGGTAGCGGCGCATGCGAGGGCCACAGGTGCCACAGCGGTGGCCACGGCAGTGCGCCAGCGGCGCGGTGGCTCCAGGCAGCGGCGACCAAACCAAGCGCCAGCAGGGCCACCAGCAGCGCCTGCACCGACCCGGTGGTGCGCGTTCCCTGCAGCTCCGGACACGCGATCAGCGCCGGCAGCACACCGGCCAGCGCCGCGCCGAGCACGGCAAGCGCCTCACCGGACAGCGCGGCCACGATCATGCCGAGGGGACTGGCCCCCAAGAGGCACAGCACCGGTACCGTCAACGCCTCGTCGGGATAGAGAAACGCCGCCGGCACCGCCACGACGGCCAGCCACAGCGCCAGCCCCCACAGCAGCACACGCCACAGCGCCAGGCCACGCTGGAAGACCGCGCGCAGGTGCTTGAGCGTTTTGCGCGCGCGAGGCAGCATGCCTGCCATGATACCGCCACTCCGGATCTTGACCAGATGCGCCGTGTGGGTCGTGGCCTGTGGCTGGCTGGCCGCCAGTCCGGCCGTGGCGCGCGACATGACGGGCAAGGCGGGCTTTGGCTTGACAGCGTCGAGCGCAGGGCCGCCCAGTCTGTCGATGCGCTATTGGCGCACGCAGTCAGCGTATGAGTTGCTGGTGGCGGCCACGTCGTATTCGAGCGATCCAGTGCAGATCGACCCGACGCACACCATGACCACACTCGACACGCAATTGCGCGTCGCCATCGGCATGTTGTACCGCATCGGCGACCATCCGCGCACCAGCCTGGCCGTGGGCCTGCGGCCGTGGATCCTCTACGAATACGGCGGCACGGACACGACCGATTCGACGACCAAGGCGACCAAGCGCACGGCCGGCGATTTCCCTTTGCGCTTCGGCGTCGAGGTACCGCTGCAAGCCGAAATGTTCCTGACCGATCATTTTGGTCTGGTGGCGCTGGTCAGCCTGTCGTTCGGCACCGGTGCGCCGCTCGGCAGCCCCGCGGATCAGCTCAGCCTTCGCGCACAAAAGGGCAGCAAACTCGTCATGCTCGGCGGCGCATTCGGCGGCGGCATCGGCGCCAGCTACTACTTCTGACCCGGCGGCTGCATGCACATCGCGCTGATCGAACCCGAGATTCCCGGCAACACCGGCAGCATCGGCCGCGTCTGCGTCGGCACGGACGCGACGCTGCACCTGGTCGGCAAATTGGGCTTTTCGCTCGATGAGCGCTACGTGCGACGCGCCGGCCTGGACTACTGGCCCAAGGTGCGTTTGCAGCGTCACGCGGATCTGCAGGCTTTGCTGGATGCATTGCCGGCAAGTACGCCACGTTTCTTCAGCGCGCATGGCAAGATCCGCTACGATCGCGTGGCCTACGGTCAGGATGACATCTTGATCTTCGGCGGCGAAAGCCGGGGACTGCCCCAGGAAATTCAGCAGAACTACGAGGATTTGCTGATCTACTTGCCGACGACGGCCCACATCCGCAGCTTGAACCTGGCCAATGCGGTGACGGCGGTGCTGTACGAGGCGCTCAGGCAGCAGGGCTTTCCTGGTTTGATTTACTGAGGTTACAGGACACCCGCGCGCGACGACAGCACACCCTCCGGGTCCCAGGCCCGCGCCAACGCCGCCATGAGCACCTTGGCCGCGGGCGGCATGCGCTCGCGGGCCGCGCCGCGCAATCGCTGGCCCGAAGCGATGGGCACAGCCCCGGCGTCGAGCAGGTGGTGTCCGCGCACGATCAAGGGATGCTGCTCCGGCCGCGCACCGTCCAGGCTGCAGGAGAGCCGCAGCCAGTCGGCGCCGACAGCCCACGCGCGCTGCGGGGGGTCCGTCAACTCGGCGCTCAGTGCGTCGGCCACATCGAGCACGGCGGCCACATCCGGCCAGCTGACCCGCAGTTCCAAGGCGGCGGCCGGTGCCGTGGGGGCTCGCGGCCACTCGCCGGGTTGCTGACCGAGGCGGGCTCGAGGCGCCTCGTTGCGAAATGAGCCAAGAGAAATACCATGTTGAGTGAACTCCGCCTTGATGCGACTGGTCACCGCCGGCAAGTCGTCTTGTCCGCGCCACGTCACGGCGCGCACGTGGATGTGCTGGCGGCCAGCGCCCTGGGCGATCAGCACCGAATCGACCAGGCGCGCAGACAGCGCGGCGCGCGCGGCACTCAAGGCAGCGAGCAGCACTGGCCGGCCGGGTTCCGCGTGCGCGGTCGACCACGCGATGTGCGGGGCGCGGTGCAAACGCAAGGTCACTTCGCACAGCACGGCCATGCGCCCTTGAGCGGCAAACAAAAGGGCGAGAGGATTTGGCAATCCTTCACCGAGCCACGGCGGCTGGCCCAAGAGATCCGAACTGCCGATGTGCAGCGTGCGGCCACCGCCAGTGACCACCTGGGCGCCGACGACGTCGGCGAGCAGGGAGCCTTCGCCGAGACCCAGTTCGCCGGGCTCCCCAGCGGCCAGCAGGCCGCCCAGCGTGTCGCCGCCCAGCACGCTCGGCTGGCTGCGCAAGCAGAGGCGTGCCGGTCGCGCGGCGCGGTCGATGGCACTGACGGCAACGCCGGCACCCACCGTGACGATGCGCCGGCTGATGTCGATGGCCGGAGGTCGGCCGAGACCGAGCGTGTCGATCACCAGCGCATCGCGCAGCAATTCGTCGTTTATACTTGACAAATGGCCGCGCACTTCCACCGGCACATGGCGCTGACGACCGATGCGCAGGATGTGCTCGACGTGCTCCGCGTGGGCGGGCCGCGCGATGGCAATGGGTCCGTCGCGTCCCACGGGGTCGAAGCCGCACTGGCGCCGCGCCGCCTCGCCGAGCACGACACGCTCGCGCCCCAAGCGATCGACCAGATCCGCCTGCGCTGCACTCGCCATGGCTCCGCTGCCTTCCATGCGCAGAGCGTAGTTGCAACGCCGGCTCTTGCCAAGCGACGCGCAAGGCCGCGGAGTCCCTATCCGTAGAAGCGCTGCAGCAGCTGCAACGTCACATTGGCCAGCGCGTGGTGCACGGCCGGCGCCGCGACGGTGCCGCCACGCTCCGCCAACCAGGCAAAAAGCAGGCCGGGAAAGAAGACCAGCAGCCGTCCCGGTTCCGGAATCGCTACGAGGTGTATCGCGGCAAAAAGCGCGGCGCTGAGCACATGTGCGGTGCCAAAGGGCACGCCGAGCACGCGACCGCGCGGCGGCAAGGCAGTGCGCAGGCGACCCAACACATAGCCCCGAAAGAACATCTCTTCGGGCACGGCGATTGCGACGAGTTGCGCAAGCAGCAGCCAGAGCAGCCAGACGTGGTCGGGCGCAGCACGCACAGGCAGGTCGGCGCGCACGCCATCGGCACCGGTCTCTACCGGCACGGTCGTGCGACGTCCATGCGGATCAAGCAGATCGAAGTCGGCGGCAGCAACTGGCCGGAGGATCGTGCGGCCGCCTGGCGCGACGCGGTGCGGCGCACATCCGGCGGTGGTGGGGGCGCAGGCTGGCACGACCATCAGCGTCTGCGGAGAGGCGTTCTCTAGCGCAAGCCCGCGGTCTTCTTCGTAGATGGCGACATGTGGGCCAGGCGATGCGCGCGGCCGGCCTTGGAACGTCTCGCCGGCGCTCGCCAGACCGGGGCCAGCGCCGCGCTGGCGCGCGAAGAAGTGCACCTGCAGCACATCAAAACCGAGAGAAAACGGCACGAGGACCACAACGGCCGCGACCAGACCCAGCAGTGCGCCACGTCGCAGCGAGGCGCCTTCGGTGCCCAGCACATCGCCAGGAAGATGCCGCACCTTGGCCGCGCCGAGCGGCAGCAGCACGAAGGCGGCAGCAATCAGTGTCCCGGCGTAAGGCGCCAGCGCCGGAACCGCCACGGCCAGGCCGTCGGCAACGGCGATGGCAAGTGCAGCAAACGCTGTGACGGCTGCCACTTCGCGCAGGATGCCGGCGCGCGCAGGAGCCGCGGTCACGGCTTGGGCGCCGTGTCGAGAAAGGCCTGGAACGCGCCCTTGTACTTGCCCTCGTCGACGCGCTCCAAGTGCAAGACAAAGCGTTTGCCACCTGTGACTTCGGTCGGTATCTGCAGGAGCTTGCCGTTCAGAAAGATCGTGCGATACACCCCCTCGATTTCGATGGGCATGTTGACCGTGATCGGTTCATCGAGTTCCGGCGGCGTCTCACGGGTCACGACAATGGCCACTTGTTTGGCGACAGAGGTCAGGCGGCCAGCGAAGAACTGATTCTGGCGCACGAACGTCACCGGCGTATCCGCCAGACGCAGCGGACGCTTGTCATCGCCCGGCTTGCCGGGGCCCGGGCTGCTTGCGGGCACGACACCCGCCACGGCGATCGAGGCTCCCGCGGAAATGGGGCCCGATCCTGGCTTCAAGCGATTGGGCAACACCGAGTCGCTGTTCACATAGTGGCGGTGCGGCTGGATCTTCGCGTTTGGCGGTGGCGGATGCGGATTACGCGGGCTCGCAGGACTGTCCTCCGCGCCTTGCGGCTTGGGCGATACCGGTGGCCGAAACGGCGCCAGCACATCCACCGACGAGGAGGAGTGCACGCCGGAACGGCTGACCATGCGCCGCTCGCCCGGCGCCAGGGCGTAGACGGGCCAGGACTGCGAGGGATCGTCCACACCGCCGGAACCTTCCGCGCCGGAGCGTCGACCGACGGCCAGCGACGGCTCTTGATCGCGCGGGTTGAATGCACGACTGCGGGCATCATCGGGAGAGGAATCGCCGCTATAGGCATCCACAGGGGTCTTGTCTTCGCCGCCGGGGCGCTGTGGTCGCGCACCGGCGGGCACGCCCAGCGGACGCAGCCCCGCCGAGGGCGCGCGGGCGGTCAGCGGCTCGCGCCCCATGACGCGCGCCGCGCCGGAGGCCGCGCGCCCGGTCGGTGGCGTCGGCGACGCGGCCGGCTGACCGGCATGACCGATGGTACTGGGCGGCACATCGACGATTTCGAGGGTCGACTTGGACGGGCGCGCCGCCGGCGCGATCACAGGCGCCGACCAGCTACCCTGGGCGCGGTAGATCGCCGAACTGCTGCGCACGATCGGCGCCGTCGGCGGGTCGGCACCACCGTGGCCAGCGATGGGCCCCGTGTCCGAGGTCTGTCCGGGCCGCGAGCGGTTCAGAAATGCGGCAATCGCGAACTCGGGAACCCGCCCGCCGCGCAGGTCGCTCAGGTTGAGGCCCGACAAGTGCAGCACGCCCGTCAGTGTCCGCAGCAGAGGCTCGGCGCCGAGCTCGCAGCGGGCAACTTTCCACTCCAACGCGAAACCAGCTGGTTGCGAACCGCCAGGCGCCACGACACGCGCGACGCTGCCCTCCAACTCGACGATCGGGCTGCCGCGGCCCGCCGTGCGCAGTTCGATGTACAATGTCTCGCCGAGTTCGGGCGGCGTCCGGCACGAGAAGAACCCAGCCGCTGGGCCTATTTGGGTACAGATGACGTCGAAGTGATCATCGCTCGACCGCGCCGTCGCCTTGATGAGGACCGGGTAGCGCGGGTGCTGTCGGCGATCTTGGAACATCGACCCTCGCCGGGCACGGCGGACGCTGACGCGTCAAGACCGCTCATGCGCCCGCGCATACCGGGCACGATAGCAGAACGGCGAGGGTCAGCCAACGCGAAACGCCGCACGCGGCCCCGATGCCGTCGGCGCATTGCGCTGCTGCTCGGCTGCAAGAGGCTCTATGCCTGGCGAACTTCGAACAGGCCCGCCGCGCCCATGCCGCCGCCGACGCACATGGTGACAATGCCATAGCGGCCGCCGGTGCGGCGCAGGTTGTGCAGCAGTGTCGCCGTCAGCTTGGCGCCCGTCGCGCCGAGCGGATGGCCCAGCGCAATCGCGCCGCCGAGTGGATTGACCTTGGCCGCATCGAGGCCGAGTGCGCGCATGACCGCCAGCGACTGCGCGGCAAAGGCCTCATTCAACTCGAACTGGTCGATGTCGCTGACCTTGAGGCCGGCTTTGGCCAGCAGCTTGGGCACCGCCGCGACCGGGCCGATGCCCATGATCTCCGGCGCGACCCCGGCGACGGCAAAGCCTCGGAAGATGCCGAGGATCGGCAGGCCCAGGCTCGCGGCGCGACCTGCCGACATCAGAATCGTCGCCGCAGCGCCGTCCGTCAGCGGGCTCGACGTGCCCGGCGTCACCGAGCCGCCGACCTGGAACGCCGGCTTCAACTTTTGCAGCCCCTCGATGGTGGTCTCGGGACGCGGCAATTCATCCACCGCCAGGCTGCCTTCTGTCGTAGCCACCGGCGCCAGTTCCTCGTTGAACAGGCCGGCAGCCATCGCCGCACCCGCGCGCTTTTGGCTCTGCAGTGCAAATGCGTCCTGGTCCTCGCGGCTGATATTGTGCTGTTTCGCCACGAGTTCCGCGGTGTTACCCATCGGCATGTACACTTCTGGCCACTCGCGGATGATGTGCGGGTGCGGCGCAACTTTGAAGCCGCCCATCGGCACCTGCGACATACTCTCGACGCCACCGGCCAGGATGACGTCGGCACCGCCCGCGGCAATGCGCTCGGCCGCTTGCGCGATCGCCTGCAAGCCACTGGAGCAGAAGCGGTTGACCGTGGCGGCCGGTATCTCGACCGGCAAGCCGGCGCGCAGGGCAGCGATGCGGGCGACGTTCATGCCCTGCGGACCTTCGGGCATGGCGCAACCGAGGATGACGTCCTCGATATCGGCGGGGTTGAGGCCCGGCACCTTGGCGAGCGCCGCGCGAATGGCGGTGGCCGCAAGGTCTTCAGGGCGCACGCGCGCCAGGCTGCCCTTCAAGGCACGGCCCATCGGCGTACGCACAGCGGCGACAATCACGGGAGTCTTGGGATCCATGGTGTTTCTCCTTCGATTCGAACGACAAGGACCTTCAGTCGGAAGCAGTCGAGCTACGGCAATGCCGAAAAAACACTGTCGCGAAGCGGCTATCTGGCAGCCGGAGGCCGGAAACTCGGAGCGGGCGCGTTAGGGCGCCTCGGAAACAGACACTGTAGCGGCCGGAGGCCGGAAACTCGGAGCGGGCGCGTTAGGGCGCCACGGAACTAATTACGGAGCGGTTTGCCGGTGGTGAGCATGTGCGCGATGCGGTCCCGGGTCTTCTGCATGCCGCACAGGCGCAGGAACGACTCGCGCTCCAGATCCAACAAGTCCTGCTCGGTCTTCATGCCGCCGCCGACACCACCACACAGGATGGTCGCAACTTCATGACCCACGGCGCAATCGTGCTCGCTGGCCTGACCGGCAACCTTGAAGGAGTACAGCACCATGTCGAACAGGGCGATGCCTTCGGCGCCGGGCAGCAGGAGGTTGTCCGGGGCCAGGGCCGGCCGGTAGCCGGAGGCAGCGAGCTGCAGCACGACGCGCTTGGCATCCTCGATGCGGCGGTCGGAGTCGATGCTCCAGGAATCGACCGCACGCAAGAACCCGATTTCTCGCATGTTGCCTGCGCCGGTCGCCACCTTGGCCAGCGCGATCGCTTCGAAAGCCCGCTGCAACAGCAGGGTGCGATCCGCGCGCGCTTCCACCGGGATGTTGTCCAACGCGCGAATCGTCAGTTCCTTGGAACCGCCGGCGCCGGGAATCAGACCGACTCCGACTTCGACCAGACCCATGTAGGTCTCAGCCGCCGCCTGCATACGCGAGGACTGCATCGCAATTTCGCAGCCGCCGCCAAAGGTCATCTGGTGCGGCGCCGCCACGATCGGCGCGTGCGAGTACTTGAATGCCATGAACAGCTTCTGAAACTGCTGAACGGACTCGTCCAGTTGCTGCCACTTCTGCTCGTTCGCCATGCCGGCGACGAAGGTCAGGTCGGCGCCCACCGAGAAGTTCGCACCGTCATTGGCGATCACCAGGCCCTTCCAGCCATCGCGCTCGATGCGCTCGAGCGCCTTCCAGCCCATGGCAATGATGTCGCCGCTCAGGCTGTTCATCTTGGTGCGGAAGGCAAAGCACAAGACGCCATCGCCCAGATCGATCAACTGCGCTCCCGGATTCTCGTCCACGATCTGAGCGGTTGCACGCAACCCGTCGAGCCAGATGCCCGGCAGGGCCGGCACCGCGACGCGACTCTGGTTCGCGTGCAGTTGCGTGCGGTTGGCCGCACCACCCTGGTAGAACGCGGTCTCGCCGCGCGCCAGCATCTGCGCTACCCGCTTGGGCACCGCGCGACCTTCGGCTTCAAGGCGGTGCGCCACGTCGGCCACACCGATCGCATCCCAGATCTCGAAAGGCCCGAGCTGCCAGTTGAAGCCCCATTTCATCGCGCGGTCGATGCTGATGCAATCATCGGCGATTGTGCCCAACAAATCAGCGGCGTAGACCAGGGAGTGTGACAACGCCTTCCAGGCGAACTGTCCGGCCCGATCCTCGGCGGCGACGAGACCCTTGATGCGCGCGCCCATGTCCGGGGTCTTGTACGCCTTCTTGAGCGAGTCGAACGCCGGCTTCTGCTGCGCAACATACTCACCCGTTTTCGGGTCGAGCACGCAGATGTCCGGGCCGACTTTCTTGTAGAAGCCCGCGCCCGCTTTCTGCCCGATGGCGCCCTTCTGGATCATCTGCTTGATGATCTCGGGGTTGTCGAACATCGCGCAATTCGGGTCGTCTTTGAGGTTGTCAAAGCAGTTCTGCGCGACGTGACCCAAGGTGTCCAAGCCCACGACGTCAGCGGTGCGGAACACGGCGCTCTTGGGGCGGCCCATCGCTTCGCCGCAGATGGCGTCGACTTCGTCGATGCGATAGCCCTCTTCGAGCCAGATGCGCACCGCGCGCATCATGTCGTGCACGCCGATGCGGTTGGCGATGAAGTTGATCGTGTCCTTGGCGTAGACCACGCCCTTGCCCATGTCGTCCTGGCAGAACGCCGCCATCTTGGCGGTCACCGCCGGGTCGGTGTCCTTGCCGCTGATGATCTCGACCAGCTTCATGTAGCGGACAGGATTGAAGAAGTGTGTGACCAGGAAGTGCTTCTTGAAGCCCTCGCTGCGCGGCGCGGCCATCGTCGCCAGCGGAATGCCGGACGTGTTGGACGACACGATGGTGTGCGGTGCGCGCACCTTCTCCAGGGCTTCGAACACGGCGTTCTTGATGTCGAGACGCTCGGTCACGGCCTCGACGACCCAGTCGCAGGCGCCCAACGCCTCCAGGTCGTCGACGAGGTTGCCGATTTGGATGCGCTTGGCATCGGAATTGCGCTGGAAGATCGCCGGCTTCCAAGTCAGCGAGCGCGTCAAGCCACCTTGGGCAATGGCATTGCGCGCGGCGCGGGTCTTCTGGGTGCCGTCTGCGGCAGGGGCGTCCTTGGGGACGATGTCGACGAGCAGAACGTCGACACCGGCGGAAGCGAGCTGGGCGGCGATTCCGGTGCCCATGACACCGGCGCCGATGACGCCGACGCGGTTGATGCGATGGATCGACATGGCAAACCTCGAATTGTGCGTTGAGAGACTGTGGCCAGCGTTGCCTCGCGGGCGGCGCCGAGCGCGCGGGAGTCTACGCCAGTCGGATCGCGCTGCACAGGGGCTCGCGCCTTTTGCTGCGCTGGTTTTAGTTGAGATTTCTCTCAAGCCACGCGCGCATCCGCTCGATCTCGCTCTCGGGCACCGTGTGACCTTCGCTGTGCTCGAGCAACTCGGCCGAGCGGCCATTGTCCAGGAACTTCTTGACGGCCGCCTTGGCTGCTTCGAGCGGCACCACTGCGTCGTCGGTGGCGTGCACGAACAGCAGCGCGGCCTGGCGTGGCGCAGCCTGCGCAGGACCCTTGGCCACAGGCTTGAACAAAGGTGTAGCCAGCAGGCTGCCGCCGATGCACAGTACCGCCCGCACGGCCGAATCAGGGTGGCTCGCGGCGTAATGTGCCGCAACATAGCAGCCTTGGGAAAAGCCGAGCAGGGCCACTGGCTCGCCCGCGGCACCCACGTGTGCGTCGACATAGGCCAGTGCGGCCTCCATGTCGGCGCGGCCGCCGTCGGCTTGCATGGCGCGGTACCACGCCCGACCGTCCGCAAACGGCAGCGGCGCCTGCAAGAAACGCCACGAGAAGCGGCCGCCCATGCGCGCTGCCAACGCCGAAAAGTGCTCGGCCGTGTCGCCGCGGCCGTGTAGGGCGATGACAACGGGTACGCCCCCGGGCGCTGCGGGACCCGGTGGTGCCGCGACGTCGACCCAGGTGCCGGGCAGGCTGCGCTCAGCGGGTTGGATGGCCGGGCCACTGGCGGCGTCGCCCGTCGCAACAGCAACATCCGCTGCGGGTTTGGCGAGGCCTGCCGCGTCGGCGGCTGCCGGCGCGATGCGCGGTGACGGCGCGGACGCGGGTGGCGAGCCCGAGCGCAACGCCGAATACGACAAAGCAGCGACACCCAGCAGGACGCCTGCCGCTACCAGGGACCGGATTCGAATGGGATCCATCGCCATGCGTCGCGCCTCGGCTGCGCGACCCGGCTTGCGGCACGGCGCCGCCAACCGGGCATCATGGCTACGGGTGTACCACGCCGCCCCGCGCCTGCCAAAGCCCGCGGCGCGTGGGCGCGCTGCCCGGCACGCCCACCGATCACGGCGCGGCGGCCAGCGACAATCTCATGCTGACAAAACCTTTGCTCTTACAGGGCGGTCCTTCGCGGTATTCGACGGTCACGGCATCGCTGTCGACCTCGATCCAGGTATGGCTGACGGTCTGGGCCAGGAGGCGGTGCATGCACACCGCTCGCGGCGATCGCTGTTTGTCGTGGCTGGAAAACCACTTCAAGATCTCCTGCTTGCGCTCTGAACCGTCGGCGTGGCGCAGGGCGGCCTCCAGGTCCGGCAGTTCCTCACGCCGCGCGATCGCCGTCCGATCGCGGTGCCAGATGGCCGACACCAGCACTGCCGGCAGGGGCAGTGGTTCGAGGTGCAGGTGGGCGCCGTCCCACAGCACCTGCAGCGCTTCGGCGCGGCGATCGCCGCGGGCGACTTGAGCTGCGCCCAGCAAGAAAGGTCTTGTATGTACTAATGTTTCCTTGCCAACTTGATGGAGTTCCTTGTCCACTTCCGCCAGCGAGCGGCACCGGGCCAGGTCGAGAACGACCGCGCCACGGCTGCGACAGGGCTTCTGCGCCCGGCTGGCATCACCCTGGTAGTTGTTGAGAACGGCGACGCACAGCCCCGCATCGTTGGCTGCCACCCACGTGCCGCCGGCGTCGCTGTCGCGCGGCGCGACGATGCGCGTGCCCGCGTCTTCCCATATCTCCGGCGCCAAGGCCTTGCCGCGGCTGCGCAATTCGTCGCGGTTGTGACCGATGCAAAGCCGACCGTTGCGGCCTTCGAGAAAGGTCACGGTGCACATGACCTAGCTGCCTTGGCGCTTGTGCGGCGCAAAATCGTCGCGGTGGATCAGTTCGCTCGCTGGCAACCAACCTATTTCATTTATGATTTCGTCGCTGCGCCGTCCGGCCGCCCGGCGCGCTTCGTCGCTGTCGTAGCGAATCAGGCCCCGGCCGACCGGCACGCCGCGCAGATCGCTGACCAGCACGGGATCGCCCGCCTGAAAGCGGCCTTCGACGCTCTTGACGCCGATGGGCAGCAGCGATCGGCCACCGGCGCGCAGGGCGTGCGCGGCGCCGTCGTCGACCACGACCGTGCCGCGTGTGCGCACCGACGTCGCGATCCAGGAACGCTTGCCGGTCAGGCGCCGGGCAACTGGGCGGAACACCGTGCCGACCTCGGCGCCGGCAAACAAGGCGCCGAGGACGCCGAAACGCTTGCCGCTGGCGATCACGCACAATACGCCGACTTCGCTTGCTTTTCTTGCAGCCAGCACCTTGGAACGCATGCCGCCCGTGCCGAACTGGCTGGTCCCGGCACCGGCGGTCTCCAGCACGGCATCGTCGTGGCCGTCAGCGGCGCTCAGCAGGCGCGCGCTCGGATCTTGCCGTGGATCCGCGGTGTAAAGTCCCTCGACCTCGGTCAGCAACACCAGTGCGTCCGCACCCACGACATGCGCCACCTGCGCCGCCAAGGCATCGTTGTCGCCAAAACGCAACTCGTCAACTGCCACAGTGTCGTTTTCATTGACGATTGGCAGGACGCCCGCGTCGACCAACTCGCCCATCACACGCCGGGCATGCAGAAAGCGACCACGATCCGCCAGATCCGCATGGGTGAGCAGGATTTGCGCGACCTGCACCCCCGACTCGCCGAGCTGCGTGCGGTAGCGCGCCATCAGCAGCGGCTGGCCTATCGCAGCCAAAGCCTGCTTGCCTACAGACGATTGCGCCAATGCGCCCGTGCCCAATGCCACCGCGCCGGAACTGACCAGCACCACCTCGCGCCGAGCCGCCAGCAGCTCGCCAAGCTCTTGGCACAACGCGGCAAACACCGCCTCGTCGATCTGGCCGTTGCGCTGGCACAGCACCTGCGAGCCGACCTTGACGACGATCCTCTTGGAGGCAACCAGCGATTTGCGCAGCGCTAGGGTCACTCGCCCTCCTCGATGCGCTCGATGCGGGCGCCCAGGGCGCGCAGCTTGAACTCGATGCGCTCGTAACCGCGATCAATCTGGCGGATGTTGTGGATGGTGGTCGTGCCTTCGGCGCACAGGGCTGCAATCAGCATGGCCATGCCCGCGCGAACATCTGGACTTTGCACGCGTGAACCCAGGAGCTTGGACTTGCCGACCACCACGACACGGTGCGGATCGCACAGGATGATCTGCGCGCCCATGCCGATCAGGGCGTCGACGAAGAACATCCGACCTTCAAACATCTTTTCGAAGAACAGCACCGTGCCCTGGCTCTGGGTCGCCACCGTGATGGCGATCGACATGAGGTCGGTCGGGAACTGCGGCCACGGCGCATCGTCGACCTTGGGAATGCCACCGTGCAGATCCGACCGGATGCGCATGTCCTGATGGCCCGGCACGAACAGGTCCTCGCCACGCACTTCGGTCTGCACGCCCAGACGGTCAAAGACCATGCGGATCATGCGCAGGTGTTCGGGACCGGCGTTTTCGATGGTCAGTTCGCCACCGGTCACCGCGGCCAGGCCCACCATGGAGCCGACTTCCAAGTAATCTGGACCAATGCGGAAATCTGCGCCATGCAGCTTGGCCACGCCATGAATGGTCATGCGGTTGGTGCCGATGCCTTCGATGCGGCCGCCCATGGCGTTCAAGAGGTTGGCAATGCCCTGCACGTGTGGCTCGCTGGCGCAGTTGTGCAGGATCGTCGTGCCTTCGGCAACAGCGGCTGCCATCAAGAGATTTTCGGTCGCCGTCACCGAGGCCTCGTCGAGAAACATGTCGACGCCCACCAGCTTGGGCGCATGGAGGCGGTACGTCTCCCCAGCATGGAACACCGCGCCCAAGGCGATGAAACCGTCGAAGTGCGTATCCAAGCGCCGGCGGCCGATGACGTCGCCGCCCGGCGGCGGCAGTTCGACGGCGTGCGCCCGTCCCAGAATCGCGCCGGCAAACAGAATCGACGCGCGCACTTTGCGCCCCAGGTCCAGCGGCAGCGCGGTCGATGCCAGCACCGGCGTATGGATGCGCAAAGCGTGGGCATCAAGGTAGGTCACCTCGGCGCCGAGCGCACGCAGGATGTCGACCATGACGCGGACATCTAGTATGTCCGGAATGTTGCGCAAAATGATGGGCTCTTCGGTCAACAGCGCACAGGCCAGCGCCGGCAGCGCCTCGTTCTTGTTGCCGGAGACCTGGACGCGCCCCGTCAGGGGTACGCCGCCTTGAATGCGAAAACTGCTCATGAATCTCCTTGCGCCGCCCCTTCCAGAACGGCTCCCGGTGTCAATCCGCCGGCTTGCACGGCAAAGACCTGCCGCGGTGCGGCCACGCGGATGAAGCGCGCGTCCGTGGTCGTCAGGAAGACCTGACCACCCAACTCTTCGAGATAGGTCATCAGCGCGCGGTTGCGCGCAGCGTCGAGTTCGCTCGACACATCGTCCATGAGGAGGATGGGCGGTTCGCCCAACGATGCTTCCAAACTGCGGATTTCTGCTATCTTGAGGGCCAGCACCAAGGATCGGCACTGACCCTGGCTGGCGTGCATGTGTGCAGGTCGACCGGCTATCCAAAAACCGACATCGTCGCGGTGCGGCCCACGCGTCGAGTGACCCATGGCGAGATCACGCGCGCGGCGATCCCGCAAAGCCCGCAGCAGTTCATCCTGCAGATCATCAGTCGTCTTGTCGGCACTGCGCACGCCGCGCGGTGCATACGCGATCTCGGCCGTCAGCCCCGGCGCGGCGATGCGCGAAAAAACATCAGTCAGAACCGGGGTAAACCGTGCCAGCACCTCGTGCCGCCGAGCGACGATGCGTGCACCATGCTGAGCCAGCAGGCGGTCATAGACGTCGATCAGCGACGGATCCACCGGTCCCAGGCGCGCCTGGCGCAGCAGCGCGTTGCGGCTCGCGAGCACCCGCTCATAGTGCCGCAGATCGATCAGATGCGCTGGTTCGTGGTTGAAGACGACGCGGTCCAGGTACTTGCGCCGCGCCTCGGGTTCCTGGTGCGGCAACTGCAGGTCCGACGCCGTGAACAGCACCGCCACCAGCTTGCCGAGGTATCCAGACACGCCCGCCGTCGCCTTGCCATCGACGAACAACTTGCGCGCCGAAGCGCCGAATTGTATGGCGAGATCGCAGCGCACACCTTGGCGTTGCGCTTGGACGGCGACCGCTGCCCGCTCCTGCCCGAACTGCACGCAGTCCTGCAGCCGCGCCGTGCGAAAGCTGCGCAATCCCGCGACAACACTGATTGCTTCCAGCAAGTTGGTCTTGCCCTGGCCGTTCTGGCCTGTCACCAGGTTGAAGTGGCGATGCGGCCACCACTCCAAGGTGTCCAGGTTGCGGAAATGCTCGGCGTGCAGGCGGCCGATGTACACGAGGACCTCGGACCATTCCTGCAGAAATTACAAGCGCATTGGCATGATGACGAACACGGCGCCTGGCTCTTCGTCGCTGTGCAGCAGACAGGGCGAGAACTGGTCACTCAGCTCGAGTGTGATGTTATCGGTTGATAACACGCTGCAGACATCGAGCAGGTACTTCGGGTTGAAGCCGACCTTGAGACGATTGCCTTTCCAGTCAGGTAACTCCAACTCCTCATGTGCCGTGCCGATTTCCGGAAACGTCATCTCCAGCGCGATGTGGCCTTCACTCAATTCCAGCCGCACCGTGTTGTCCCGGCTCGATCCGAGCGAGGACACACGCCGCAGTGAAGCAGCGAACGTGGCGGTCTCCAAGGTCACCGACACATCGCCGCGCTCGGGGATGACGCGGCTATAGTCGGGGAAGTTCTCTTCGATCTGGCGAACCTGCAAACGCGCCTTGTCGCTGGTGAAGACGATGTTGCGGCCGATGAACTCGATGCGCACCGACGGATCGCTGCCTTCGAGGATGCGCAGCAACTCCGCGGCGCCGCGGCGATGCATGATGCAACGTTGCTTGGTGCCGTCGTAATCCGTAGCTGCGATCGTGCGTTCGGCCTTGGAAAGGCGGTGGCCATCGGTCGAGACCATGCGCAGCCGCGCCTGACCGGGACCTTCGGGCTCGATTTCGAACAACACGCCGCACAACGCCGCGCGCGTGTCGTCGGTGGCCACGGAAAACAGCGTGCGCTTGAGCATCGTCTCGATCTGGCTCTTGTCGCACAGCAGGCTGCGGCCAGCGGCTTCATCCATCGCGCCGGTGGGGTATTCCTCCGGTGGAAAGCCGTTCAAATGGTAATAGGAACGTCCCGCTTCGATCAGCAGACGGTGGTTGACGTCGCTGGACAACTGCAATGTGGCGCCATCGGGCAGCGCGCGCACGGCGTCGAACAAGGCACGGCCATTGACCAGCACAGCGCCGGTCTCGGCAACGTCGGCGGAAACATCTGCGGCAATCGTTACTTCGTAGTCGGTGGCTGCGAAAGTCAATCCATCTTCGCCAGCGACGATGTGGACTCCGGCCAGCACATTGGTCGTCGTTTTTCTGTCGACGATGCCTTGGGCGCGGTAGAGCGGCACCATCAGCGCCGCCTTGTCGATGCGGACTTTCATCTTTTCTCCTGACAGGATCAGAGCGGCAAAAAGTGGGGCAGGACGAACGCCAAACGCGCGGGTTCTACCGCGTCTGAGGCGCCTTGCAAAGCCCCCCGGTTGCAGACAGCGTCTGGGATGGGTGTGAAGAACAAGACAACCTCTTGTCGGTGTCTGTCAGGCCCTGTGGAAAAGTGGCGCAACGTGAATCTGTCTGTTGGATCCATTGCTTGCAAGGCAAAGGCTTGTGCAGGAAGTCGTTCGCAGCTGTGGATGACAGACCTGGAAGTCCACAGGTGTCCAGCAGCGCCCACAGGCCCGTGGCTCTTGAACCCAGCCTGCCCACACAAGAGCGGCGTTTGTGCTCCTGTCGTGCACAGGCTGATCGCGAGCGGCAAGGCGTGCATGTGGACAACTGCGCGGCGGCGGTGGCATCGCCAGGAAGCGGCTCGGAAGCGCCCAAGTCCAGCGACTCGCGCATCCATGATGCGTCGAAGGGGGCGAGGTTCATGGTTGTGCATCGGTGATGCTTGGTGACCGGAAAAGAAGCAAATGAGCACTGCGCCAAGCTATTTTCGCACAAGCGCTCACTTGCCCAGTAGCGTCTCGATCGCCTGCACGGCGGCTTGGATCGCCGGATCAGTCTGCAGCATCCACTCGACCTTCTGGCACGCGTGCATGGCTGTCGAGTGATCGCGGCCACCAAAGACGCGGCCGATGTCCGGGTACGACAGCGGCGTATGCTTGCGAATCAGGTGCGTCGCGATCATACGCGGGATGACGACGTTGCGGTGGCGGCGCGCACCTTTCAAGTCCGTGACTTTGAGGCTGAAATGCTGTGCAGTTGCGCGTTGGATGGTCTCTGCCGTCAGTTGGCGTGATGGCAATTCGATGAGAGGCCCCAGCACGGAGCGCGCCAACGTCAGGTCAATCGGCCGCAGCGCGCCAGAAGACCGCGACGACAACATCTGATGGGCCGAAAGCTTGTTGAGGGCACCCTCCAATTCACGAACATTGTTTCGTAAATGTTCGGCAAGGTAGGTGATGACGTCCTCGGGCACGGTCAGGCCTGCCTCCACCACCTTCCTGCGCAAGATGGCACAACGCAACTCGCGATCCGGCGGCGCGATTTCAGCCACCAGACCCCAATCGAAGCGGGAACGCAGCCGATCGTGGAACTGTTGAAGTTCGGAAGGAAAACGATCGCAGGTCAACACCACCTGCTTGCCAGCCTGGTGCAGGGCGTTGAAGGTGTGAAAGAACTCTTCTTGAGTCTTTTCCTTACCTTGCAAAAACTGGATGTCGTCGATCAGCAGCATGTCGACGCCGTCACGGTACAGGTTGCGCACATCGGTGCGGGCCGACGCCTCCTTGGAGCGCATGGCGCGGATCGTGTCTTCGATGAACGTCTCGGCCGGCACGTAGCGCACGCGCAGCTCGGTTTGCAGGGCGCGCGCGGCGTGGCCGATGGCGTGCAGCAGGTGCGTCTTGCCGATGCCGACGCCGCCGTAGAGAAACAGTGGGTTGAAGGTCTGTCCAGGCGATTCCGTGACGGCGCGCGCGGCGGAAGCTGCCAGTTGGTTGGAGTGTCCCACGACAAACGATTCGAGGGTGAAGCGAGGCAGAATCGTAGCTTCTGCGGCGGGCTGCTGGCGCGGCTCGATGCCGGCCGGCGCGGCAGCGAACAGCAGCGGCTGCTGGTTGGCGTGCGGGGCGGGTGTCTTGCCGCGCACGGGCCGCTCGTGGGCCACGCCGTCCGCGTCGATCTCGAGTTGCACGGCCACCGGATGTTGTGTAATCGCTTGCAAGCACTCGCGAATTGTGTCAAGGTGGTGTGCCTCGATGTAGTCGCGAAAGTGGTCATCGGGCACGCTGAGGTGCACGGTTGCGTCCGTGGCGCGCAGCACCGCCATCTTGGCGAACCAGGAATCGACCACGGAACGCCGCGTGGTGGCGCGCAGGTGCACGAGGGCCTGCGTCCACAGGTCTGCCAGTCCGTCTGGCGCCGGAGGCACAGAACTGCTTGGCCGTGAAGAGCTATCTGTTTGCTGCCAATGATCCGACATGCGCTGCACCTGATCGATCAGAGATCCGCGGCCGTTTGAATCAGGTGCGCAAGCGTGCCGAAAGGGACCATCGGCGCAAGAGCACCGACCAGCCCACATGAACAGATTCGCGCACATGAAACGATTCGCACACAGAGTTCAAGAAGATGAGTTCAAGAAGATGAGTTCAAGAAGATGAGTTCAAAAGGAGGATGCCAACGGCTGGAGAAGCTGCGTATCTTGCGGAAACGCGACATGCTGAAACACCGATGCCCGATCGGGATCGATGGCCAGCCAGAACGATCTGTTTAGCAAGGAAAAAGAAGGGATCGGTTGCTGCATGGTCGACCAGCGCAGCCGGTCTTGATCAGCAAGAAGAGGAGTACCGCCAGTCGGACGTTGCCGGCAAGGGGGCCTGCCGATCAATTGTCCAACTTGCTGAGGGCAAAAGAGATAAAAACTTGACCGCCAGGCGCCGGATCGATGCCGTTGACAGCCTGTCGCGGTTGTGACCAGCTAACCGGGCCTTGGTGCGGACGAAAGTCGCCGGCACTTTGACAAGTCATTGGACGGTTGACGAAAGGGAGAAAGACCTGTCATTGCATGGCGTCACAATGGCGCAGCAGCCTGTGGCTGGCGCCCGGAATCAACGCTGCCGCCACCGCCGAACGAACACCGTTCGCGTCGTCCCGTCGGACAAGACGAGAAACAAGTGCGATATCAGCGTGTCAGCGCGCGGCTCGTCTCAGGGCGCAGCGCACGATCGCCGGCAACTCGAGTGACCGTTTGTGAATGTTCAGCAGATCGGACCAGTTGCTCAAGACGGTGAGCGGCGATCCGGGCGATCACACGCCTCGAACGGCGATTTTGCCCCCAAAGCGTGTGCGCTTGCTGTAGAGTTACGGCCCCGCCTCGCTGGCCCAACCCGGGCCGGCAGAGCGCCGCTAGCCTGGAGGATTGAGTCGTGAAGAAAGGACTGCGCAACCCGAGCAACACCAGCCGCGTACGAACGCACGGCTTTCGCGCCCGGATGGCGACGCGCCATGGTCGCGCCGTGATCAATCGCCGGCGCGCCAAGGGCCGCCTGCGTCTGTCGGTGTCGAGCCGCTGATGGACCGCGCCTCCCCAGTCCATGGACCCCGTCGATGTCAGCCAGCCTGGCCCGACGCAGTGGATGCTTGAGACGTCTGGGTCCGTGGCGACGCCGGCACGCAGCCGCGCTGCGGTGCGAGCCGATCCCGAGACGAGAGGCTCGCCTGCGCGTTCCGGCGTGGCGTCCGGTGCGGCGTTGACCGCGTCCGGCCGGCTGGCGCGGGCGGATCGGCTGCAGCGCAGCGAGGAGTTCCGCCGCGTCATGAAGAGGGGCCACCGTGCCCAAGGGAGCCACGTGGGCCTGTTCGCGCTGCGCACCGCGTCGCCGAATCATCGCCTTGGCTTGGCCGTTTCGGTCGGCGTCGGGCATTCGCCAGCGCGTGCGCGGATGCGGCGCCTCTTGCGCGAAGCGTTTCGTGTGTTGCGCCAGCGCATCACGACGGTCCAGTCCGTGGATCTCGTGGTGCTGGCCCGGCAGCCGTGGCCCGGCGCGCAGTTGCGCGACGTCTTGGCAGAACTCACCATACTCGGCGCGCAGTTGCGCCTGATGGACGCCTGATGCCGCTTCCCATTGCAGTGCAGCCAGTGCCAGCGGGACAGCGCGCGCGTTGGGATGGGCCGGTGGTCGTGCCGCTGCAGTGGTTGATTGCGACCTATCAACGCTACATTTCACCGCTTCTTGCTCCTGCCTGCCGCTTCGAGCCGACTTGCTCGCACTATGCCATGGCAGCACTGCGCGAGCACAGCGCGCCGCGTGCCCTTGGCCTGATCGTCTGGCGCATCTTGCGCTGCCAGCCGCTGTGCCGCGGCGGTTGGGATCCGGTGCCCATGCGCCGCCTGTCCGATTCGGCGACCGCCTGTTCCTGCCTTTCGCGCCCGGCGCCCCCCGCCCAAGAGACGCATCCATGACGCCCAAGTTTGTATTCGGTTTGACTGTTCTTGCAGCGTTGGCAGCAAGTCGCCCTGGCCAGGCCGCAGCGGATGTTCCCGCCGCGCTGCCTGCCGCCGCGACGTCGACGGTGGCCACGGCGGTGCGCGCCTGTCGGCCGGGCACCCCCGGCCTGTCCCTGAAAAGCGCTCGTGTGCATTGGCGTATTTCGCCGTGTCTGGGCGGCATCGAATCTGCGCGGCTGCTGGATGAACAATTCCATGTGCCGGCGCGCACGCCGCCCGCGGGTCTCGCGCCCTGGGCCGCGTCCAAGTTCGCCGCGGGTCAGCTGGAACTCGTCGATACCTGGGATGCCAAGTGGGATCCGGCCCGCGATGCGCTGGAGGACCTGGCGCCCGCACCGCAGTTCCTGGAGCGTGGGGCGCCGAGCGATCCCGGCCACGCGCTGGCGCTGACGTGGTCGCAGTTGAGGGCGCGCGAGCCCGTCTGGGGTGTCGTGCAGCAGGATGCCAGGTCGGTGACCTTGGTCTGGCCCGACGCGCGGCGCATCAAGAGCCCGCTGTACATCGAGAAGCGCTACACCCTCCAGGATGCCAACCAACCGTTTTCCCTCAAAGTGGACGTCACAATCTGGAATCTCTCCAACTTGCCGCAGCCGTTTCGCCTCGTGCACGGCCTGACGACCTTCCAGGATCCAGGCAGCGGCAGCAGTGGCTTTCTCGCCATGTTTGCCGGCATGCCGGACATCATGGGCGCGGGCTATTCGCTCGGCGGCGAGTTGGTCCATTTCGACGCCAAGAGCCTGGCCGACGCGGATGCCGACAAGCGCGCGCACCAGGGCCTGCCGGATTGGTGTGCTGTCGATTCAAGGTACTTCCTGCTGGCCAGTGTTCCCACGGCAGGTTTCGATGCCCGCGCCGACGTGCGCCTCACCGCCTTGGCCAATGGCGTGGTCGAGGCGCGCCTGCGCAGCGGCCTCGACACGGTTGCCGGCGGCGCGGAGAGCTGTCAGCCCGCCTGGTTCACCGGCACCTGGCCCGGCCGGACATGCACCGCGACGGAGGTCAAGCCGAACAAGGTGTTCAGCTACATCGTCTTCAGCGGGCCCAAAGAACTGGACCTCTTGAGGCCGATCGGCCATGGCCTGGAAACAGCTATTGATTTCGGATGGTTTGGCGTGATCGCCCGACCGATGCTCGCTGTCCTGAAGTTTGCGCACGGCCTGTCCGGCTCTTGGCCGCTGGCCATCCTGATCCTGACGATTCTCGTCAAGGCGCTGCTCTGGCCGATCACCGGCAAGAGCATGAAGAGCATGCGCAACATGCAGAAGATCAAACCGGAACTGGACAAGCTTCGCACCGAGCTGGAAGCCAAGGCGAAAAAGCAGGGCAAGGACAAGGCTGATCCGCAAGAGCTGAACCAGGCGACGTTTGCGCTCTACAAGAAACACAACGTCAATCCGCTGGGAGGATGTCTGCCCCTCTTGCTGCAAATGCCGATCTATATTGCACTTTATCGCACGATCAACGCGTCGGTGGACCTCTACAACCAGCCCCTGTTCGGCTGGGTGACCGATCTGACGCAGAAGGACCCGTACTACGTGTTGCCGGCGGTGCTGGGCGCGGTCATGTTCCTGCAGCAGAAGCTGACGCCGCAGGCCGGTGGCGATCCGATGCAGCAAAAGATGATGCTGTACTTCATGCCAGCGCTGTTCACGCTGATGATGCTGCAATTGCCTTCAGGTTTGACGCTTTACATCCTGACCAACACCGTCCTCGGGATCGTCCAGACGATGGTGTACAACCGCGCCGACACCAGCGCGCCCAAGGCGTAATGCCGAGGAGTCTGCCATGACCGAACCGACCGATCGCGCAGAAGGCATTGAGACGGATGATGAAGGTCCCGAGGAGGGCGGCGGTCTGCGCCTGAACGTCTCACTCGAAGAGAAAGTCGCCATCGCGAGCCAGGTTGCGCAGCGCCTGTTCGAACTTCTCGGCGCCAAGGTGCCGGGCATCGCGTGCCGCATCGAAGAGGATCAGGTCGTCGTGCACTTGTCCGACCTGGATCCGGCTCTGGCACCGGCGGGCGACACGCGCGTGCTCGAATCGATGCAGTTCATTCTCAACAAAGCGATCAACCGCTACGCCCTGCGTCGCACGCGCCTGTCGATCGACGCGGAAGGCTTTCGGCGGCGGCGGCCCGAAGGGTTGGACAAGGTCGCGCAGGCCTTGGCGCAAAAGGTCCTGCGCTTGGGCAAAGCCATGGCTGTCGGCCCGATCGGTCAGGGAGATTTGCGCTTTCTTACCGCACAGTTGGGCCGCAGTCAGGGCGTGCACTTGCTCGCAACTGGCGCGCCCGATCGCCGTCGACTGGTCATTGCCCCCGGCGCGGCACCGGCCGTGGCGGCGCCGATTCAGCCGGTTGTTGCGCAGAATGGTCAGGAAGGTGGCGATGCCAACGGCGAGCGTCGTGGCCGGCGGCGCCGCCGTCGATGAGATTGGCGCAAGCCCGCGCAGATTGAGCGGATTCTTCGCTTTTCGCGACGTCTCAGAGGTTGTGAAACGACCTCTTCGCCGGTTGGATCCTTGTCCAGTACCGCGGCGCGGATGGCGCGGTCGCGGCCGTCACTTCTTCAATTTATCCAAATATTGCGATAGGTTATCCACCAACGCGCTCATCTCGCGACCGAATTTCTGGTCATCCTCGCCCCACAGGACGATGGCCTGCTCGCGTTCATCATCGCTCTTGGACTTCAGGCGCTCCACGAGGTGCTTGGTGCTGTCCGCATAGCGCTCCAATGTTTGCTGCAATTCGATATGGATTTTGCCAAGATACGTTTCCGGGGGCGGCTGATCCCTGGCGAGTTGACGCAGGTCCTCGACCTGGGGCAGCAACTTGTCGCGAAACAGGGGCAGCATCTGCTCGGGATCACTGAGTTGGTAGAGCTCCTCGCGCGACTTGTTCATTGACGCCAGCGATGGCTTGGCCTTTCCCAGGAAGACCTTGTACTCTTTCACGGCGTCGAATTCGCGGCTGCTGCAGCCGCCCAGCGAGGTGATCGCGCAGAGCAGCAACCAAGCGCACAGACCGCTGGATCGCCGCAGGAACCGCAGCTTCCGCAGCGGGTTGTAGGCGAGCAGCGGGTTCGAGCGGCGTGGCAGGTTGGTGGAACTGAGGTGCATGTTCAAACCAATGCTGTGAGGTGCTGGCGCGCCCCGGTTCTGACCTCGACCGCTTGATCGAGACGGAATCGAGTGTGACCGCCAAGACTAGCCCAAGCGCGTGTCACGTGTCGATACGAACCCCCTCGTTGCCACCAAGGAGTGTGCCGCATCCCATGAGCATCCCCCCGATCGCGCCATTTGGCCTGCATCACATTGCCATTCAATGCCGCGATTTGCCAGCAATGGTGCGGTTCTACGAGCGTGCCTTGCGCCTGCGGGTCGAGCGGCGTTGGCCCTCCGATCGCCCGGAGGACCGCGGCGGCGATCGCAGCGTGTGGCTGCGCCTGGGCACCGGCGTCGTGGCGCTGGAGCGCTGCACGGGCGCATCCACAGTGGTGGACTGGCAGAGCGACAAGCCCGGCATGCACCTGCTGGCACTCGAAATTTCGTGGCAGAATCGAGGGGTTTGGCGTGATCACCTTGTCTACTGCGGCGCCGAGATCGCTTTCGAGAGTGCATGGACGCTCTATGTCCGCGATCCCGAAGGCAATCGCATTGGCTTGTCGCACTTTCCGTTCACCGCCGACGGCGTGCGCAGTGCGTGAGGTGGCCTGGCCGGCCCAGGTCGGCGGTTGCGGCGCTGCGGCCCTGCGTGATTGTGAAGGATCGTGTGTTGGCAACGGCCGCGGCGGGTTCACGCCAAGCACCGATGCCGCAAGCAGGTTGTCCGAGGCCAGCCGATGCCTTGCCGTTTTGCGTCCCGCGCGCCTATGATAACTTCGCAGTCGGGCGGCAACTCAGCGCAACCGCCGCGCCTTGCCGCGCCCAAGTCTCCTGCTCGCCGCGCACCACCACACAGGCGCGGGGCGAGCGTGTCACGCAGATGCATGCGTGATACGGACAGATGTGTGATGCAGGTGTCTGATGCAGACGTGTGATGCAGATGTCTGATGCAGATGTCTGATGCAGATGTCTGATGCAGAGGAGTGTCCAGCACGCGTCTGCCCTGCGAATCGTGCCTGCCCGGCACCGCGTCGCCCCCCCGGGCCAAGGGATCGGATCGGATGACGGAACGACGGATTGCCCAACGCTTTGTGGTACTTGCCAGCCTGGAAGATTCCAAGGTGGGCACGTTGCACGTGGTGAACGACGAGACACTCGGCGCGCCGGCGCTGCTCTTGTTGCCTTCGAGCGCCGCCGACACGAGCGACGCCGTCCTCGACGCCATCGTCGCTGACAACCGGCGCTTGCTGGGCTGTCCAGACGTGCAGTTCACCTATGCAGCGGGGCGCAGCGAGGAAGGCACCTGGCTGGCTACCGAAGGTGCGCCGGGCATGTTGTTGGCCGACGTGATGGCACGCAAGGATCGGCTGGAGTTGCCGCAGATCATCCGCCTCGGCCTGGCCCTGGGCCGTGCGTTGACCGCGATGGCCGCGGCGCAAGTGCAGCACCTCGATCTCGGCCCGCATCGCGTATGGGTGCAAGGAAATTCTCTGAGCGAAGGCGCCATTCGCTGTTTTGGCGTGGGCTGGTGGCGTCTGCTGCCGGCGTACCAAGGTGGCGCTGCCGCCGAGGCCTTCTACGGCACGCCGGAGTACCTCGCCGCCGAGCTGTGCAAGGGACAACCGGCTACCGCGACTTCAGATCTGTACTCGGCCGCCGTCGTGCTGTGGGCCTTGGCCGCCGCCAAGCCGCCGTTCACATCGAGCCAGCCGCTGATGACGCTCAAGCGCCAAGCGGTGGAAAAGCCGCTGCGTCTCGATCTGGTCAAGCCAGCTTTGAAGGGTGTCAAGGATTTGCAGGCGCTGATCGCGGACGCGCTGGACAAGGACCCCAGCCGCCGCCCGTCGCCGCAGGCGTGGCTTGCGCTGGCCCAGACGGCGGCGCGCCAATGGGCTCCGGCCGTGGCGACCGAGGCGATCGGCGTGCCCGAGGCGCGTCAGGAAGCCGCTGCGGCGCCGGCAAGAGCGGCAACCGCTGCAACGGTCGCCCCCGCCCCTGCCGCCGCTGAACCGGCCGCACCGGCGGCAGATGAGACCCCGACCGTTACTGCAGCGGCAGCCGCAGCAGCGTTGCCCGATGATCTGCCCAGTGCCGCGCCGCAGAGCCATGGCAGTTGGCGCGCTGAGGGCGGCGAGCGCTCCGAAATCCTATCGACAATGAAGATTTCGTCCGAGGCGATGGGGGCAGCCCTCGCGCGTGCCGGTGGGGTGAGCGAAGCCGAGCTTCCGGTTCTGCATGCGCCGCCTGCCGCCAAGATCGCGGTTGCGCAAGAGGCGCACGCGCCACACGAAGCGGCCAGCGCCGCCGCTGCGGGCGCGGACGAATCAGGGGATGCCGGGTCTGATGCCGCGGCGACGGACAACGCGGGACCGGATGAATCTTCAACTGATTCTGGTCGCAAGGGCAGGCGTGGGCGCAAAGCCGCGCGCGAGCGATCGACGCTGATGGCCGGCGAGGGCGCCGCTGGCGCAGGCAAAGGTGGCGCGCAGCCCGCCGTGGCCTCGGCCGTCGTCGCTGCGGAGGAAGACGCAGCGTCACACAAGACGCAGATCTACAACCTGGCGGCCGTCACGGCTGCGGGGGCCAAGCTGGCCGCCGACTCGGCGCGCAGCGCGGCCGCCACCACCGGCGCGTCGCCCAAGCGACCGGCGACGGCGCGCACGATGCGCGTTGAAATCGCGGAAAATGAATTCTTCAGCGAAGATCCGAGTCTGCCTGCTGCTGAATTGCACGAGCAGATGCCGCCCACGCCACCCAAGGCCAAGGTGAACAAGAGCGTGATCATTGCGATCGCGCTGTTCGTTGCCGCGATGGCGGGTTGGGCGATCTGGATGGTCTCGAACCCGGCCGGAGACAAGCCAGCCGCGAGCGTGGAACCCCAAGCTGAGCCACAGCCGATTGCCGAATCCCAACCGACCGCCGAGCCGCAGCCGGAGGCACAAGCGGCGCCCGCGCCAGAGCCTGCCGCGCCGGCCGCCGTCCAGGCGCCAGAGGCGGCGCCGGCCCCGGCCCCGGCCGCTCAAGCTGCCCCCGACGCCGCCGTGGCCGCGAGTGACACGGTTGTCATGGCTCCGGCTCCGGCCGCGCCGGCCGCTGGGGCGCCCGCGACGCCAGCGCCCGCACCGGCCCCTGCTCCCGCTGCCGCGGACCCACAGCGGGCTGTCCAGGTATCGCAATGGGTCGATCAGGGCAACGCGGCGCTGGCGACCGATGCGAAGGCGGCTTTGGAGAAGGCGCAGGCGGCCCTGGCGCTCAATCCCGGGCACGCGCCAGCTGCGCGGCTCAAAGCCGAGGCGCAGCGCATCTTGGACCAGCAGGCGGCGCAGAAGCTTGCGGCACAGCAGGCCGCCGCCGCCGCAGCCAACGAGGCCGCTGCGCGCGAAGCTGCGGCCAAGGAAGCGGCGGAAAAGCAAGCGAATGCCAAGGCCGCGGCAGCAGCTGCGCGCGAAGCTGCGGCCCAGGCTGCGGCGCAGGCTGCGGCGCGCGCTGCCGAGGAACGGAAGTCGGCGGGCAAGATGGACAAAGCCGCAGCGCTCAAAGCCAAAGCTGCTGCCGACAAGGCAGACAAGGCGGAGAAAGCCCGCCAGGCCAAGGAGGCTGCCCACAAGGCCGCGCTGGACAAGGCTGCAGCGGCCAAGGCTGCCAAGGATGCCGCGCACAAGCCCGCTCCCGCGCCGGCCAAACCAGTCGCGGAACGGCCGGTTGCGCCAGCCGCGGAAAAGCCGGCGCCGCGGCCTGAGGCGCCCGCCAAGGTCGAAGCGCCGCGGCCGCCGCCAGTTGCCTCGGGCGATGATGGCTCGCCAGCGCAGCAGGAGGCCTCGAAAATGGCGTCCTTGGCGCAAAAGGCGAACAAAGCCAAGTTGAAGGTCTTGTACTTGCAGAAAGCCGTGAAGCTCGATCCCAGCAACGGTACCTACAAGAGCTTGCTCAAGGCCGCCGAGGCCGAGCTGGCTGCCGAAGGGCAGTAGGCGGCGGCCTGACAAGGATGTCATGCTGCGCGCCGCACTCCGGAAGGCGCGGGGCGCGGTCGCCGACGAAGATGCCCTTTCAACGCACCAATTTGGAAGAGAACTCGCCGATTGCGATGCCGCGTGGCACGGATCTCGCTATGCGGATGGATGACCGGGGGAGGCCGGGTCGCTGCGCGCGGCCCGCGCCCTCGGCCCGACGCCTGCGCCGGTGGCTGGCACTGGTCTGGCTGTTGGCCACGGCATCGTGCGTGGTCCCTGCACCGACGGCGGATCCGCCCGCGGAGAAGTCCTTGCTGCTCATCGCCAAGGCCAAGGTCATGCCTTCGACATTGACACCCAAGACCATTTCGCGCGCCGATTCCGTTCTGACGGAGTTTTCGGTGGCCGGCGCCATCTACCAACAAGGTGAAACCGCTGGTCCCTTTACCTCATGGTATTACGACTACGACGACTCTCGCGCCGATGCGATGTCGCAATCGCAGGTGTGCGGTTCGCTGCCCGTGTGCAAGCCCTTGGTCTGCAAGTTCGATCCGGGCGAGGAAGTGCACACGTTGATGGTCGTGGTGAGCAACCAGCAGCTCGTGGACAGCCCGAAGAATCCGTTGGATTTTCCATTGGGCACGGCCTTTGACAAGGTCGAATGGCGCATCAAGCTAGAGGGAGTCTGCCCTGTACCGTAGCCGCAACATCTCGCGTGTGCGCCGTGGGTTGGCAGCGTGGCTCCTTGCCGCGGCGGGCCTGCGCCTGGTCGCGTGTCAAGGCGCCTTCGTGGATGCCGATCACGACGCGGGCACTTGCAGTGCAGATGGAGATTGTGTTGCGGGCCTGACGTGTTACGACCACCGTGTGTGCGTTGCCGCGACCGTTGCCGATTCACCCATCGTGCTGCGCCTCACGCCGCCGCAGGATTCCGGTCTGGTGAGCGAACAGTTCGCCGTCACACTGGGCAGTGGCAAGAGCAAGGCCCCCAAGCTCGTGGTGACGCCGCCGGCGGTCGTGCGCGGCACGGTCTCGCAGAAGGGCAATCCGCTTGCGCGTTCGATTCCCGGTACGCTGCAGGCCAATGCGCCGGGGCTGGTCGATGGCGTGGAGATGCGCTTCGACGCGACCTCGCTGGCCACGCAAAAAATCATTGCAGGGTCGGCACTTGCCTATGGCTACGAGCTGCGTGTGCAGGCCGGGCTGACCTATCAAGTGACGTTCTGGCCGCAATCTCATGAATTGCCCCCGCATTACACCACGGCGACCTGGGGCGGCTCGATCGACGCCTGGGACATCGAATTGCCGGCGGCTGGCGAGTACCTGCACGTCGACGGGCGTCTGGTCGCGGCGGGCAAGGGCATGGCCAAGCTGCGCGTGTCGCTGCAGGACGAAGCGGGCCGTCTGTGTTCGACGCACGCAATCACGGATTCCGACGGCCATTTTGAGTTGCTGGTCGACCCGTTCACCACTTCTGCCGTGCTCGGCTTCGAGCCCGCCGATGCCAAGGACGTGTTGCCGCATGGACGTCTGCTACCGGCGTTGGCGCTGGGGGGGCACGCCCTCAAGCCCGGGCCCTTCAAGCTTGGATCGGTGGATATCGGTCCCGTGCCGCCCGCGGCCGACATGACGCTGCACGTGCAGTCGGCGCAAGGCGCAGCGGTCGCGGGCGCGTTGGTGCGCGTGGAGCGTTCGTTGTCCAACAAGACTGCAAATCCAAAGGAGGATTCCGTCCTGTTCATCGAAGCGCAGGGCTACACCAACGCACAAGGCGACGTGCACTTGCGCCTGCCGCCGGGCGATGCGCAACTCCTGGTGCAGCCAGGACCCAAGTCCGCCAGCGCTCGCACCGCCTGGCAGGGTTCGCTCGAGGAGGGCACCCGGGTCCTGACTTGCGAATCGCGCGTCACGTTGACAGGTTCGGTGCTCGACTATGCTGGCCGCGGCGTGCCAGCGGCGCGAACGGTTTGGCGGCGCATCGACAATCCGGACAAGGGCCTGCTGCTGCTGGGTCCGAGCGACGCCAGCGCTCCGGAACCCATTGAGATTGTGGCTGACAAAGACGGTGCGCTGCATGGACTCATCGATCCGGGCTCCTACGCCGTCTGGATTCTGCCGCCGCCGGGAACAGGGCTTGCACAAGTGCTTGCGCGCATTGCCGAAGTTCCGGCCGGCGCCGCGACGGCGGATTGGCAGCTCGTCCTGCCGCCGCCCGCGCTCTTGCTGGGCAGTGTCTTGCGCTCCGATGGCAAGCCGGTGGCGGGCGTGCTCATCGACGTGCTGGCGGCGCATCTGACGTTGGCGCAGTCCGCGCCGCTGCCTGCCTCGCTCGCGGACGGCCACCTGCTGGGCAGCACGGTGTCGGATGCCCAGGGCCGCTTCGAGGCGCTGGTGGTGGCGACGCAGGTCGCGCCCTGACGAACCGATCGCCGCTGGCATGGCTCGGGCGGGAAGGCGTGCGGGTGGATCGCGGGACGCGTTGACGCTTGCGCGCCCGGCCGCCCAGGTAGTACTAATGCCGGGCCACCAACACCTTCGAGGTTCCCATGCACAAGGTCGTCATTATCGGCAGCGGTCCCGCGGGATTGACTGCGGCCATCTACACCGCGCGCGCCGACTTGCAGCCCCTTGTCCTGGAGGGCGGCTTCATCCCCACCGGCGAGTTGATGACACCGGGCGGCCAGTTGATGATCACCACGGAAGTCGAGAATTTCCCAGGGTTCCCCGAGGGCGTCACGGGCCCCGAACTGGTCGAACGCTGTCGCAAGCAGGCCCAGCGCTTCGGCAGCCAGCACCGCGAAGATGCCGTGGAAGACGTTGATTTCTCAGGATTTCCTTTGCGTCTCCGGGTCGGCGACACCTGGATCGAGAGCGCCACGGTCATCATCGCCACCGGCGCCAGCGCACGATGGCTGGGCATCCCCAGTGAACAGGCCTACATGAACCGCGGCGTCTCGGCCTGCGCGACCTGCGACGGCGCCTTTTTCCGTGACAAGGATGTCATGGTGGTGGGCGGCGGCGATTCTGCGATGGAGGAAGCCAACTTCCTGACGCGCTTTTGCTCCAAGGTGACCCTCATCCACCGCCGCGACGCCTTTCGCGCCTCCAAGATCATGGTCGAGCGCGCCCTGGCCAACCCCAAGATCGACGTCGAGTGGAACTGCGCGATCGACGAGATCCTCGGCGATGGCCGTTCGGTGACCGGCGTGCGGCTCAAGTCCACCGTCGACGGCAGCCTGCGCGAGCGCGCGGCGCAGGGCGTGTTCCTCGCCATCGGCCATTCGCCCAACACGCAGATCTTCAAAGGACATATCGACTTGCACCCCAACGGCTATGTCAAGTTGTACGGCCTGACTGGCACCTCTGCGCCGGGCGTGCTGGCGGCGGGAGATGTGGCGGACAGCCGCTACCGTCAGGCGATTTCCGCGGCAGGCATGGGTTGCATGGCGGCGTTGGACGCGGAAAAGCTGATCGAAGGCTACGAGGCCGAAGGTCGATTGTCGCACTGATGGATTACAGATCGATCAGTTGCACGCTGGCATCGCCGATCGGAAAGAACAGCCCGCCGACCCGGGTAAAGCGGTCAACGGCATCGGTGGCCAGCAGTTCGACGCGACCCCGCTTCGGCTCTGCAGGCGCCGGCAACAGCTCGCGCAGCCGGCGCGTGACGGCCTGCGCCGAATCGACCAGGACCACGTCGTGCCCGGCAGTTTCCGCGATCACCTTGTGCAAAATCGATTTGAAAACAGGGTAGTGTGTGCAGCCGAGCACCAGCGTGTCGATGGCGCGCACCGCAGGCGAGGCCAGCCACGGCTGCAAATACGCCCGCACCGCGGCTTCGGTGGCCGGGTGATCGAACCAGCCTTCTTCCGCGAGACTGACCAGCAAGGGCGTGGCCAGGGAATGGACACGTGCCGCCGCGTCGAGATCGGCAATGGCCTCCGTGTAGGCGCCCGAAGCGACCGTGCGCTCGGTGCCGATGACACCGATGTGGCCGGAACGCGTTGCGGCGACCGCGGCTTCGGCGCCAGGCTCGATGACGCCGAGTACCGGAAACGGATAGGTCTCGCGCAGGGCGGGCAGCGCACAGGCGGACGCGGTATTGCATGCGACGACGAGCGCAGAAACGGGAGCCTGATCCGCGGACTGCACCAGAGCAGCTGAAGCCTGCAGCGCATAACGCACTACAGTTGAAGCGCTTTTTGTGCCATAGGGCAGGCGCGCCGTGTCACCGAGGAAACGGATGTCGAGCCACGGCAGCGCGCCATGCACGGCGCCGACGACGGTCAGACCGCCGACGCCCGAATCGAATACGGCAATGCGGTGGGAACTGGCTGGCCGGGGCTTCATCGCGGGGGAGTTTGGTTGGCCGATCCGGGCGGGTCAAGTATCCTGCAGCAAGCTCGGCGCTGGCCGGGTCGATGGAGCACGATGGCGAGCACGATCCGCATCCGACGCAGCGCGCTCCTGGCGATCCTGGGGGTGGCGGCGGCGCTGTGCAGCCCAAGCTCGGCATTCGCCTGGCGCCAGTACCACGTGGATGGCGGCGGTTGCGGGCTGCGCTGGTACCAGAATGACATTGACTTTCATGTTCAGGCAGCTCCGGCCGCCGGATCGAGTCCGCTGCAAGGGGTGCCGTACCCGGACGTCCTTCAGTCTGCCGTCGATGGCCTGAACGCCTGGCAAGTGGTGCAGTGCGGCATCTGCCAATCGGCACACGGCGCCGGCTGCACGCCCGATGTCTGCCCGGTGAACCCGATCGGCTTGCGGTTTCATTACGTCCCCGACGCACCCGGGACCGTGCCCAGCAAGCCGGGCGGCACCTGCAAGAAGTTCTCGGGCGATTCCTGCGTCGACATGGCGAACAACGGCAACTACATCACCGTCATCAAGGACGGCGCGACGTGGCAAGCCGCAACCTCGGCCAGCGGTTCGGTGTTTGCCTTGACCATCCTGACCTACAACAAGCAGAGTGGCGCGATCGTCGATGCCGACATCCTTCTGAAAGACGTGGATCCGACCCACTTCTGCCTCTACAACTGCGCACAGGGGTTGAACAACTTGCGCAACACGCTGACCCATGAATCGGGCCACTTCATCGGTCTCGATCACTCGCCGGATATGGATGCGACGATGTATGCGTATGCCGCGGCGGGGGACGTCAAGAAGATCACATTGGCACAGGATGACTTGAACGGCGCCTGTACGGTCTACCGCACCGCATGCAGCAGCCAGGGTTGCCCGACCCCGACCTACGTGCTGCCCGATGCCGGAACGACCGACGCGGCGGCTCTTGCCGGCGACGGCACAAGCACCGGCGTGCAAGCGTTCGGCACGGCCTGCAACGACAAGGGTTGCCCGACCTTCACCGCGACCCGGCCGAACCACCCGAGCAGTTCGTGTCAGGTTGCGCGCCGCAGCGATGGCTGGCCGGGCCTCCTGCTGCTGTTGGGCGCCGCCGCCGTGGTGGCCGCGCGACCGCGTTTGCGCGCGAAACATTGACAGCCCCAACACAACCTCGGACAACCGGGGCATGCGCATCGATGTCCTGCATGGCCCGAACTTGAACCTCCTGGGCGAGCGCGAGCCGGACGTGTACGGTCACGCGACGTTGGCGCAGATCGACGATCGGCTGCGCGCCCTTGGTGCCGCGCTGGGCGTGGAAGTGCGCTGTTTTCAATCCAACCACGAAGGGGCGCTGATCGATTACCTGCATGCCCAGCGCCTCGCGGCGGACGCTTTCATCCTGAACCCGGCCGGGTATACTCACACGAGTGTGGCGCTGCGCGACGCGGTCGCGGCCGTGCGCAAGCCGGTCGTCGAGGTGCACCTCAGCAATACCCAGGCGCGCGAAAAGTTCCGGAATTCTTCGCTGATCGCCGCGGTGGCGGTTGGGCGCATCGAGGGTTTCGGGGCTGCCGGCTACGAGCTGGCCTTGCGCGCGCTGGTTGACCGATTGGCGGCCGTGTAGCCGCTCCCTGTTCCGTTCCCCGGTGCCGAGGCCCGGCGGACCACCGCGCCCAACCGGGGCTGTTCCAAGGAATCCATCATGGCCATGATCGACACCGCACAATTCAAGAAGGGACTCAAGATTGAGATCGAGGATCAACCCTGGGAAATCGTCGACTTCCAACACGTCAAGCCGGGAAAGGGCACGGCATTCGTGCGCACGCGCATCAAGAACTTGCTGACGAACAACACGATCGACAAGACATTTCGCTCGGGTGACAAGGTCGGCACGCCTGAATGCGAAGAGATCGAGTGTGCGTACATGTACTTCGATGGCAGCTACCACTTCATGAACCAGGAAACGTTCGAGAGCTTCGACATTCCGCCCGAGGCGGTCGGCGACAACAAGAACTACCTGACCGAGAACTTGAAGGTCGCCATCCTGATGTTTCGCGGCAAGGCCATCGCGATCGAGTTGCCGAACTTCATCATCGCCAAGATCACGTTCTGCGAGCCGGGCGTGGCGGGCAACACGGCGCAGGGCGCGACCAAGCTGGTGACGGTAGAGACGGGCTACAGCGTGCAAGTTCCGCTGTATATCAGCGAGACGGACGTGCTGAAGATCGACACGCGCGATGGCCGCTACGTGGAGCGCGTCAACCGTTGACCCGAGGCAGGACACACGCGTGATCATCTGCGCTGCAGCCATCGAGCCATCGCCGATCCCGGGTCGACTGACGACCGGGACCCACGGGGCTGTGACCCGTGACGCATTGGACATGCGAGAGCGGTTGCAGAAGGCCGATGCGCTGCAGTCATCTGGAAAGATTGATGAAGCCGTCACTGAGATGCTGGCGGTGGCGGCGTTGTATGTCGCACGCAGCGTGCCGAACAAGGCGCTGGCCGTGTTGCGAACGGCCGTGCGGTTGCGACCGGAAGACCCGGATGTCCGGATTTCGTATGGTGAAGTGCTGCAGCAGCAGCGCATGAATGAAGACGCCGCGCGTGAGTTCCTGACCGCTTGCCGGCTCTACGAAGGGGCTGGCAAGTACGGCGAATGGATCGATGTCATGCGCATGTTGCTGAGCATCGACCCGGACAACTTGACGGGGCGGCTGCAACTGGCCGAGGCGCAGAGCCGGGCGGCGCGCTACGAAGAGGCGGCGCGGACACTGCGCGAGCTCGCCGAGATGCTGCGCAAGCGCGGCGCCACCGAAGATTGGGAAAAAGTCGCGGAACGGTTGGTGCATCACGAGGCGGGCGATGTCTCGATTGCGCATGAACTGGCGCTGCACTACGTGCGCTCGGGCCGGCATGCCGAGGCGTTGGCCAAGCTGATCGTGTGCTATGAGTCGGTGCCAGGCGATGCCGAGATGCTCGACTTGATCATCGAGACACTGGAGAGCCTGGGGCAGCGCGAGAAGGCAGCCATCATCTGCCGCGAACTCGTGCGGACATTTCGCCGTACTGGCCTGGACGTGGAGGCGAACAGGGCACTGCTGCGGTTGCACGCCCTTGCGCCGGATGACGCAGAAGCGCGCGCGTATGTGGGCGTCCTCAAACCGGCCATGGCCATCGACACAGTCATCGAACTGGAAGTCGGCACGACCGTTCCGGCACGGCGCTCGTCGACCACCGTCAAGGCGATTCCGCTCGGGGCAACGGTCCAACCGGGGGCGCGCCGGCCATCTGCGCCGACTGCGGCCGCCGTGAGGTCGACGGCACCTGCCGCGGCACCGTTTCCGTTTCCGACCGTGGCACCACCGTCCGTTGCCGTGACGCCGCGACCCAAGCCCAACCCGACCCAGACCACCGTGGATCTGCCGCCGACGGTCCCGCTGGACGCACTGCCACCTTCGGCGCCGCGGGTGCAGTCGCCACGGGGCGCCGCCGCAACAGTTTCTCCTTCCATGGCGCGGGGTTCATCGCCGGTCGCCATCGCGGCGGCACGAGGCTCCGGGGCGTTGGCGGGCGTCACGCTGGACGCGACGGAGCGCGCCCTGACGCTGCCGTCCGCCATGCCGTTGCCTGCGCAGCATGCCGGTCGAGTCCAATCGCCGTCGCCTGACGCCCGCCGGCCGCCGGTCTCCCTGCAGGTCGGCGAGCCGATCGAGCTGACGGCAGTGGCAGCCCAACCACATTGGGAACCGGCGCAACCTGCATCCAACTACGCACTTGCCACGCCTTTGCCGGCGCTCGAAGCCCTCGCTGCCACGCTGGCCGAGACGCCGTCACGGCCCGATTCGCATTGGTCCGAAGACGAGGAAGACGAAGCTGGTTTTGAGGTCGAAGAGCGCACGCTGGTCGAAGCGGCGCAGCACACGCCATCGGCGCCCTTGCCGCCAGCGCTGGCCATGCCGCGGCCGGCGGCGCCACTTCTTGAGCCCATGCGCACTTCCGAGCCACCGGCCACGCCTGCCGCAGCGGAGCCAAGCCCCGCGCGCGACCGCGGCGGCGTCCTGCCGCGACCTCGTCTCGCGCGCCGCGTCGGCACGATGACGGAGCTGCCGTCGACCGTCCGCGATGTGTCCAAGGACATCGGCACCCTCGAATTCTTCATCGAACGCGGCTTTTATGAATCGGCTGTGGCGCTGTACGACGCCCTCTTGAAGCGTCATCCCAACAATGCAGAGCTGCAGAGCTACCGCGCGCGCATTGACCGCATGGCTCGGGGGTGACGGGTGGGCAGCGCACCGACAAGTCTAGCGGAAGAAGCCTCGTTCCTGGACGCCCGCGAAGCGCGCCTGGCGGAACGGGAATGCGGGCTCGCGCTGCAGGAAGCCGAGTTGCGCGGCCGTGAACGGCAGTTGTGGCAGGCTGCCCACGCCGGCAAGCCCGGGGCGGAAGAGTCGCTCGCGCAATGGCTGCAGGAACGCATGACATTGCTGTCATTGCGCGAGGAGGTGTTTGCCCGTCGGCGCGCCCAGGCCCAGCGCCGCGACACGCAGATGTCCGCACTCGAAGCGCAGCCCGCGCCGCAAGGGCAGCGCCGCACGCCCAAGAATCAACGCCACAACGAGACGATTTCGATGCCGGTGGAAGAGTCGGATCGCATGGATGCGGGCGCTTTGGTGCCGACGGAACTGCAGCGCCGCTCTTCGCGCACCACGCCTGCGCCGACGCTGGTCGAGCCACCGCCGCGCCAGAAGGACCCGACGCAGATGCTGCCCCTGCCGGATCGTGCGCCCCAAAGCCTGACGCGCTCGCGCCCCGGGCGCCCGGCAACGGCGCCGTTCATGGCCGCCTTGACCTTTGCCGGCGTCCGCATCGATCGCGGCCAACTGGAGATCGATCGCAGCTCCAGCGCCGTGCGCATCACGCTGAGCGGCCCGCCGCCGGCCGTGGAAGGCGCAAGAACACTGCGGTATCGTTCGCGGGACGGCATGGAGGCGAGCTTTGACGTCTCGCTGCGCCATGTCGTATCCAGGCCACCTTCGACCACGATTCTTGTGCTCGATGCTTCCGCATGGAGCCAGGATGCCTTCGCCGATTTTGCGCAGGCACTCGCGTCGCTGCCTTGACTACCCCAGCGTCTATCCGAGCGCCGGCGACATGTACAGGGATTCTATCGTTGTTTCAGATCGTCCCGACAGCGTTGCCTGCGACGATCGTCCCGCATTGAGTTCCAGCAGCGTCAGACCCAGCGTTGCCGGTAGCGGTGGGCCGAAGGCGCGCTCGCCGCAGCGGCCGTCATAGCTGAGCAGGAACGGCACACGCCGGCGGTTGAGATCTTCAAGTGCCGCGACAAGTTCTGCGCGATCCAGACCTTGGTGGTAGCGCCGATCGCGACCCTGGCTCGTGCCCTGGTACGGTGGGTCCAGGTAGACGAGATCGCGAGGCACGGTCAACCGCAGTTGCTCCGCAAAATCAGCGGTGCGCACCTCGCAGCGACCATGCAGCAACCCTGCCACCTGCTGCAGCGAGCGCCGCAGCCGCTCCGGCTCGACGCCATGTCGCCGTTTGTCCGCAGATTGATTGAAGTTTCCCGCCAAGTTGAAGCGCGGTGCATTCTTGACGCAGCGCGCCAGCAAGTAGAGCAACGCCGCCTCTGGCGCCGATGTGTTGTAGGTCGTTCGCGCGCCCTCGTAGTCTGCGGTACGCCACAACACCGTGTAGGCATCGGCCAGGCCATCCGGGTCGGCAAGTGCGCGCCGCCACAGGGCAGCGAGCGGCGCCAGCGAGTCGCTGAGCACAAAGGAATCCGCGAGGTTGGCATGTGCCGCCGCGATCGTCACCGCGCCCGAACCCGCGAAGGGCTCGAACAACCGCGCAAAATGCCGCTCACCCACGGTGGCGAGGATGGCCGGCGCCAGCCGCCTCTTGCTACCCTGATACGGCAGAAAATGAGGGACGTTCGAGGTCTTCGCGCCCATCAGACGAGCTTGCGGTAGATGCCGACGACGGTGCCCAGCAGATCGCACTGGGCGAAGTCGGACTTGCGCACCAGGATAGGCTTCATCTGCTTGTTTTCCGGTTGAAAACGCAGGACATCGCCTTCGGGAAAGAAGCGCTTGACGGTCGCCTCGCCGTCGATCATCGCCACGACGATCGCGCCGGACTCGGCGACGCTGCGCCGCCGCACGAAGAGGAAATCGCCAGGCAGGATGCCGGCATCGATCATCGACTCACCGACGACACGCAGGCCGAACACTTCGCCCGGGCCGCCGAGCAGGAAGGAATCGACGACCACGGTGTCTTCGTTCTCCGCCACTGCCAACATCGGCTGGCCGGCGGCAACCCGGCCCAACATCGGGACGATCGTCGGACCTTGGCCGCGCACTGGCGCGGGACGCAGCAGCCGCGCGACGCGGCGCGGTTCGGGCGGCGGCACGGGCCGCGTGGTCTGCTCAGGCGTGTCGCGCACCAACTGCAGCGAGCGCGACTGGTGCTCCGTGCGATTGAGGAAGCCTTTCTTTTCGAGCGCTCGCAAGTGATCGCTCACGCCATTGGTCGAGCGGATGCCGAAGAACTCGCCAATCTCGCGAATCGACGGCGGAAAACCGTGCTCGCCCTGGTACTCTGCGACGAAGTCCAGGATGTTCTGCTGGCGGGGCGTCAGGTCACTGCGGTGTTGCATGGGGCTCTCGCTGGACGTCGACATCCAAGGCATCCGTCTGCACGGCGACCGCCAAACGCGGCCCAGCCACGGAACAGATGTTCAGTAGATCCTACGCGAACCTCGGGCTTCGTCAAGGTGTCTTGCGCAACGAGCGACTACATCCGCGTTTCGATGTGGGCCGCCGTGCGCAACTCTTCGATCCAAGTCTTGTACAGCCGGGTGAACTGCTCTTCCGACAGCCGCGCGCGCACGTACTGTTCGAGCACGTCGCGATCCTTCACGGCGGCCTTGCGGCGATCGACCATCTGGATGATGTGAAATCCAAAAGGAGTTTGCACCACCCCGGAGATCTCGCCCCGCTTCATCTTCCACAGGCGCCCCGAAAACGTCGGATCGAGCGTCCAGCGGCGCAAGTATCCGAGATCACCTTTGTCTGCACCGTGATCGTCGCTGTAGTCCTCCGCCAGATCCGCGAAGCTGCGTTTGCCCGCAATCACTTCGTCATGAATCTTCCATGCTTTCTCGCGCAGGCGCGCGACATCGACCGGGCTTGCGTCCGGCGGCACCAGCACCAGGATGTGACGGCTGCGAATTTCGTCCTCGGTCTTGCCACCTTCGTGTTCCTGCTCGATCACGCGCGCTACTTCTTCATCCGAAACGCGCAAACGACTGCCCAGCTTGACGCGCAACATCTGCATGCGCAGCAGTTCCTGGCGCACGTGGGTGCGGTAGGCCGCCAGCGTCGCGAACCCGAGTTTCTTGACCGCCTCCTCCAACTCCTCGTCCGTCCAATTGTTCTTCTTCTTGGTGCCAGCGAGTTGGGTGTCGACCTCCTTGTCGTCGACCGTCAGCGCCAGATCCTTGGCGGCTTTCAAGACAAGCGCGTTGTCAATGAGTTGCTGCAGCGTCTGCAGCCGCAGGTCGTGCTCGCTGCGCGGCCGCTCGGCGTCGGTCGGCACCAGCGACTGCGCTTGCTGGTGGCTGCCCATGGCGCGGCGCAAGTCGCCCTGCAGGATGATCTGATCGCCGACGAGCGCGACAATGCCTTCGACCGCGGCATAGCCCGCAGGCAACGCGGCGCGGCGCCCTGAATTGCCGGCTGCAAAGCCTGGCGCTGCGAGGCAGGCGGCCAAGAACACCGCGAAACCAAGGCGGCTCATGGTTGCAGCTCCTCTTGTGGCGCTGCGGCTGCCGGAGCCGGTGCGCCGGGTTGTGCCATGCCCGCACGGTCCACCGGCGGCGCCGGCAAGAGGCGCATGGCGTCGTCGTTCACTTCGATCCTGGCCTTGGCGCGCAGATCGGCAAGCAGCTTCTCGCGGCGCAAATCTCTGTCTCGCTTGACGATTCTCGCGCGGATCGAATCCTTGACCTCATCGAACGTCTTGGCCACGGCCGGACTCTTCGAGGTCACCAGCAGCACGTGAAAGCCTCGCTCCGTGGCCACCCCCGGGCCTATCGTCAGCGGTGCCAGGCCAAACGCGGCATCGAGCAAGGCCTTGGGTACGGCCGCCAGACGCGCCAACTCGGCCGGCGTGGCGTCCTGTGGCGGTTCGCGCGACAGCAGGCCGAGCGAGCCCAGGTACGGCGCCGTCGCCTTGTCGAGAGACAGGCGCACCACGTAGTCATTCCACAAAGCCACCAGCCGCGCCGGATTGCCTTCGCTAGCCGCCCGCAATTCACCTGCAATTTTATCTGCTTCGGACTGAGTCGCCAGCAGCATGTGGCTGACTTCGACCTGCTCAGGCTTGTGGTAGAGGCCGGCATTGTGGTCGTAGTAATCCTTCAAGTCTGCGTCGCGAATCGACTCCGGCTTGACTGCATCCTTGCCTTCGTCCTGCAGGTAGCGGCGCACCATCGTCTGTCTGACCGCCTCGACGACCTCGGGATCCTTTTCCAGACCGCGCCGCTGGGCTTCGGCGACCAGGACCTCGAATTGCACCAGTTTCTGCAGGTAATCCTTGCGCTTTTGCACACTGGCGAATTGGCTGCGCACCACCGGCGGCTCTTGCTGCAGACGCAACTCCAACTCTCCGAGCGTCAGCACCCGATCGCCGATCCTGGCCACAACCACGGCCTGCTGCTCGGCGCTCAACTGCGAGGACTGCGCGACTTGCGCCGCGCGCGGGACGACTTCAATCCGCGGATTCAACTTGTCGGCCTGCGCGCCCGGGCCAGCGGGATGCGGTCGCTCGGGCTTTGCGCAGGCCGGCAGCAGGGTTGCGAAGGCAAGCAGCAACAACAGCAGACGCATGGCGGTTCCTCGCACCAGAAAGTCACCCGGGCACAAGGGCGCTACTTGGCACAGGGATGCCGGGCGTGCAAGCGCGCGACGGCAGAGGAACGGTTGTTGCTGGATTCTGGTGGGCGCGATGCGCTACTTGAGGTGGCAGGTCAAGCACAGCGCGCTGCCCGTGTTCTGCATGCGCAGGAACTTGCCGTTCGAGTCGTCGTGCACCTGGTGACACGACGCGCACTGCATCTGCCCGGAAAACAGCGGCAGCTTGTGCGCGGCGTCAACGAACTTGTCGTCCTGTGGCTGGCGCAAGCCGTTGTCTGCGGTCGCCAGTGCCGCATCATAGATGAAGGAAATCGGGTGGTCATTGCTCAGGTCGGTGCCCATCAGCGCCGTGCCGGTCAGGAAGTGCGAATTGGAATTGTTGGTGAACGAGTCCGCGCCCACCGTGCCGTCATGGCAGGACAGGCACAACTTGGAAGTGCCCGTGGGCTGGCCAGGAAGGGCGTTGAGCGTCGAGCTCGAGTAGGTCGAGAACGTCGCCCAGGTCACGTTGTGGTTCCACAGCGGCGCGCCGGGTACATAGGCGTTGGCGCTGTGGGGTGTGTGGCAGAAGATGCAGATCTGGTTGCTGCCCCAGCCGTTCTGGGACAGGTCGTGCTTGGTGCCGGCAATGCCGCCCAGCGCGGTGCCGGCCAAGGCCCCGATGGCAAGCAAGACAAAGGACAGCGTCAGCGACACCGGGCGCAGCTTGATTGTGGAAGTTCTCATCATTCCTCCGCAGTTGGACCGCAGGCATGCTCGGATTGTGCCGATACGCACCACGTTGTCCAGTGGGTGCGGCGAAAAAACTGCTTGGCCCTGATTCTTCTTCAGCGCAGCACGCGCCGGCGGCCAGTCAGACGCGGCGGCGCAACGCGGGGCAGGCCTTGCTCAGCCTCCGCGTCGACGTCAATCGTGATCGATTCGGGATGCGCGGCGCAGCGCAGTAGCGTACGCAGCACGTCCTTGGTCGCTTCAATCGGCGATTCCTGCTCGCGTTTCGTCCACGCCTTCTGCAGCACCATCTCCGGCGAGAGCCGGTAGGGCGAGCCGCGCACGACTTGCCCTGGTCCCGCCGACGGGTTGAGCAGCGGCAGCAGCGACTCTGGCTGCAACAGCCCCTTTTCGTGCAAGGTCAGCGCCAAGAGCGCGGGCCCCTGCTCGACCTTCTGCACGCCCAAAGCGATCGCCAAGACGCGCACTTGCAGCGTTTCGATGAGCGCCTCCGCGGGTTGCGGCAGACGGCCGTAGCGATCGACCAGTTGGCGCACGGCGACGTCCAACTCTGCTTCATTGCGCACGCCAGCCAGGCGCTTGTACGCCCCAAGCCGCTGGTTTGCATCTGGAATATAGCGTTCTGGCAGGTAGGCGGTCAGCGTCAGCTTGATTTCCGGATCCACCGGTGCGCCCAGATCATCGCCGCGCAGTTCGGCAACCGCTTCCTCCAACATCTTGACGTACAAGTCGTATCCGATTTCCGCGATGTGTCCGGACTGTTCTTGCCCCAAAATGTTGCCGGCACCACGGATCTCGAGGTCGTGGGTCGCGATCTGCACGCCGCTGCCGAGCTCCGAGAATCGCTCCAACACTGCGATTCTCTTGGCGCCATCCGCTGTCATGCGCTCGCGCTCCGGGGCCATCAGGTAGCAGTAGGCTCGCACCGAGGAGCGACCGACGCGGCCGCGCAATTGGTAGAGCTGGGCCAGTCCGAACGTGTCGGCGCGCTCGATGAACATGGTGTTTGCATTGGGGATGTCGAGACCGCTTTCGATGATCGTCGTGGACAAGAGCGCATTGGCCTCGCGCCGCATGAAGGCGAGCATCGCCTCTTCCAGCTCCTGCTCGTCCATCTGTCCGTGGGCGATGACCGGGCGAATGCCGGGCACAAGGCTCTTCAAGCGCGTGGCGATCTCCGGCAAGCGCGCGATTCGATTGCAGACGTAGAAGATCTGGCCGCCTCGTGCCAACTCGCGCTCCGCAGCTTCCTGGATCACATCGTCCGAACCGCGGCAGACAACAGTGCGCACGGACTTGCGATTTTCCGGCGGCGTGGCAATCAGCGACAGATCGCGCAGGCCCAGCGTCGCCAGTTGCAGCGTGCGCGGAATCGGCGTCGCGGACAGCGTGATGCAATCGACGTGGCTCTTCCACTTCTTGATCTGTTCCTTGTGACCGACGCCGAAGCGGTGCTCTTCGTCGATGATCAACAGGCCAAGATCCCGAAACATCACATCTTTGCTCAGCAACCTGTGGGTGCCGACGACGATGTCGATGGTGCCCTTGCCCAGACCGTCGAGCACTTCGCGCTGTTCGGCGCTGCTGCGAAAGCGCGAGATGGAGTCGATCGTCACCGGAAGACCGCGGCAACGCTCGGTAAATGTCAGGCGGTGCTGTTCCGCCAGCACGGTGGTCGGCACCAGGACCGCGACCTGCTTGCCATCCAAAGCCACCTTCACGGCTGCGCGAATCGCCACTTCGGTCTTGCCGTAGCCAACATCGCCGCACACAAGGCGATCGGTTGGCCGTGCCGTGCACAGATCGGCCAGCAACTCGTCGATCGCCCGCTGCTGGTCCGGCGTCTCCTGCCAGGGAAAGGCGGCTTCCCACTCGCGAAACAGCTCGTCGGGCGGCGAGAACGCGTGGCCCGGCCGCGCTTGTCGTTCGGCATAGAGCCGTACGAGTTCCATCGCCACTTCAGCGACGGCCTTGCGCGCTCGGCGTTTGGCTTTTTGCCAGCGATCGTGGCCGAGGCGGTCGAGCTGCGGTGCGCTGTCCTGCGCGGCGGTGTACTTCTGCACGCGCTCGAGTTGCGTGACCGGTACGTAGAGGCGTTGATCGTCTTTGTAGAGCAACAGCAGAAAATCCTGTTCTGTTCCGCCGGCTTCCAGCCTGGTCAGGCCGACGTAGCGTCCGATACCGTGCTCGAGGTGGACGACATGGTCGCCTTCACGCAGTTCAGCCATGTCGCGGATGAGCTGGCCGCCCGCCGCATGGCGTTTGCGCTCGGATTTTTGGGCCTTCTGGCCGAAGATCTCGTTCTCGTCGATGACCAGCAGGTGCAGCGCCTCGATGTGGTAGCCTTCGCCGGAGCCGCCCAGAACCAGCAACGTGTCCAGATCGCGCCGGATGCGCAGATCGGCGATGTCGGCCGGGCGCAGCGGGCCCTCGTGGCATTCCGAACCGACACCGTAGTGGCGCAAGATGCTGGCAAGGCGCTGGCGGCCACCCTCGGAATGTGCAGCCAACACAACAAGTTGGTGCAGCTTGCGCGCCTGACGGATGCGGCGTACCAGCGGCACGAGACCCTCGTCGCGACCGCGGGCATCGCACAACTCCGCCGCGACCTCGCGGTTCGAGCCGACGTCGAGTTGAAAAGTCGGCGTCGCCGCGTCCTCGAAGATGGCAAACGGCCGCACGTGCAGGCGCGTGTGTCGGTCGAGTTGGGCGCGCACCTCGCGCGGCGTCATCAGCAATGCGTCGGGATGATAGACGAAACGCCCAGCCTTGCGCGCGTCGTCGTGGTGCTGGCAATGGACGGTCCAGGCCAGGTCCAACGCCGTCATGCAGGCGTCCGGATTGTCCAGCACGACCAGCGTGGCGCCGCTGCCGACCGTCGGCGCCAATTCCAGCAGCGTCGCCCGATCGGGTGACACGGCTGGCAGCAACGCTTCCATGCCAGGCACGACATGGCCTTCGCGCAATTCATCCAGGATCGCACGCAGTTCGACATTGCCGACATCGAGCTGGTTGGCGAGATCGGTCAGGCGTTCTTGCGCCGCGGCGATCGACGCTGGCGTCAGCACGAGTTCGCGCACCGGCGGCAGGATCAGGTCCAGGAGATGGCCAGCGGTTGAATCCTCAGTGCCGGCTTGGGTTTCCGGCTCAAAGAATCGGATCGACGCCACATCATCGCCGCGCATGTCAACGCGCGTCGGGCTGTCGTACAGGGGACTCCAGACGTCGATTCCGTCGCCGCGTGGTGCAAATGTGCCTGGATCTTCGACAATCGGCGTGCGCTCGTAGCCGCCAGCGATCAACATCTCCATCAGTTCGACGGTATCGAGGTTGGCGCCCGTCGAGGCCATCGCCGTGGCGTGGTCCAGGGCGGTAGACGACAGCGTGCGGTGCAGCAGCGCCTCGGCCGTGACCACGACCGCCGCCACGCCCAGCCCGAGGTTGAGGCGGTAGCCGGCGGCCAGCCGCTGCTGGGCAAACTGGCGCATCGGCGTCAGATCCTGGTAGGGCGACACATCGCTCGCCTCGAACGGCAGCACCGGCGTCAGGCCCGGCCACAGTTCGCCCTCAAAGGCCTGCAGCCCCTCGACCATGTGCGTGAGGCGTTTGTCATCCGGCACGACGATCACCAGCGGCCGATCCAACCGATGGCGCAACGCGGCGAGCACGAAGGGCACGACACCGGCTTCCGCCGTCGCCAGAACCGTAAGCGGCGCGCGGTGCTCCAGCGACAAGAGCAAGCCTTCGAAGTCGAAGCGGCGTTGGTTGGTCGGCGGGTGCATGCGCTGCGCAGGGTACGGGCGCCTGAGCGCCGCGGCAAGGTCCGGCGCGCCGACCGGTTCTGGGCGCCGATTGCATGGGGAGATCCAAGGGTTGCTGTTCCAGGTTGCGCAGCGCCCAGCGCACGGGTAGGGTGCGCCCCCATTCGCCGCCGTCGTCGATCCCCTCAGGAGTTGTTCGTGATCCAACGCAAGTCTGAAGCCAACATCCAGAAAATGCGCGCAGCCGGTGCGATCGTGGGCGACACGCTGCGCATGCTGCGCGGCATGATTGGCGAGGGAACCGTCCTGCGCGAGCTCGATCGCGCGGCGGAGGCGTTCATTCGTGGCCGCCGCGCGTCGCCGACCTTCAAGGGATACCATGGCTTTCCCGCGTCGCTGTGCTTGTCCCTCAACAGCGAGGTCGTGCACGGCATCCCCGACGGGCGCAAGCTCAAGAAGGGCGACATTCTGTCCATCGATTGCGGCGCTACGCTCGATGGCTGGGTCGGTGACGCTGCGATCACGGTCGCCGTCGAGCCGATCGCGGCCGAAGCGCGGCAACTGCTGGACACAACGCGCGAAAGCCTGCTCGCCGGCATGGCAGCGTCCAAGATCGGCAATCGCCTGGGCGACATCGGCGCGGCCATCCAGGCGGTGATCGACGAGAAGGGCTATGGCATCGTGCGCGAGTACTGCGGCCACGGCGTTGGTCGCGCACTCCACGAAGATCCGCAAGTTCCCAACTACGGTCAGGCAGGAACGGGTCCGCGCATCCAAAGCGGCTGGACGCTGGCCTTGGAGCCGATGGTCAACCTCGGTGGCGACGCCGTGCACACGCTGCGCAATGGCTGGACCGTGGTGACCGACGATGGCAGGCCTTCTGCGCACTTCGAGTGTTCGATCGCCATCACCGATGCTGGCATGGAGATTCTGACCCTCTGTTCCGACGACACGCTGCCGTAAGTTTTGCGCGCTGCGAGCGATCACCTGTCAGGGAGGTGATCATGCTCGACATCCTTCGTTGGACCTTCGGCGCGGCGTGCGCCGCGTGCAGTCGCGCACTCTTGCTCGGTTCTCGCCAAACGTTTTGCGAGGGTTGTGCCCCAAGCCTGACGCGATCAGGCATGTGGCGCGACGCCAGCGACGACTTGCCTGTCGCCGGTGGCTACGCCTACGCGGGAGCCATGGCAGCGGCGATCGTCCGGACAAAGAACGGCAGCGCCCACCTGGATCTGCTGATGCTCAAACATGATCTGACGAATCTGGCAGAACAGTTGGCGGATGGCGCCGTGGCGCTCGTGCCGGTACCGCCGCATCGGCACCGCCTGGCGCAGCGCGGTCTGCACCTGCCCGACTTGATCGCGGCGAGTGTGGCAGACCGGCGCGCGGGGCGGCGCGTGATCAGAGCCCTGGATCGCGCAGATCTCCAGGCGGTGCGGCGACTCGAACGCACTGCACTGCCGCGGTTTCGTGCAGGGGTGGCCCCGGGGCGCATGCGTCAGGCGATTCTGGTCGATGACGTCGTCACCACGGGCCAGACCCTCGGCGTTGCTGCTGCGGTGTTGCGGCAAGCTGGTTGGGGTGTGCTCGGTGCGCTGTGTCTGGCCGATGCGCGGCCAGCCGTCGTGGCAGAACTGCTTGCGCGCGATAGTGCAGCGAGGTCGGCGCTCGCGCAGCCCGGCTACGAGTCGACGAACTCGACTTTGACGCGCTGCTGACGAATCACGGCCGCAGCGTGTACGAGGTTGCGGATCGCGCGCGCCGTGCGGCCTTGCTTGCCGATGACCTTGCCGATGTCCTCGCGGCGCACCGCAAGACGCAGCACCACGCCTTCGTCGGTCACTTCCTCGTCGACCCGGACGTCATCCGGGAAGTCGACGAGGGCCGAGGCAAGGTAGTGCAGCAAGTCGTGCATCACATCCCCTAGAACACCAACACAATCAACTCGATCGAGTTGTCGTGAGGTCGGCGCCGCGAGTCCGCATCGGCGAGCTTGGCGACCAGAAGACAAGCAAACGGAGGGCTGGCGAGACATTCTCGCCGGCCTCCTAGGCTGCCTAGGCGCGATCGAGGCGGCGAACGAGGGCCGCGACGGTGTCGGATGGCTGCGCGCCGACGCTGAGCCAGTGGTTGTAGCGATCGCGCTGCAGTTGCACGGGCGCCTCCGTCAAGGCCGGATTGTACGTGCCGACCTGCTCGAGGAAGCGACCGTCGCGGCGTGCCTCGCCATTTGCAGCGATGATGCGGTAGTAGGGAGCTTTCTTGCCGCCGAAACGGGCGAGCCGGATGCGAACCGCCATGGTACCCCTGAGTGCGCGGCGCAACTTCGCCGCGCCGACGCGTTTTCAGTTGTCTGGTCTTGAGCCGACGCTCATTCGACGCCCGCGGGCGGGTGCCGGCATGTCGCTGCCAGTTGGCAGGCGACGTGACCATGCCCGAATGTACGGGCGTTTTCGTTCCCTTGCGGAAGCGAAGGTGCGAAACTTTGCGCTGATCTACCGATTGTGTCAAGGCCGAATCGCCTTCACGCGGCTTCGGCATTGCGTTCGGGCACTGGCGCAGCCTCCGCGAAGCCGCCAGCGATGACGGCCCGCACCCGTGCCATGAGGGCGTCACGGTCTGCGTAGCCAAGCCCTCGCGTGGGGATGGGCGGATGAACGCGCAGCAAGACGCGTCCCGGCTTGGCAAAGTGTGCACCCGTGGGACAAGACTCGAACGCGCCGATGATGGTCACCGGCAGCAGATCGACCTGCGCTTCCAAAGCCAGCACGAAGCCGCCCTTCTTGAATTCCTGGACTTTGCCATCGAGCGACCGCGTCCCTTCCGGGAAGACGAGCACGCTCTGGCCGGCACGCACGCGATCGGCGGCGCGGCTGAGGGTGTCGCGCGCCGCAGCCGCATTGCCACGATCGATGAACACCGCGCCGGTGCGGCCGATGATCCAGCCAAAAACTGGAATCTTGAGCAGTTCACTCTTGGCCACATACGTGAAACCGATCGGCATGCCGTGGAAGAGCACCAGGGGATCGATACCGGATGTGTGATTCGACATCACAACATAAGGCTTGCGCGCGTCGATGTGCTCGGCGCCCTCGATGCACACTTCGACAGCAGCGGCGCTGACCAGATCCTGCCCCCACTTGCGCTGCATGGCCTCGACACCGCGCGCATCCCCACGCAGGGCAGACAAGATGGCGCGCGCGCCCAGGTGGACGGTCTGCGTGCTGAGGACGGAGTAGAACCACAGGTCGCGGGCGTTCATGGGCGTCGCTCTTCGATCGTTGTGCAGGGTGGAATCGTGTCGCAGTGCACGGGTGGTGACGCAATGGTGACAGAGCCGCGGCGGCGGATCAAGTCCTTTGGCCACCGCAACGATGGTTGCGCGTATGGACACCGCCGCGTGGTATAACCCGGCGCAGTTGAACGCTAATCAGCGATGTCCGCACGGCGCGGCCCTACCGCGCGGTGCATTGACCTTACCGCCTCGTTTCCGTTACCCTCAGCGGTTTGCTCCGGTACACGATGGGCAGGGCGCGGGGAGGCTGCATGGCGAATCGGGTTCAGACGGTTGCGGGCACTCGCAGCGGCGCGTGGCTCCGCCGTGCCGGACTCGCAGCAGCAATCGGCTGGTGCGCGGGCCTCGGTGCAGTGGTCGCGTGCAGTTCGCCGGACGCCAAGCCGTCTGCCCAGGACGCCGCTGCTTCGGACACCCCGACCACCGACGCCTTCAAGGGCGAACTGCCACCAGGGGCCGTGTGCGTACCCGGCAGCACCGAAGGCTGCGCCACCAGCCAGCACGTCAAGCGCTGCGCCGCCGACGGCAGCGGCTATGTCTCTGAATTGTGCACAGATCCAGAGGGCAACACGACAGCGTGCTACAACCCTGGCGTTTGCGCGCAGTGCCAGATCGGCGCCAAGCGCTGCAACCCGGACGACTCGACCCTGGTCGAGGCCTGCAGCGGCGATGGCCAGTGGCAGAAGGGGCAAATCTGCGACGCGCAACAGGGATTGCAGTGCACTGCTGCAGGCTTGTGCCAGAAGGCTTGCGACGTCAACGTCAAGGCCAAGAGCTACGTCGGCTGCTCTTTCTGGGCCACAGACCTCGACAACGCCTTCGTTCCTGGCGGCAGCCGCGGCTATTTCGACGCGGCCAATGCGCAATACGCGATCGTGGTATCCAATCCGTCCGACAAGCTGTCGGCGACGATCTCGATCGACAGCAACGAGGGCAAGCAGACCGTCGATGCCAAAGGCGTGGATCTGGACTATTCGCCGCTCGCACCCGGCGAGCTGCGTGTGTTCAACTTGCCGCCGCGCAACATCAATGCCACGGCGCAGCAGCCACTGGCCTGGCGCGTGAATGCGTCAGCGCCGATTGCCGCCTACCAGTTCAATCCGTTGGAAAATGTGGGTGTCTTCTCGAATGACGCATCGCTCCTCTTGCCCGACGAATTGCTCGGCAAGTGGTACATCGCCATGTCTCGCGAGGAAAGCTTTTCAATTTTGCGCGGTTTTGTAACCGTTATCGCGGCGATGGGCGGCAAGACCACGGTCACGGTGACGTTCTCGAAGACAACACTGCGCACCCTGAAGAGTTCCGACGGCACTATCAAGTCCTACGACTGCCGACCGGGATCGACCAGCCAGCAATGCTCCGCAGAATTCGTCTTGAACCAATGGGATGCGCTCAACATCGAAACCGACGAGGTGGGCGGCGATCTCACCGGCACTGAGATCCTCGCCGACAAGCGCGTCGCTGTTTTTGCCGGCAGCGAAGCGGCCAACGCGCCGAACACCAACCATTGCCTGACCGACGCTTGCACGGACGCGCAGATCCAGAGCGGCGCCAAATGCGGCGTGTGCGCGTGGGACGGCAAGACCGGCTGCAACAACAACGATCACTGCTCTGCCTTCATCACGTGTTGCGCGGACCACCTGGAAATGCAGATGTTTCCCATCAAGACCTGGGGCAACCAGTACGTGGGCGTCAAGCTGTTTCCGCGCGGCAAGGAGATGGATTCCTGGCGGATCATCGCGGGCACGGACGGTACCAAGATTGCGCTGTCGCCGACGCAGAAGAACGAGAAAGGCGAAACGGTTGCGATTCCCGTACTCGACAAGGGCGAGTGGTTCGAGTTTCAGTCCAGCGGCAGCTTCGAGATCCTGGCCAAGCACGACGACGGCTCGCCAGCGCCGATCATGGTCGGGCACTTCATGCAGAGCCAGGACGCGCCGGATCCGAATGTCGACGGCGCGCAAGACGGCGATGCTGGCACAGGCGACCCTGCTTTTTTGCTGGCAATTCCTGTGCAGCAGTGGCGCGCGAGCTTCGTATTTCTGACACCGGACAAGTACTCGATGAATTACATTTCGATTGCCGCGCCGATCGATGCGGAAGTGTCGTTTGACGGATCGCCGATTGCCCCGGATTTGTTCCAGAACATCACTAAGAACTACAAGTTCACCCGCCTCTACGTGAACACGGGCACGCACACGGTCAAGGCGGCGCCCGTCAAGCAGCCGGATGGCACAATGCAACCGCGCACTTGCGCTGTCGATGTCTACGGTTTCGATCAGTACGTTTCCTACGGCTATCCGGCGGGCTTGGACTTGAAGGACCTGGCTTTCGTCAAGGAACCCGGCGAGTAGCGCTTGGCGCGCCCGAACCGGACAGGGGGACTCATGCGGACGTGGATGATCAAGGCGGCAGCCGGTGCGATCTGGATCATGCCGCTGGTTTGCCTTGTCTTTCTGTGTGCTTGCACGAATGCCGTCGGCACGCGACCCGCCGCGAGCAAGCCGGCGTCCGACGCAGTCGCCGACCAGGACGTGGCGCCGGCTGCTGATGCGACTGCCACGGCCGACGCCATGGGACCCGTCGACACCATCGGCAGCAGCGCCAAGTTGCTCCTGTCGAACTTGACCCCGGCCCAAGGCAAGTCGAGCGGCGGCACGACCGTCACGCTTCACGGCACTGGCTTTGCGGACAACATGCAGGTGCTGGTCGGTGGCACGCCGGTGGACAACGCCTCGGTGTTCGTGCTCGACGCGACGTCTGCGCAAGTGCAGATGCCGCCTCATGATACTGGGCTCGTCGATGTGACCGTCGCCCTGCCAGGACCCGGACCCGGCGCGCCGGCCATCACGAGCAAGGTGGTCAATGCCTTCCTGTACTTCAACGATCTCGTGCTGACAGCGGTCGAACCGGCCAAGGGTCCCGTGGCCGGCGGCACGCCGATCACCATCAAAGGTACGGGTTTCTCGGGCAAGACCAGCGTGCTGATCGGCGGCAAGCCGGCGATCGGCGTCAAAGTCGTCGCCGACGACGAGGTCATAGCCGTCACACCGCCTGGCGTCTTCGGCGCGGCGCCGGTGCACGTCGTCAATGAGCGCGGCGCCGGTTTGATGAAGAAGGGATTCTTCTACTTTGCCGCTCCCACGGTGACCTCGCTCAGTCCGGCCGCAGGGCCGACGGCGGGCGGAACGGCCGTCACCGTGACCGGCACGGGCTTCACCAAGGACACAGGCATCGCGGTCGGCCCGGCCAAGGCGGCCGTGCTCGAGTTCGTGTCCGAAAAAGTCTTGAAGATTGCCACACCTCCTGGCGTGCAAGGCAAGACGAACATCCTCGCCACGACGCCGTTCGGCACGGGCAGTCTCGCGGGCGGCTACGTGTATTCGAATGACCAAGGCCAGGCGGCAACGCAGATTCTCTCGATCGCTCCGGCCAAGGGCCCTCTCGGCGGCGCGGCACCGGTCTCGATCATTGCGACAGGTCTCGTCTCGGCCAGCGACACGACGGTGCTGTTTGGCAACAAGTCTGCGTCCATCCTGACGGTGTCGGCGGCCGCACACACTGCCGTGGTGCAGCCGCCGACGGCCAGCGCCGCTGGCGCGGTCGATGTCGTCTTGTTGACGTCCAAAGGCACCGACAAGGCCATCGGTGGATATTTCTACAGCGATAGCCTGGGGTTGTCCTCCATCGCGCCACTCGTCGGCCCGCCGGAGGGTGGCACGGCAGTCGTCGTCAAGGGGATGGGTTTCGCCAAGGGCAAGCCAACGTTGCACATGGGTGCCTTGTCCGCGGCGGCCATCACCGTGGTGAGTGACAGCGAGATCCACGCTGTCACCCCACCGGGAAGTTCCGGCTATGTCGACGTCACCATCGCGGTAGGCCAAGACAAGGCGGTGCTGCCGAGCGGTTTCGCCTACAGCGGCAAGGACTTGGAAATCTTCGTGCCCTACCCGGCCACGGGCGCGCAAGCCGGCGGAACCTTCGTGCACATCTACGGCAACGGTTTTGCGCCGGCAATGGCCGTGACATTTGGCGGCAAGCCCGCAACCCACTTCACGTTTGTCGACACGAGCCACGTCACGTGCAAGACGCCGCCCGGCAAGGTGGGCGCCGTCGATGTCGCCGTGCAGCTCAGCAGCAAGACGGCCATGTTGCCTTCTGGTTTCACCTACTTCAATCCGATGACCCAGTACGGCGGCACCTGGGGCGCCGAAGTCGACGGCACGGTCAACCTGACGGTCCTCGACGCCGGCTCCAACAAACCCGTGTCCGATGCTTTCACGATGCTTTGGACCGATCCGCAGACACCGTACCAGGGCTACACGAACGCGGATGGCCAGATCACGTTTTCCGGTCCCGATATCATCGGAAAGCAAATGGTTTCCGCGTCCAAGGAGGGCTACGAATCAGCCTCGGTCGTCCTGTTCGACGCCACGAACATCACGGTCCACATGACGCCACCGCCGAGCCCGGCCTCGCCGCCGCCTGGCCAGCCCCCGCCGGAAGTGAGCGGCAAGGTCGTCGGACTGGACAAGTACGTGTTCGTGCCGGTCGGCGAATGCAGTTCCGTGCAGGGCAGCGTGCCGCAACCGGCCTGCAGCTACTGCACATCCGACGCGCAATGCACGTCAGGCGGCAGCGTCTTTTCATGCGTCGATCTGGGTGGCAGCAACGGCAAGCGCTGTCTGGCAGATTGCTCGCAGGGCCAGGCGTGCCCGGCCAAGTTCAAGTGCATGCCGCAAAATGGCGGCGGCGCGCGGTGTTTGCCGGTCAAGGGTGAACTGACGTCGGTGTGCTACCACAGCAAGGACAACATCTTCGCCAAGGACAACTATCCGCCCGAGGGCAGCGGCTTCGAGGCCAACGGCAGCAACGACTACAATTTCAAGATCACGACTGATTATGGCGAGATGGCGATCGTGTGCTTCGGCGGCTACAAGGCGTTCGGCGCGGTCCTCAAGAACGAAGGCCAACCGGACGATGCGCAGTCGATGCAAGCTTTCACGCCGACATCCATGGGCATCGCGCGTCACGTGATGGTGACGCCGAGTGACAAGCTGGCGCCGCTGCAGGTCAAGCTCGATATGCCGCTGATCCAGAAGGCCGCGGTGCGCCTCGACAACCCGCCGGTGTGGTCGCAATCGGCGACGCTGGCGACCGCGGCCTGGGCGCACCTCGTCCTGGGCAGCGATGGCGTGATCCGGATGCCATTCCAAGACATCAAGTTTCTGGCGCCCTATGCGGATGAGAATCCAGATCAGTTGGTGATCGAGCAGTTGCCGGCGGCTTTTGCCGGTGAGATTGCGGATGCGTCGCTGTCCATCATCGGGTTGGCCGTGCAGTTGGACGGTGCGGAGCAGTTGCCTCTGAGTCTGTCGGTCAAGAACGATATCCGCCAGTTGAGCAACGACGCCATGGTGCGGCGCGTCGGCGGCGGAGACCTCGAATCGATCGACACCGGTGTCAAGAAAAACATCTACGGCATGTGGGGCGCCGCGCCGGACAACCTCTACGCGGTGGGCGCCCAAGGCACGCTGGTGCACTGGGATGGCGGCGGCTGGTCCTTGCAAGCTGGCTTTGCAACACAGGATTTGAAGTCGATTTACGGCCTCGATGCGCAGCATGTCTGGGCCGTGGGCCTGGGCGGCGCGGCCGGCGAGTTCGACGGAATTGCCTGGAAAGCGACCCCGGTACTGGCAGGAAACGTGACGCTTTCCGGCGTATTCGCCACCAAGGGCGCCAGCGGCCCAGATGTGTGGGCGACCGGCCAATCCGGCGTCTACAAGCTGGGCGCGACCGGCTGGCAGAAGTACAATCCTTCCCCATACTTGACCGGACTTGCCATCCATGGCAGCGACAAGGACCACATCTGGACCGTCGGCATGGCCGGCGCCATCGCCATGTGGGACGGCCAATTATGGAAATCACAGATTTCGGGCACATCGATTGCGCTGCGGGGTGTCTGGGCGGCGGGACCGAAGTCCGTCTACGCCGTCGGCGAAAAGGGCCAGATCCTGCACTACGATGGCAGCGTCTGGTCCGGCATGCCGAGCCCGGTCAAGGCGACGCTGCAAGCGGTGTACGGCACTTCGGATTCGGACGTCTGGGCGGTCGGCGTCAAGGGCGTCATCCTGCACTGGGATGGCCAGAAGTGGCAGAAGATCGCGCTGGCCGACATCGACAAAGCGCTGTCGGCCCTGTGGTTGGATGCCGGTGGCGACTTTTTCGCTCTGGGCGAACAGGAATTGCTGATTGGCCCGATTCTCGATGCGCCGCTCGATGTGATGCCGACCAACGGCGGCACGTTGATTGGCAACACATTGAAATGGAAGGTTGATCCCGCAACCACCGAGCCACACTTCAACCTCATCACGGTCGGCATACCCGGGATGGGGCCGGACACACCGGTGTGGAACATCGTGACGCAGGGAAGTCTGAGCGAGGTCGAACTGCCCGACTTCGCAGCGATTCAAGGCACACCAGGCATTCCGAAAGACACGCCGCTGCGCCTGACCATCATCCGCGGCTACAAGGAAGGCTTCGACATCGATGCCTATGACGGCACGGATATGAACCAACTGACCTGGCGCTCGTGGTCCATGAACAGATTCATGTTTACCAAGAAGTAGACGCTGGATTGCGCGGCGCGACAGTGCCGCGAGCGGACGCATCGTGAACGTCTTCCGACCGAACTCTCGCCGTGCCGGCTTTGTCTTGGCATTCGCCGCGTTGGCGGTGCTCTGCTGCAGTGCTTGCAGCACGCCTGCCGCCGCCGACAAGAAGGACACCGCAGGCGACATTTTCGCCAAGGACGGCGCCGGTTTGGACGCACCGGCCTCAGACGGGGCGGGCACGGATGTGAATGGCGCGGACACCGCCACGGGCGATGCGAGCAGCAACAACCTGTTGATCGCAAGGCCTTTGCGTTTCGACCACGATCTGTACGCGGTCTGGGGCACGGCGCCGGACGATGTGTGGGTGGTCGGCGAAGGCATCGTCCTGCACCACAACGGCAAGACCTTCGCGCCGTTGCAGCCGCCGACCAAGAAGACCTCCTTTCGCGGTGTCGGTGGCAAGAACAAGGACGATGTGTGGATCGTCGGCGACGGCGTGCTGCTGCACTGGGACGGCAAGGCCCTCAGCGATGCCACAACGCTGGCGGACAAGGCCAACCTGCTCAGCGCTGTTCACGCGTCGCCCGATGGCTCGATGCTGGTGGCGGCCGGGCAGGCAGGCCTTGTGCTCAAGTACCAGGATGGCAAGTGGAAAGAGCAGCAGACCAACGCGCAGCAGACCGATCTGCACGGCATCTGGGCGGTGGGACCGGGTCAGGTGTGGGCCGTGGGCGACAAGGGTCAAGCCCTCAAGCTGGCGGGCGGATTCTGGACGCCGACATCCATCCCCAAGGCGACCAAGAACCTGAATGCTGTCGCGGCGAGCCCGGGCGGACGCCTGTTCACCTGTGGCGACGGTGGCTACCTCGGCGCGACCAACAACGGCACGTGGGAGGCCACCTTGGCCAATGACCCACAAAGCCGCAGTTTGTTCAGCATGTGGGCGCAGAGCGACACGGAGGCGTGGGCGCTGGGCGACGAAGGCGCGCTGCTGCACTACCTCGGCAAGAAGTGGAACCTGGAGGAGATCGCTGGCACATACATGAAAGTCAAGAGCTTTCGCGGCATGTGGGGCATCCCCCCCAAGAAGGGTGACGCGCCTTTCGCCCTGGCTGTGGGCTTGGGCGGCGCTGGTGTTGCGCTCAAAGATGGAAAATGGCAGGACTTTCGCGCCGAGACCGTCGCGGATCTGCTCGGCATTGCTGCCAAGGCCGACGGGGGGTTCTATGCCTGCGGTCAGGGCGGTTTGCTGCTGGAAGCCAAGGATGCAGCGTCGCAGTTCTACGATCTTGCGGCGCCGGTCACGGCCGCGGACTTGTACGACGTGGTCGACGCCGGTGGTGCATGGGCCGTCGGCGCAGGTGGCGTCGTGGTACACGACGGCGTCGCAAAGAAAGTTCCTGGTGGCAAGGACTTGCGCGGCATTGCCAAGCTCGGCAGCGATGGCTTGATCGCGGTAGGCGACGGCGGCACGGCGTTCCTCATCGGCATGGGCATCAACGCAGCAGTCCCGCCGATAGCGCAGATCACGGGCACGCAACTGCCTTTGCGCTCTGTGGCTTCGACACCAGGCGTCGCCTTCGCCGTTGGCGACATCGGCACCATCTTGCGGCGCGACACCGACGGCAAGTGGACACCCGAGGACAGCGGCGAAACCGCCAATCTGGTGCGCGTAATCGCGTGGAACGTCGACGACGCCATGGCGATCAGCGACAGCGGTCTCATCCTCTTGCGCCAAAATGGCTTGTGGAAGAAGGTGTTCGACGCGCCTGGGCTGTTCCTTTACGGCGCGACGCGGCGCGTCGACGGCACACTGATCGCCGTCGGCTGGGCGGGCACGCTGGTGGTCGGGCGCGCGGATGCGCCGTTCCAGAAGCTGCCAGACACATTGCCGAACATCCTCTTTGGTGTCGCGAGCAGTGCCAGTGGCACGGTCGCGGTCGGCAAGAAGGGCGGTGTGTACACGGTTGCGGAGAAGCTGCCATGACGCGAATTTCGCTGGCAGTTCTGGCACCCGCATGGGCGTGGGATCGTGGGAATGAATTCCCACGCTACCGGTCGAGAAATCTCTTCGAGATTGAGGCAGTCCGCAAAGCGGACATCTTGAACGGTAGCGCCCGATTTCAATCGGGCGGGCTTTTCGCGATAGCCCTGGTTGCCTGCGCACTCGCGGCTTGCTCGGCCAAGCCGGCCGGCCCTACCGCTGCGGCCGATGCGGCCAAGTCCGCTGGCGATGTCCAAGCGGGCGATGCCGCGGACAAGGACGCCTTCCTGCCGGATGCCGCCGCGGCCGACACCGGATCTGCCGCGGATGTGGCGACAACGATTGGACTGTGGACGCAGATTGCGGTGCCGGGCAACCCGAACACAAGCCTGCATTCCGTATGGTCCGACAGCACGACGCGCGTACTCGCCGCGGGCACCGGCGGTACCATCCTGGGTTACGACGGCAGCGACTGGTCTGTTTTGTCCAGCGACCATTTCGCCAGCCTCAACGCGATCAGCGCAGCACCGGGCGTCACCACGGGTTTCGCGGTGGGCATCGGTGGCACGGTCGTCCAGGCCAGTGGCCAGGATGGCAAACCCGGCAAGGTCTGGGGCGCTCCCGGCGGCTGCCAGAAGCCCGCGGACTGCAACGACAACGACACCTGTACGACCGACGTCTGCGAATCGGGCACCTGCGTGCACAGCGCTTCCGGCGCATCGGGCTGCTGCGGCGGCGCTGTGTTCGGCGACAGCTTCGACAAAGGTCTCGGAAACTGGAGCATCACTGACAGCTATGCCGGCGCCACGACGGGCGGTGTCGTCTGGTCCGCAGCTGCCATGACGGGCAAGGACGGCGGCGCCCGCTTCACCAGTCCGCCCGCCGCCGCCTACTTCGGCCGCAGTGACGTGCCCTGCCCCGGCAAACCAGGGATCTTCTGCCCGACGTTCGACAACGGCAAGGTGGTCGGCGCCACGCTGTTGTCCAAGGAGTTCACGCTGCCGAAAGCTATGAAAGTGCTGCTTTCTTTCCAGCTGCTGCTCGACGTGCAGGAAGGCTACTACGATCAGGTGCAGGTATCGGTGCAAGCTCCCGGTGGCAAGGTCGTGGTGTGGGACAAATACCAGCAAGTTCAGAGCGGTACGACAGATGGCGCCTTCAAGCTGCAGACGGTCGATTTGACGCAGTTTGCCGGGCAGAAGCTACGCATCGAGATCTTGTTCAACTCCATCAGTGCCTTCCAGAACAGCGGCGAAGGTGCGTACATCGACGATCTCCTGGTCTCGACCACTTGCGCCCCGGCCAGCACGTCCGGAAAAGGCGTCACAAGTGCTACGCTTTTTGGTGTCTGGGCCTCCAGCGACGACAACGCCTGGGCGGTCGGCGAAGGTGGCACGATCCTGCATTGGGACGGCAAGAAGTGGATCTCGGCCACCAGCGGCAAGCCGCGCGACATTTTCGGCATGGGCGGCAGCGCCAACGGCTCCGCGTTTGTCGTGGGCGATCAAGGTCTTGTGGCCACGCTCAGCGCCGTCGGCACAGGGGCCGTCGCGGTGCCGCCGCTGCCCACCTTGCGTGCCGTCGCCGTCGGCCCCGCCGGCAATGCCGGGGTGGAATCGGTCGTCGCTGTCGGCGATGGTGGCGCGGTGCTCGAAGGCGACGGCACCACATGGAAAATCGCGGATCCCCTGGTCTTTCAAGGTTCGCCTTTGCGCGGCGTGGCCTCAACCGGCGATGGCGGCTTTGTCGCCGTGGGAGGCTACGGTGGCTACGGTCAGATCTTCGCCAAGAAGCCGAACGGGACATGGCAAGCGGTGATGACGACCTCGGGTCTCCTCAATGCCGTGGCAACTCTTGGTTCTGGAAGTGCATTTGCAGTAGGCGCGGCCGGCCTGTTGGTCGAGCGCAACGGCGATACTTGGACGGAATCGCCCGGCGCACTCGGCTACGACACCGTCAACGCCATCCACGCGTTGTCGCCCGAGGACATCTGGGTTGTTGGAAACAATGGCTTTTCCAGCCATTACGTCGCCGGCACCTGGCAGCCTGTCGCATCGCAGCTCGCCGTCAACCTGAGCGGCGTATGGGCAGCGAGCGGCAAGGATGTTTTTGCTTGCGGGCCCTTGGGCAGCATCGTTCACTACGACGGCCAGAAGTGGAGCGACATGGCCGGCCCCCCCGCCGTCGACTGGACCGCGATCTGGGGCCGCAGTTCGGACGAAGTCTACGTGGGCGGCAAGGGCGGCATCGTCGCGCGCTGGGACGGCAAGTCCTGGAACATCCTCACGGCACCGATCACCGCGACCTTGCGCAACGTCTGGGGCACGGCAAAGGACGACGTGTGGGCCGTCGGCGAAAAGGGCTCGATCTACCACTTCGGCGGCAGCGGTTGGAGCTTTTCAGCCATCGAGCCCTATGAGATTCCGGATCAAAAGCCCTACAAAGTGGAGTCGACCCTGCTCGCGATCTGGGGCGGTTCCAAGACGGACGTCTGGGCATCAGGCCTGCCCGACGCGGACGGCCATGGCACGTTGGTGCACTACGACGGCACCTCGTGGAAGTACGTGCCTGCGCTGCAGACCGAGAGCCGCACCGTGCGCGCGATCTGGGGCTGGAAGTCCGACCGCATGCTGCTCGCCGGCACCCAAGGCATGGTCTACCTGTGGAATGGTTCGGATTTCAAGCAACTGCATCCGCAGACGATCGCTACGTTTTTCGGCATCACCGGCTTCGGCAAGGATGCGCTGCTGGTGGGAGACATCGGGACTGTGCTACGGTTTTCACCGCCGTAACCGCCGCCTTTCGGGGGAATGGGATGCAAGGCAATCGTAGGTCATGGGGATCTGTCGCGGCTTTGGGCTTGCTCGGGTTGCTGGCCGCATGCAGCGACACCGTTCAAGGCGGCATCATCGTCGGCGCTGACGCCAAGTCGGACGGTGGCAGCTACGCATTCGGCGACAGCAAGGTCGGCCATCTCGATGTTGCGGATGGCACTGTGACCGACCTGCAATCCGGGCAGGGCGATGCGCCGACGACCGATGTGGCAGCGAACGGCAAGCTGGTCTTCGGCATCGCCCAGGACGATTTCGGCGGCACGTGCGACACCTTGTGCGCGCTGCAGATGAACCAGAACTCGCAGCGCAAGTTGCTGGTCAAGTACACAATCGGCGATCTGCCGGTGCCGGGCATGCTGATCGAGTTCGCGCTCAAGGATCCAGCGACGCCGTTCGGTTCGATCTTGAGCGGCAACGTCGCGACCGACGAGACGGGCCTTGCGGGCGCCGATGTCAAAGCGGGCAACCAGATCGGCACCTTCGATGTGGTGGCGCGGGTGCCCGATGATCCGGGCGCCGGCACGCTGGAATTCCAGTTGCATGTCGCGAGCAAGGCCAAGGGGCCGCTGCAGATCACGCTGCACTATGCGGGTTCCAAGTCGCTGGCCGAGTTCGGCGCGGTCAAGGCGCGCCTGGCCAAACAGGCGAGTGCGGGTCAGCCGGCTTGCGCGACGATCGATCTCGGCGCGCAAACCGATGCCGCCGGCAATCCGCTGCAGTTCGCTTGGGAGAGCCCGCCGAACCTCAAGTGGGACAAGCCCTGGACCATCAACTACCCCGGCTTTTCCTCGTGGTTGCCGCAAGATGGCACACCGGTCGAGTTCACCATCGTCGGCATCGCCTCGTCAACTTCGACCAGCACGCCGCTTGCGGGCGGCTGCATCGACACCGGCGCCACGGTCAAGTGGGATCCGCAGTCCAAGACCCTGCAAGGCGACAACGTGCTGATCGTGGTCAAGGACATCCCGCCGCGCTTGAAGGGCGTCTATGACCTGACCAACTACATCGATCTGGTCAGCGTCCTGCCCGACCCGGTCGAGAACGTGTTCAAGGCCATGCTCGACATCGTCTCGGATCCGGTGGCCGGCCTGTTGAGCCTCGTGTGCAAGCTCTCGAACGGCAGCCTGGATTCGCTGTGCAAGAACATCTTCGATGACCCGAAGAACCCGAACATCAAGAACCTGGCGCAGCCTTTTGGCGGCATCATCGTCAAGTTCCTCGACGCCATCCTCTTGTCCTTCCTGCCGGCCAACGTCAAGACGGGCCTGGCCACCGGCGCCGATCTCGCCGAAATCCTGCAAAATCTGCGCATCGACGGCACCATTGAGATCATGGCCGAACCGGACAACAGTGGCTTTCTGGCCAAGACCTACACCAAGGAGAACTGGACCTCGGTGACCTACAAGTGGTCTTTGGGCCAGTCCTGCAACCCGAATGACCCCAAGTGCGGCCTCAAGACCTTCAACATCGAGGCCTTCCAGCCGGACGCCATCGTCGGCAGCTTCGATTTGTGGCGCGATGCCTTCAAGAGCGAGATCAAGATCGCCAAGCACGGCCTCAACATCAAGTGGGGCGCGCTGGTCAACTATGTGATCCAAAAGCAGCTTTTGCCGCTCATCACCTTCGACCCGAAGACGCCGTCGGCACCGACCATCGACTCCTATGCCAAGCTGATCAAGAGCCTGCTGGCCGGCAAGCAGTGCCTCGTCAAGGACACCTGCTGCGAGGATTTCGGCAAGCAGTTGGCAGGACAGCAGTCGCTGATCAGCGCCGATTTCCTGTCCTCGACCTGCGAGCTGATGATCACGCTGGGCACCGGCTTTTTGGAGGCGCAACTGACGGGCCTCGATGTGAACAGCGGCGATCCGACCAAGAATTCCGGGTTGTTGCTGGCCGCGGATCACTGCCCGATCTTCGAGGTCGACGGCGATCAGTACATCGACAGCCTGGGCTCGCAGTCGATGATGTGCGAGTGGGACATGACGCTGACCATCGGCGGTTCGCCGCAGCCGATCAAGAGCAAGTTCTTCGCGAATCGCCAACAATAACCGTCACGACATCGCATACGGATCCACGTCGACCAGAAGCTCGACACCGCCGGGCAACTGGCGGCCGGGACCTTGGAGCGCGCGCTGCAGCCAGCCATGCAGCGCCTTGCGGTCCTGCGAGCGCAAGAGCGCGTGCGCCCTCGAAATGCCGCGCAGCCGCGCCAGCCCCGCCGCCACCGGGCCGCGCACCTCCGCGCCCCAGCCGCGCAGCGCATCGACGACCAGCTGCAGCGCCGCATGGGCCTGTTGCGCATCCTCGTGGCGGGTCTCCAGGAGGGCGAGGTGGCTGGACGGCGGGTAGCCGGTCAGTTGGCGCTGGCGCAGCTCGGCCTCGATGAAGCCTTTGTGATCATGGCGCAATGCCGCTTCGATGGCCGGATGCTCCGGCGCGTAGGTCTGCACCAGCACGCGCCCGGGCTTCTCGCCACGACCGGCGCGGCCGGCCACCTGCGTCAGCAGCTGGAAGGTGCGTTCCGCGGCGCGAAAGTCCGGCACGCGCAGGCCCGTCTCGGCCAGCACCACGCCGACCAGGGTCACCGCCGGGAAATCGTGGCCCTTTGCCAGCATCTGCGTGCCGACCAGCACATCGAGCTCATGGCGGGCGAAGCGGTCCAAGGTGTCGTGGAGGCGCTGACCCACCGCCGTATCGCGATCGAAGCGCCGCAGACGCAAGCCCGGAATCTCATGGGCCAGCAGGTCTTCGATGCGCTCGGTGCCGGCGCCGATCTGCGCCATGTGGTGGCTGTGGCAGTGGGCGCAGGAGATGTCGACCGGCACGGAGAAATCGCAGTAATGGCAGCGCAAACGCCCCTGGCCTTGGTGCAGCGTCAGCGAGATCGCGCAGTCCGGGCACTGCACCGCCTCGCCGCAGCCCTGGCACAGGAGGGCCGTGGCAAAGCCGCGGCGGTTGTGCAGCAACAGCGCCTGCTCGCCGCGGCCGACGGTCGCGCGCACGGCCTCGCACAGCGCCACCGACAGCAGCGAAGGCCGCTGCGTCACGAGGTCAGGCACCCGCGGCGCATCGCGCAGATCGATGACATGGGTCGCCGGCAGCGTGCCGCCCAAGGGGCGCTGCGCCAGCTCGGTCAGGTGCAGCTTGCCCGTCTGCGCCAGGTGCATCTCTTCGCAGCCAGGGGTCGCCGAGCCGAGCAGGCACACGGCGCCCGCCGCCTTGGCACGAAACAGCGCGACATCTCTCGCGTGGTAGCGAATGCCGGCGTTCTGCTTGAAGGACGCGTCGTGGCACTCGTCGACCACCAGCACGCCGAGATCGCGCACCGGGGCAAACAAGGCAGAGCGCGGCCCGACGACGATGCGCCGGGAGCCATCTGCGATCTGCGTGTACTGGTCGTAGCGCTCGCCATCGCCCATGCCCGAATGCAGCGCCGCCACCTGATCGCCGAAACGCGCACGAAAGCGCCGCACCAGCTCCGGCGTCAGCGCGATTTCCGGCACCAAGACCAAGGCACTGCGACCCAGCAGCAAAGCCTCGGCGATGAGTTGCAAGTACACTTCGGTCTTGCCCGAACCGGTGATGCCGCGCAGCAGGTGTCCGGCAAAATGCCGCGCCTGCAGGTCGGGCAAGAGGCGGTGCAGGGCGAGGCGCTGTTCCGGCGTCAGATCGCGGGGCGTGTCCGCAGCGACCGGCTCGCGCATGCCCATGGGGTCGCGCAGGATTCGCTCTTGCCAGAGGCGCACGAGGCCGCGCTCGGCCAGGGCCTCCAGCACCGCCTGCGGCGCTTTGACCGCGCGCGGTTGCGGCGCTGCAACATCCGGATCGGCAGGCGTGCGCTCGACTGGCAGCGCGCGGCGCAGATCGGCGACGGCCAGCGAGCCTTCGGCCTCGACGCGCTGCAGGATGCGGCCCTCCTGGCGGCTCAGATCCGCCGGCCACGGCCGCACATCGCTCGACGCCACCCACCACTGCAGGCGCTCGGGCGCATCGTCGCCCTCGATGCCGGTGTGGCGCGTCATCGCCGGCAGCGCCAGACGCAGCGCCGCGCCCAAGGGACAGTGGTAGTAGGTGGCGACAAACGCGATCGCCGCCAGCAGATCCTCTGCCAGCGGCGGCAGATCCGCTTGCACGGCAACCAGGGGCCGCAGGCGCTCGGGCGCGATGTCGAGCTGATCCATCGCCAGCCGCTTCCACACGATGCCGGTCGCCAGCTGGCCGCGCAGCGGCACCGTCGCGCGCGCGCCGGCCTGCACGCTGGCCTCGACATCCGCGGGCAGGCCGTAGGTCAGCAGATCGGTGTGGCTGGCGACGGCGACCTGCACGGCGGCGGCGAAGGTCTGGCCGGCCTGGGTCTGCGGCCCCGCGCGCGGCCGCTGGGCCTTGGGCTTGCGCGCCTGGGGCTTGGGCTTTTCGGCCGCGGGCCTCGCCGCCGGCTCGGGCGCGAGACCGAAGAGATCAGCTTGCTGCGGGGGATTCGGGGTGGCCACGGGGGTAGGGTGCCTCAGCAAGCGACGGGTTCGCGGCGCCCTTCGGCGAGTGCCACGATATTCGCCTGAATCACGCGGTCGTCGAGCGTGGTGCGGCGCGGGATCGACAAGCCGGGCAATTGAGGTACGCCGTCCCTCCAGAAGACAACGGTGCAGCCGCCGCCGTGGCGCGACGGCACGACGTGACCGCCAAGTGCTTGCAGCGCTGCGCGCACGGCGGCGGCGGGTTGAGATGGGAAGCGAAATCCGCTCATCGTGGTGCGCCCAGCCTCATGCAGCGGCCCGCAAATCGACGCGCACAATCGGACCATGCTCCCGCAGATCGAGCAGCAGGTCATGGGTATCGGCATCGGACTGGTGCCAATCCGGCGCGGTCACGACATCGCCCAAGCGCCCGGCCTTCTGGTACAGGTCGAGGTGATTGGCCAGGACCGCTTCCAGGCTGCGCCGCGCTTCAGACGGCGATGCGCCTTGGCCGGCGAGCCGAAAGCAGGCACAGCGCGCAATGTAGTCGCCCGTGTCCGCGCTGCGCCGCGTCGTGCAGTGGGCAAATGCCTGCACCCGCACGCCGTCGCCATCGACGATGATGAGCCCGCTGACGGATTGATAAACGGCGTGCGCTGCCACGGCAAGACTCCGCTGACGGCCATGCAGTGCCGACGTCGTCCAAGATAGGTCCCGGGCTGGAACGGGGTCAAGTGCCGTTGTCGGCGTGGGGCTCAAGGCGTCCACGCCACCAACGGCCGCGGCGCGCAATAGCGAAACGGCCCCGGCGGCGCATCGCCGATGCTGTAGCGCGGCATGGGCCGCGTCGCCAGCGCCACCAGCGGACTGTCCAGCACCTGCCAGAGCGCGGCGGGCTGTTCGAGGTGGCGCAGCTCCCAGAGGCGCGGATCGAAACGCAGAAGGCCGAGCAGCCCGACCGCCGCCGTCCACAGCAGCGCGGCCACCAGCAGCCTCTTGCCCTGCCACGCGCCCGCCGCCAGAGCGAGAAAAGCGGCCAGCCAAATCAGCTCCGCCAGGAGGCGCGGCCCGAAAGTGACGCCGCCGGTCCAGCGAAAAAAGGTCGAAATCAACAGCAGGTGCAGCACCGCGCCGACAGCCAGCGCGCGCAGGAAGGCATCGCGGCGCTTGCAGGCCAGCAGCAGCCCCAGCACGGCGAGCGGCGCGTAGAGCAGCAGGCCGCGCCCGGGGCTGAGCAAGAGGCCGCCAAGGCCGGGCACGAAGCGCTTGGGATCGAGGCTGAGGGCCCGGCCATCGGGGGCCAGCGCGGCGTTCATCACGCTCTGGCCCAGGGGCAGCGGCGAGCCGTAGTCGGCGAGGTTGGCGAAGATCAAGGGCATCGCCGCCAGCGCCGCCAGCGCCACCGACCACAGGGCGATGCGGCCGCGCTCGGCAATGGGCTGCAGGGCCACCAGCCACGCGGCGCCCATGCCGGCGGCCAGCAGCAGCGCCGGCGGCCGCAGCAGCACCAAGACGGCCAGCAGCGCCGGCACCGGCAGCAGCAGCCAGGGCTGCTTCTTGCCCCAGGCGAGGCAGGCGAGCGCGGCGGCCAGCACGGGGAGCGCGGGGGTCTGCTGCCAGAGGGCCTGGCCGAGGGTCGCCGCTCCGGCGCAAGACAGGGCCACCGTGGCCGACACCAGAAAGGCCGGCAGCGGCGCGGCAACCGCCAGCAGGCCAAGGCAAAGCAGGCCGGCGGCCAACGCCAGGGCCAAGGCCGCAGCGTAGCGCGCCTGGCGCTGCAGGAGGCGATCGGTCACGCGCTGGCCGGGCTGCAGAAAGGCCATCGACGCGGCGCCGAGCACGGCGGGCGCGCGGCCGAAGGTCGACACGAGGCGGTCGTCGTCGGCAGCCAGGGCGTAGTAGGGCACCTGGCGCTTGGCGGTCAGGTCGGCAAGCCAGTCAATCGAACGCAAGTCAAAGCTGCCGCTGCAGGAAAGCGCGACGGCGCCGACGCGGCCGGGGACGGTGTCGGTGCCCTGGGGGCGCAAGGGCGCCAGGATGCAAGCGCAAAAGGCGAGGCTGGCGGCGGCGAGGCAGGCCGCCACCTGGCTGCGAACGGGGCTGCTGGCGAGCGTGGCCATCGGCGCGATAGTGGGGCAAGGGGCGGAGCGGCGCAACATCGCGCCCTCACCCTGCCGCCTGCGGCGGCTGTCCCTCTCCCACTGTGTGGGCGAGGGACCGGAAACAGTCTTGAATTCAGCAGTCTCATCCCCCGCAGCGCGGGAGAGGCGGCTGGCGCGAAGCCGCGGAGGTGAGGGTCGCCCGGGCCCCGCGACCTTCTGCACCCCGTGCCCAACCTGAAGATGCTGCTCCTCGACCTTGAGATCGGCCTCCTCGACCTTGAGCAAGCCTTCCTTCACATCGAGATCCTCCTCCTTGACCTTGAGCAAGCCATTCTTCACATCGAGATCCGGCTGCTAAAGCCTTGGCAGCGGCTCCTTTGCGTTGTTCTTGACGTCGCGCCGCATCGTGCCAAGCTGGCGCCCGACCCGTGCCGCCGCCTCACCGCGCGGCACCCCCACACCAAGAGGTTCACCATGGCTCTGTCCAGCAGCACTGCCAACCAGATCGCCCGCAACCGTTTCGCCATCGCCGGCGCCAAGACGTACGCCGCCCGCCTGCCCCCCGATGCCAAAGCCGCGGCTTCCAGCCTGGAAAAGAGGGAGGCGATGATTGCCACCCTCAACGCCCAGCAAGAGGCGATCAAGACCGAGATGAAAAAGGTCACCTTGGCCCTGCAGGCCGAGATGGCCGCGGCGGCCGCCGAGCGCCAGAAGATCATCCGCCTGGCCGAGGCGATCTTCGGCGTGCGCGCCCCAGAGATTGCCCAGTTCCGGCCGACGGTCGAGGCGCGTACGGCGAAGTAGGGCGGGATGCGGCAGGGGCCGGCCCGGAGCGGCCCGGACGCTGGACCCTTGCCCGCTGCCGCGCTATACGTATACTTTGGGCAAGGAGCCTACGTATGCCCACCAAACTCACCCTCAGCCTCGATTCTGACGTCATCGCCGCGGCCAAGCGTTTCGCAGCCGAACAGGGCACTTCCGTGTCGCGCCTTGTCGAGACCTTCCTCGCCACCGTCTCGCGCGGCGCCCAGCCCGAAGTCGCCACGCCGGTCCTGGCGCGCCTGCGCGGCAGCCTGCAGGGCGTCGACATCGCCGAGCACCGCGACCACCTTGCACGCAAGTACGCATGAAGATGCGCTGGCTGGTGGATCTCAACATCGTGCTCGATGTGCTGCTGGATCGGCCGCCGCATGCCGAGGCCGCCGCGATCCTGTGGGCGTCGGCAGAGCGCGGCGAGGTCGAGTTGCTCATCGCCGCCCACGCCGTCACGACGCTGCACGACCTGGCACAGCGGGGCCGTGGCCAGGCCTTTGCCTATCGCTGCGTCGCCGATGTCATGGGCATCTTCGGCGTGGCCGCCGTCGACGAACAGGTGCTGCAGCGCGCAGTCGCCTTGGCCTGGCCAGACTTCGAGGACGCCGTCGTCGCAGCAGCGGCCGTAGCGTCCGGTTGCAGCGCCATCGTCACGCGCGATCCGCGCGGTTTTGCCAAGGCGGCGCTGCCCGTGTTGGATGCGGCGAGTGCCGCTGCCCTGATCACCCAGGCGCGCCCTGAGGTCTGACCATGACACCGTCCCAAGTCCGCGCACTGCCCCTGCTCCTTTGCCTCGCCGCCTGCCAGCCCAAGCCCGCGCCGCCGCCAAAGCCTGCTGCCGCGCCCGCCCTTGCCGCCGCCGCCGCGCCGCGGCCGCCCACCGTGCTCGGCGTTGCCGCGGCCCCGACCGCGCTGCACACGACCTTTGCCCTGCCGCGCGGCGAGGTCGACAACCCGCCGATGGGCGCCGTCGGATTTTCGCAGCCGATGGTGCCGCTGACCGCGCTCGACACGCCCGCGACGGTTCCCGGCGTGACGCTGACCCCCGCGCTGCCGCTGCGTTTTCAGTGGCTGAGCACCGATACGTTGGCCTTTTATCCCCTGGACCCGCTGCCGGGCGCGACGACGTTCGCGGTGTCGGTGGGTGCGCAGCTGACCGCACTGTCGGGCCAGCAGCTCGCAGAGCCGCAGACCTGGACCTTTCACACCCCGCCCGCGGCGCTGCAGCGCTCGTGGCCGACGGATGCGCAGCAGGATGTCGGCCACGGCGCGCCGCTGGTGCTGCTGTTCTCGCAAGAACTGGCGCCGCAAAGCCTGGATGCCGCGCTGACGGTCCAAGTCGGCGGCGAGAAGCTGGCGCTGCACAAGCCCTTGTGGCCGACCGGTGCCGAGCTGCGCGCGCTGCGCAAGCAGCTGGAGCCCGATGCCGAGCCAGTTACCGACGCGCAGTTCGCCGGCCGGCTCGCCGTGATTCGCCCGCAAACGCCGTGGCCGGGTCCGGCGCAGATCGACGTGACGCTGGCGCCGGGTCTGCAGAGCCTGGAAGGGCCCGAGCCGAGTCGCGCCGCGCAGACGCTGCACTTCCAAACCCACGGGCCTTTTGTCGTGACGACCGCGGCTTGCGAGGACAAGTGCCGGCCGGACACGTGGGCGCCGGTGCATGTCGAGTTCAGCAATGGTGTGTCGCAGCGCTATCGGCCCGAAGACCTGGAAAAGCTGGTGACGCTGACGCCGCCGCTGCGCAGTGGCTATGCGAATTGCTGGCAGAACCGCTGTCAGCCCGGCGGGTCGTTCCAGCCGGGGCAGCGCTATGAATTGAAGATTGCGGCGGAGCTGGAGGACGTGCACGGCCAGAAGCTGGGCAAGCCGTTCTCTTACGTGTTCACGACCGGGCACCGCGAGCCGGCGCTGGAGTTCGTCACCGAGGGCAGCGTGATCGAGCTGGCCGAGACCAAGGACAAGATCGGCCTGCATCTGATGAACCTGACGGATCTGACGGTGCGCGCGCACCTGCTGGACCGCGAGGGGCTGACGGGCGTGCTCGGCTCGCTGGCGCCGCGCTGGCAGGACGACGACGAGCCGCAAAAGGCGCGCCAGGTGGTGCCGCTGCGCTTCGAGTTGCCGTTGCAGGTGGCGGCGAGCAAGCAGCAGGACAAGAGCGAAAACCGGGTGATCGATGTGGCGAGCGTGCTGGGTGCCGGCAAGCCGGGCCTCTTTGTGCTCGATGCGTTCAGCCAGCAGGACCTGGACCAGAAAGACCAGCCGCGTCACCACCAGCGGATGTTCCAGGTGACGGATCTGCATGTGACGGCGAAGGTTTCGGAGACGGCGTCGCACATCTGGGTCACGTCGTACCAGACCGGGCAGCCGCTTTCGGGTGTGGCGCTGCAGGTGCAGGGCGAGGGCGGGCACGTGCTGTGGCAAGGGCAGACCGACGCGCAAGGGCTGGCGCAGGGGCCGGGCGGGCTGCGGCAGGATCGGCAGACGGTGCCGCTTTTGCTGGCGACGTTGGGGCCGGATGCGGCGGTGCTGCAGCTGACGGACATGCAGCGCACGGACATGGGCATCGTGGACATGCCGATGGACGAGACGCCGGCGAAACATCGGCTGTTTGTGTTCACCGACAAGAACCTCTACCGGCTGGGCGAGACGGTGAACATCAAGGGCATCGTGCGCGATATCGGGCCGTCGGGGCTGGCGCTGCCCGAGGCGGGGCAGGCGGCGCAGATCGAGGTGCTGGATCCGCTGGATCGCGTGATTGCAAAGACTTCGCTGCTGCTGTCGGCGCAGGGCACGGTGGCTTGGGCGGCGCAAGTGCCGGCTTTTGGCGCGTATGGGCGCTATGAGGTGCGCCTGAAGGCGGGCGCGGACACGGAGAGTCTGCCGTTTTCGGTGTCGATCTACCGCGCGCCGAAGTTCGAGAGCGGCGTGACGGTGGCGGGTGCGCACCCTATCGCCGGCGAGGACGTGCGCGGCGAGATGCACGCGAGCTATTACACGGGCGGCGCGCTGACGGCGGCGCCGGCGAAGGTGACGGCGTACGGGCAGCCGCAGGACTACGCGCCGCCGGGTTGGCCGCAGCTGCAATTCGGCGTGCACACGGCGGAGACCGGCGCGGCCCTCCACTACCTGTCGCAGGAAGGCAAAGGCAAGACGGACGAGCACGGCGCGTGGGCGTTTCACATTGGGACCAAGATCGCGATCGATCAGCCGCAGCATGTCGAAGTCGAGTCGAGCATCGAGGATCCGAATGGCCGCGCGGTGCAGGCGACGGCGGCGTTCTGGCTGCATCCGGCGCAGTTCAGCATCGGTCTGGGGCTGGCGCGCTCGGTGCTGCGCGCGGGCGAGGCGGCGCAGGTGGACGTGCTGACGGCGGAGCCCGAAGGCAAGGCGCTGGCGGGCAACGCTGTGCACCTGCAACTGCTGCGGCGCGAGTGGAAGTCGGTGCGCGAAAAAGCGATGAATGGCGAGTATGTGTGGCGCACGCAGCGCGTCGATGCGCTGGTGGCGGAGGCGGATCTCGTCAGCGGGACGGCGCCGGTGCGTGCGCTGCTGACGCCGCCAAGTGCGGGCTATTACGTGGTGCTGGCGACGGGCAAGGATGCGGCGGGGCATGTCGCGCGCAGCTCGCTGGGTCTCTATGCGACGGGCACGGATGCGGTGGCGTGGAATCCGGAGGACGACGACACGCCGATGCTGATTCCGGACAAGCCGAGCTATGCCGTGGGCGATGTGGCGCATATCCTGGTGAAAAATCCGCTGCCGGGTGCGCAGGCGCTGGTGACGCAGGAGCGCGATCGCGTGCTGGAGCAGAAGCGCACCCAGCTGGCGACGAGCACCGAGACGATCGATGTGCCGATGACGGCGGCGCATGTGCCGAATGTCTTTGTCGGTGTCGCGCTGTTTGCCGGAAGGCGTGCGCCGCTGGTGGCGGCGGCGCAGGACACGGGCGCGCCGCAGTTGAAGCTGGGCTACATCGAGCTGAAGGTCGATGCCAAGGAGCGGCGGCTGGCGGTGAAGGTGCAGCCGCACCATCCGAGTGCGCGGCCGCGCGAGGATCTGCGCATCGATGTGCAGGTCAGCGACGCAGCAGGCAAAGGTCGGCCGGCCGAAGTGACGCTGATGGCGGTCGACGAAGGCGTGCTCGCTTTGACGCACCACGCGACGCCGGATCCGTTTGCGGCGATGTATGCGCCCGTGCCGCTGGGAGTGCGCAATTACGCGAGCATCGGCGAATTGGTGCGCAGCCGCGTCGAAGAAGACAAGGGAGAAACCGGCGGCGGCGGCGGCAGTGCCAGCACGCGATCGCGCTTTCGGGACGTCGCGTTCTATGCCGCGAACCTGCAGGCGGATGCCAATGGCCATGTGACCGCGCACATCCAGCTGCCGGACAACCTGACGCGCTACCGGCTGATGGCGATTGCCGTCGATGGTCCGCTACGTTTTGGCAGTGGCGAGGGCGCGGTGCAGGTCGACAAGCCGCTGATGCTGCTGCCGTCTCTGCCGCGGACGGTGCAGGTGGGCGATGCGTTCGAGGCGGCGGTGACGCTGCGCCAGCAGGGCAAGGAAGCGCTGGCGGGCACGCTGCAGTGCGAGGCGGCGGCGGGTCTGCAGCTGCAAGGGCCGGGGCAGCAGGATTTTGCGCTGAAACCGGGTGGCAGTGTGGAAAAGACTTGCCGGTTCACGGCGCACAAAGCGGGCAAGGTGGCGGTGACGTTTGCGGCGCAGACCGGCCAGGACAAGGCCGACAGCGTGCAAGAGACGGTGGAAGTCGTGGATCCGCAACCGCTGCAGAGCGTGGCGAGCTATGGCATCGCCCAAGGTCCGGTGGCGCAGGTGCTGCAAAAGCCGCTGCAGATCGAGCCGGCGGCGGGCGGTCTGCATGTGACGGCGGCGGCGACGGGCGTGGTCGGGCTGGAACAGGGGCTGCAGTATCTGATTGCGTATCCGTACGGCTGCACCGAGCAGGTGGCGTCGCAGCTGCTGGCGCTGCTGCAGGTGGAAAAGCTGCAGAAGACCTTCAAGCTGCTGCCGGAGACGGCGGACAAGGCGCCGGCGCTGATCGATGCGGCGGTCGGGCGTTTGCTGGATCGGCGCAGCGGTGCGCAAGATGGCGCTTTTACGCTGTGGGCGGACGGCGATGCGGTGGAGCCGGCGGCGACGGCGTGGGCGCTGTGGGTGCTGTGGCAGGCGCAGAGTCAGGGACATGCGCTGCCGGCGGAGGTGCTGCAGCGCGGTGCGGGCTGGCTGCGGGCGCGGCTGCCGGTGGCGGTGCGCGGCGGGCGCAGCGAGGCGGCGTTCGATGCCGAAAGGGCGATGGATCTGGCGGTGCTGGCCCGGCTGGGCGAGACCGCGCCGGGGTATCTGGACGAGTTGTTCAGCAAACGCGCGGCGCTGACGCCGGCCTCGCAGCTGTGGCTGGCGGAAGCGCTGGCGCTGGGCGATGGCGCAAAAGGCACGGCGCGCGCGCAGCAGTTGCTGGAAGAGTTGACGCGCGCGCTGCAACTGGACGGCGAAACCGCGCATCTGCCGCAAAAACCGAGCGAGGAGTTCCAGGCGCTGTGGCCGAGCGAGGTGCGCACCAACGCGATGCTGCTCGATGTGCTGGCGACCGTGCAGCCGGAGCACCCGCTGTTGCCGCGCCTGGCGCGCTGGCTGGTGCAGCGCCGGCAGAACGATCGCTATGCGACGACGCAGGAGAATGCGTGGGCTTTGCAAGGGCTTTTGCGCTTTTTCGCGGCGACCGAGCAGCAGGCGCCGAACCTGAGCTTTGCCGCGCTGCTGGGCGATCGCAGCGTGCTGACGGGCGGTTGGCAGGGTCGCAGTTTGGAAGTCAAACGCGCGTTCGTGCCGCAGAGCGAGCTGCCGGCGGGTCAGACTCCTCTGCAGGTGACGCGCACGGGCAGCGGGCCGCTCTATTACAGCTTGAGGTACGACTACGCGCCGACGCGCCAGGCGCAAGTGGCACGCAATGCAGGTTTTTTGCTGCGGCGCACGGTGCTGGACGAGGCGGGGCATTTGGCGCCGGAAAAGCTCAAGCGCGGTCAGCACGTGCTGGTGACGCTGACGCTGCTGGCCGATGCACAGCGCGATTTCGTGGCGCTGGTCGACGAGGTGCCGGCGGGTCTGGAGCCGGTGGACTTCGATCTGTCGACGGCGTCGCAGGCGGTCAAGCGGCGGCTGGCGCAGCTGGCGCGCGGCAAGTTGGGCAATGCGGCGGAGGATGCGGCACAGGAAGCGGGCGCGGCGATGGACAGCGAGTTCAGCCATCGCGAGCTGGCCGGGCACGAGGTGCGCTTTTTCGTGGATCACCTGACGCCGGGCGTGCACACGTTTTCCTACATCGCGCGCGCATCGGTGCGCGGCCAGTTCGCCAGTCACGGCGCTCGCGCTGAAGCGATGTACAATCCCGAAGTCTTTGGCACGTCGGGCGCGGCGGCGGTTGCGGTGGAGTAGGGGTTGTCTACGCCGCGCAGTGGCTCAGGAGTTTGTCCACATCCTCGCTCCGAGCGGCCTGCGCCATCTGGATCGCCCTTGTCCCAGTGCAAGGTCCATCCCCGCGAGCACGGGGCGGCCGGTGTCTCTCCGGTGGCGGTTGGGCGGTCAGGGGGTCCATCCCCGCGAGCACGGGGCGGCCGTAGCTGGTAAGCGCCGCGCCCCATTGCCTGAGGGTCCATCCCCGCGAGCACGGGGCGGCCATCTTTGGCCAGCGCACCGAAATCGGCGAGGCGGGTCCATCCCCGCGAGCACGGGGCGGCCCCTTGACCGCGCGCGCCAACATGCGGTCTCAAGGGTCCATCCCCGCGAGCACGGGGCGGCCGATCTTGCACCATGCAGGTCGGGCCCGTCGTCGGGTCCATCCCCGCGAGCACGGGGCGGCCCGGTCCATCATCGGCCAGCGTCAAGCCGGCAAGGGTCCATCCCCGCGAGCACGGGGCGGCCGGGCGATTCAGTGATCCGTGCGGCGATTCAGGGGGTCCATCCCCGCGAGCACGGGGCGGCCACACGGTTGAGCCTATCGCGGCGGCTCCGATTGGGTCCATCCCCGCGAGCACGGGGCGGCCGATGGGTGTCGATCGCCTTGCCATCGCGGCCAGGGTCCATCCCCGCGAGCACGGGGCGGCCACAACACGCCTCAAGGGGCGGGAAGGGGACGAGGGTCCATCCCCGCGCGCACGGGGCGGCCGCCGCGTCCGG